>BNJT01002287.1_pt1 | contig 101061 bp, 141 predicted proteins | sample 8540491 | NCBI WGS metagenome assembly BNJT01 (sample SAMD00202455, study PRJDB9452) | human saliva metagenome | host: Homo sapiens | reverse complement strand
ACTTTGACTGAAAAGAGGCTCAGAAATAATGGATCACTTTGTTGTGAAATTAAGAATAATCAGGATTCTTAAGAACACCTGAACTACGATGCGTTATCTCAGGAAGATCCAGTTTGGAAGTAACTGAATCAATCAATGGTGGTATCGGAGAAGACGGAGATCATTAGTTACTAAAGAAACTCATTCAGAATTTTACATACATTATATATCATGGGAACTTCACCTGAACCCACTTAACAGTTTTATGGAGTGAACAATTACCTGAAACTTGAAAAATTCTATGCTAAAGTATCAATTGATACATCATCAAACAATATGAAAATGACGATATCATGAGACCACAATTTGGTAATGACTATGGAATTGCTTTGTTTCAGCGTATCTCCAATGACTATCGGACACCAAAGATGCAATTCTTTGGAGCGAGAGATAAACTTCCAAAAGCATTATTATATACAATTAATGGTGAAAAGATGAAAATTAAAAATGCAAGTAACTCCAGAAGGACAATTGGAGCCAATTAAGAGCGAATATCTTGAATTTTGATGAAGTATGGGGACTTGATAAAGTATTAGACTGGTTAGTCTCAACTTATGTTAAAATCATTGAATATTTCATCACTATATGCATCATAAATATTCTTATGAAGCATTAGAAATGGTATTTGCTGATGTTCATCAGAGAACAAGAAGCATGGAATTGCAGGGTTATAATCATTGCAGACTCACTGGCAGCTATCAAATATGGTAAAGTAAAAGTTGTAAGAGATGAAGAAGATGCAGTTGACTATATCAATGAAAAAGACTATGTTCCATTCCGGAACAATGACGATGCGACAGATCAGTCGATGGACATTACAAGAAGATTTATGAACAAATTAAGAACTCACAAAATGTACATGAGATGCAACTCCAACACAATCCGTATTAACAATTACCTCAAACGTGGTATATGGTAAGAAAACAGGAAATACTCCCTGATGGAGAGAAGAGCTGGAGCACCATTTGACTGGGAGCAAACCCTATACGTGGAAGAGATACAAGAGGAGCTGTTGCTTCACTTGCCTCAGTAGCTAAAAATCTCCGATTTGAAGATGCAAACGATGGAATTTCTTACACATTTGCAATTACACCGGAAACATTAGGTAAAAATTCAAATGAAAAACAAACTAACCTAGTTTGGATTAATGGATGATACTAATCAAACAGGACACACTTGAATGTAAACAGTATTCGAAGAGATTGCTAGAGAGATGCAATGGAACATCCTGAAAATTATCCTCAATTAACAATCAGAGTTTCTGGATGTGCCGTAAACTTCGTTAATTGACTAAAGAACAACAATTAGATGTAATTAACAGAACAATATCAAACAAAATGTAATTTAAAATTGATAAAAATCTGACTTTAACCGATAATTTTTCAACAATATGAGAAATGTCGCGTTTCATAAAATATGAGTTATCGGGCATTCTTTTTCTATTATATAATAATTTAAACCCCGTTTAAAAATGGAAATAAATTTCTATAATAGGAGTTGTTTGATAGTTAATTCATAAGCGTTCAACTAAAATTATTTTTATTATTTTTAGATATTTTGATTAATAAATATTTTTCATATTACTATGTCTTTTCATTTTTATTTTTGTAGGATTGCTCATTGCTTGCAAAATCGTCTATCATCCCGAGAATCAAAATGCAGTGGGCAGATTGCTACGCAACATTTTACTACTGCTTTTCTGCACTGACAAAACTGCTATGCTCAGACAGTTTGTCAGCACAGAAAATGCTCCGGACAGATTAGTTTATACGAACTATGTAAATGAAAAATATAGTATTAAATTTCACTAGAAATAGTATAAAATAAAGTTTAAGTTATCGAATAATTTATTGAATAGAGAGAGAGAAAACTAATATGGAAGTGAAAGGGTATATACATTCGTTTCGAATCATTTGGGACTAAAGATGGACGGAATTAGATTTGTGCTGTATCTACAGGGTGCCCTCTTAGATGTCTGTATCTGCCATAATGTGGATACTTGGGAAATTAAAGACAAACAAAGATGGTGATGACTGCCAGGGAAGTCATGAAGGAAATTCTGAAAAGTAAAAGGATTCATAAAGACTGGAGGGGTTACAGTTTCTGGGGTGAGCCTTTGATGCACGCCTGAATTTTTGATGAGCTGTTTAAGCTTTGTCGTGAAATGGGTATTCAAACGGGCACTTGATACATCTGGGTATATTTTTAATAAAGGCAAAAACAGGTGCTAGAGCTTGTGATATGGTACTGTCTTGATATTAAGCATATAAATCCTGAAAAATATAAAATATTAACCTCAGTAGAACTTGACAATACATTAAAAATTTGCAAAATATTTGAGATGAGATTAATAAACCCGGCTTGATTTAAGATATGTGTCTAGTTCAGGGTATTCTGACGATGAAAAATGATTTACATAGGTGGGCAAAAGTTTACTTCTCAGTTAAAGAATGTGGAAAAGAGGGATGTTTACCATTTCACCAAATGGGGCAGTATAAATGGGAAAAGGTTGGGAAAAAGAATATAAATTAAAAGGATACGCCAACACCAACGAGAGAATTAGTTGAAAAAGCTGAAGGAATTTTAGAGTCTTATGGATTGAAAATTATGCTGGGTAAATAAAATTAAGGGAATTGGTTCTAGCTTTTATTAGAATCAGTTCCCTTTTTGGTATATTTATTTCGCTATTTGTTCAAGTCTATAATTTAATTCGTCAAAATCAATAATTTTAGCTTGTCTGTGTATCTCTTTGCCTTCATAAAATAGAATAACTACTGGGACTGAAAATAGACTTAATTGCCCAACAGCTTCAGGAATTTCAGATGCTTTCGATATGATAAGCGGGAAAATTGTTCATTAACAATTTTCCTCAACTTTTTGGCATATCAACTGACAAACGCTGCAATTATTCATTGAAACGTATAATATATATTTCTTTCTTCTTTTTATTTTATTAAGTATTTGTTCATAATTTTCAAGTCATACGATTTTTTCCTTTTTATTTTTAAATTTTACCGAATAAATTATATTTTTGCTTGTCCCAAATCGTCAACTTGAGCGATTCCGATACCAATAACTTTAGATTTGAAAGGTTTAAAATCATATTTTTGAAGTAAATGCGTCTATTTTGCTGAATCTTCTGAGAAGTAAAAGTTATGTAGGATCAAAACTTGTAAATACGTTTGGAGAGCCGTACAAATTGAATGATTTTTACTTTTTCAGGAATAGATTTTGCCCAGTCGGAACTTGTGCGTCCTTTTGCACGATATTTGTTTAAAGCTAACTGTTATTTCGTCTGCAAGTTGCTGTATAGTTTCATTATCTGAGCATCTAGCATAAACCAGTTTCCGCCAGTTTTTCTTAATCTGTAAAAATTCTATATCAAAAGGATTTTGTCTGATTTGCAATCTTTGTTGACAGTATCCTTTATTGTTCTTAGTGAGGCTTCAGGCTTATATTCTGTAAGGTACAGAAGTCAGATGGACTGCATATCCTTTGGAATAAAGGCTTTTCGATTCCTTCATCTTTTAAGTCCCTTTTGAAATATTTTTCCACATTTTCAGTTGCGTTGTTATCCATACTACAAAAACATTATAATTTACATTGGAGAAAAACGTTTGATACAAAAACATTATTGATAATTTTTCATAATAAAACCTCCTAAATATTTTCAGATTACTTTTTACTACATTATACCTCAAAATATTTTAAAACAAGATTTAGAAAGAGTTTTTAATTTAAGTTTAGATATTTTTCACATATTATTCTTTATTTATAAATTCTTTTATAGGTTTAGTTGTTTTCAGATAAAATGTTACAGGAATTTTTATGTTTATTTTATTTCTTTATTTTTCTATTGTGTCAACTAATATTTTTAACAGATTGTACGCGATTTCTTCAATGTTCTGTCTAATTGTAGATAGATAATCTCTTTTTGAAGATTTTGCTCCATCAAAGCCTATTATTTGGATATCTTCAGGTACAGAAATATTTAAACTTTCTAGTTTTTCTAAAATGTAGAAAAGCATATGCATCTGTTGAAGATACCATCAATTTTGTTATAATAAATTTTTATAAAATTATCTACTTCTATTTCAAATTCTTCTCTTGTTCCAGTATTAGCATATTTGATTGAAAATATTATGATTCACTGCAATAGTCCTTGACATTCGTTTAATCTTGAAATAGTGTCGTTTTGAATATTTTGAGCCATGATTCAATGTAGGCTAAATTTTTACTACCTATATTTTTATTAACATTTCTGTAGCTAATCTTCCACCTGAATAATTATCACTGCTTACAAAATTGGTTTTCATTTGAAAAGATCTATCTATACTTACAAATGGAAGACTTTCGGATATGTATTCATCTATATTGCTATATGTCACTGCTATTCGTCTACTGTATGTCTTGACATTGTTATGAACTGGATTTCCTTTTCAATGTTATTTTCAGAATTATATAAAATCAGTTTTATTTCATGTTTACGTAATCAATGTGAAAAAGTCAATTCACTAGGGATTCAAATGCTGGGAATTATAAGGACAACAGTATTGGTCCTGTTAATTTTTAGTCCTTTAGCATATATGTTTGGTTCATAATTTAATTCCTTTACTGCTTTTTCAATTGCAAGTTTAGTTTTTCCTTTAAAGCGATACCGTTAAAATATTTAGATACGACTTTCCCAACGGAAACTTCTGCTAATTTTGCAACATCTTTCATAGTTGGCTATATTTTTCCTTAAATTATTAAATTTCCCATAATTTACCGTCTATATCAGACTTCTCCATCTGTAAAAAGAAAATTTCATTATTTTCAATGTTATATATAATCTTGAACTAAAGACTTAAGTCCATCGTTTACAAAAATTTCAGCTGAGGACTCGTCTAAAAATAAATGTAATTTCAGATCTTTAAATTTAGATTTTCTGATGTCTCCTCCTTCAAAATTTTCTGTTAATTCACCGGAATGGCTCTATCAAATACAAGTTCATTATTTATCAAATCGTAGAAGAAGACAGTTTCTTCGTTATTTCCAACTCTAAATTTTATTCCAGCTTTCTCAGCTTTTATATTTTTCAAAATTTACATCCAGTTCATCAAGTTCTTTTCTCATTTTTAAATTGACAGGATTGTTATTCAGTTTAAAAGAGAATTCCTCTTCTGATTTTCTAAGTTTAACAAGTTCAGGTAAAGGTTTCTGATATAAAATATTATTTTCAGTTCAAGTACTCTAGGAATTGTCAGACAATGAGCCCAGTCATATTTATCAGTTACACTGTCAATTCCTGGAAGTCCAAACCATCCGATTAATATTCTTCTACCTTTATTATCTTGCATAGTTTGCGGTGCATAAAATTCAAATCCTCTGTCAAATTCTTTAAATTCCTGATGTTTAAATTCTCCTTTTTCAAAAATCAATTTTTCTCCAATTAAATATCCTGACTGAAAAATATTATTATATTTTTCTCCTTCAGCTTCCCATTCCTTGTGGAGAAAAAACATTAAAAACAGCTTTTATCCTCAAATTCAAAATAATCAGGACATTCCCACATAAATCCACTATTTTCACTGAAATCAGTCTTTAAATTTCCACGAAACTCCCATTCCTTCAAATCATTTGAACTGTAATAAACTATAGCTCCCTTTATTGTCATCTGTTTCAGCTCCTACTAAGCAATAATATTTTCCATTTTTATAAAAACTTTGGATCCCTGAAGTTGTCTGTATATCCATCTGGAACTTTATTTATAAATGGTTTATCATTTTTGTGATTTTTCCTTCCTTATCCATTGTTGCAATACATTGATAAGGATTTCTGATCCAGTTCTCATCTCTTGTATTTCCTGTGTAGAATAAAAACAGTTTATCTTTCAATGGAAGCCCTGTACCAGACACATAGCTATCATAAATAGTATCTGGTTTCATTGCAATTCCTTCATCTGTAAAATGTCACTAAATCTGTTGACGAAAAGATGATACCAGTATTTGACACCATCGTACTGGACCTAATGGAAACCATTGATAAAATATATGATATTTTCCATTGAAATAACTGAATCCATTTGTCATTAATAATCCTGTATCAGGTTGAACATGAAATTTTTGTCTGTATGGAGAATTTTTACTTTTTCTTTTTAATTTACTGTACTCTTCTCACGGTAAATTTTTCTAAACGTTGCAGTCTCTTTTTCTCTAGGCCACTCCATTGTTTGTCCCTCCTTTTTACTGAAAATTTTATAAATAGATATGTTACAATAAATGTTACAGTGAATGAAATTGTAATTGATACAAAAATTGTAACATTGACTGAGGACGCATTACAATTACGCCAGGAATACCTGCAGGACCTTGAGAAACTGAAAGGACTTTCATCCACACAGCATAGGCAGAACCTACAGCAGAACCTATTAATCTTGCTAAAAATGGAAATTTAAGAGTCAAATTTACTCCAAATACAGCAGGCTCTGTAATCCTAAAAGTGCAGATATCAGCGAGCAGATGCAATACTTTGAATATTCTTTTTCATAAAAGAAGAAAACAGGCTAAGCAGCGACGCACAGTGCAACATTGGAAGCTGATACAACTGCAAATGTGGGCGAACCTCCAAGTTTTGCAATGTTAGCAAGTATCTGCATTTCAGAGGCTGACCATACATGATGCATTCCTGTGTACAAGTAATGGATAAACAACACCATAAATTGCTCCACCAAGAGGACCTAAATCAAAGAATAGCCATAAAACACCGTTAGTCATACTGTCATCAATAACTCTCATAACTGGTCCGATTACTGTAAAGTTATAAATGCAGTTAAAAGAACAGAAACTAAAGGAGTTATTATCATATCAAGTATTTGCATGGAATATGTTTTCTTGTAAAAAGTTTCAATTTTTAGCTAAAAATGAATGAAGAGGCTATTACCGGTAAAACTGTTCCCTGATATCCAACCTGTGCAATGTTTAATCCAAAGATATTCCAGTATGGAATTGCATGTTTTACAAGAGGGACTTCACCGTAGCCATAACCATTTAATAAATCAGGATGGATCATTATAGCTCTATTACAGCACCTAATACAGGTGTACCACCGAAGTTTTTGAGCGCATGGAATCCTATTAACACTGGCAGGAAAACAAAAAGGCGCATTTTGAAAATAAATTAATCATATTTGCCAAATCTGTAAATTGAAATACTTCAATCAATGTTTTTCCAGGAACAAAAAAGTCCTTTTGATGTCAACACATTATTTATTCCCACTAATAATCCTGAAGCGACTAGAGCTGGTAAAATTGGAACAAATACATCGGCGAGATTTTAGACATACGTTGAGCTACATTACCTTTTTAGTAGGCAATATCTTTTTAATCTCTTCTTTTCAACTGAAGACAATTCAGCGACCTGACTGACTTAAATGTCTTCATTTACTATTCTGTTCCGAGTATTATCTGAAATTGTCCTGCGTTGTTGAATGATCCTTTTACCAGTTCAATATTATCAAGTTTAGTTTTCATTTATTTTGAATTCCGTCTCTTCCAGTACAAGCTCTAAGTCTATGTCACAGATGAGCTCCACTTACAACATTTTCTTTTCCACCAATCGCATCTAATATTTCTTTGCAGCTCGCCAATTTTTATCTGTCACAAAAATTCCTCCTATGAGAGTTATTTTACATTTATTTTAACATGAAACGTTTCATTTTTATAGTATAGCATATTTTAGTCAATGCATTTTACAAAATCATGATTATATGGTATAATATATATAATCTAAGAAAAGTTTTTAGGAGAGAAAATTGTTGAAATAGGAATTGTGGCTGAAATATAATCCATTTCACAATGGACATTTGTATCAAATCAGGAAAAATTAAGGAGATATTTGAGTGAAGATGTTTTGATTGTGAGTAGTGATAAGCGGGATTTTGTTCAGTGAGAAATTTTCGTTTTTGGATAAGTGGGAGAAACACAGCTTAGCTTTAGGATGGGAGTTGATTTTGGTTGTGGAGTTGCCACTTTATTATTCGATTCAGAATGCTGAAATCAAGGATAGCATGAATTTTGGATTATTTGGGGATAGATATTCAGGTTTTTGGAGCGGAAGAGAAAATATTGAAGTTTTGTCAAAAAGGTGCTTGAACTGCAGAAAAAGGGCAGGATTATAAGGACAAGCTTATGGAATATGAGGCAACAGTTACAGCACTTCTCAGAGACTGGCATTAAAGGAATATAATTTAGATGGAATTGTGAAGTCAAAATAATATTCTGGCTCTGGAATATATGCGTGAGATAGAAAATAGCAATCTTAAAATAAAAACTGTATATTATAAAAAGAGAAATTTCAGAATATAATGAAGAGAAAGTTTCTGAGGATAGGAAGAAGAGTTTGCTAATGCTTCGTTTTTGAGAAATGAGCTGGAAAAGATTTTGGATAAATTTTCTGAAGAAAAAATTTGATTTTGAAAAATAAAAATTATACTACATTGATGTAGTGATAGAGGAGTAGAAAATTCAAAAGAAATTGTTAAAAGTTATAATTTTGAGAGCAAAACATTAAGGAAAAATAGATTTAGAAGTTTGAAAAATGTAAAAACAGAAGAAAAATCTTTTTGGAAACTAGAAGAAATTCAGAAATTTGTGCGAAAAATCATTTGACATTATTTTTAAAAATTTGGAATGAAGGTAAACAACCGAATTAATGGGGGATAAAAATAAAGGAAGAAATCTTTAAAATTGGCAAAATATAAGGTTTTGACAGAAGAAAAAGAAAATAATGAAATATATGATATAACTGAAGAAATTTGATGCTAGAATATACGGAACAATGTTGAATTCGCAAAAATATATAGAATTTTGAAAAATACGAAAATCTAGAAATTTATCGAATAAACTGTAGAACGGATTATTTTGAATATTTATACTAAATATAAAAGCTGATATGATGGATTTTGAAATAAAACTATGCAAGAATTTTGAGGCTTTAATAAAAAGGGCCAGGAATATTTGAAAGAAATTCGTGAAAAATAATAAAATTGAAAACTTTAATGCGGGAAAATGAGTTTCAGATATCTTTGTAAATTGGAAGGATATTGAGAAAATTTGGAAAATTTTGAAAATTCAAACTTGAAAATCAAGAATAGATAAAAAAGTTGAAAAGAATGGATTTCGATAAAGGAATAATTTTAGGCAAAAAGAGAAGTTAAATCCGATTGTTTGTTTAGATTGAATTGTTTTAACAAAATAAAATATAAAAATTATAAAAAGTGAATAACCATAATTTTTGTATAGCGAAGATTTAATACAGTTTGTTAGAAAGAAAGACTAAAAATTATATTGTATTAATGAATTTTATAAATAAAAATAAAAAGAATAGGAGAGGATTATAGAAATGGGATTGTTAATAACAATTAATGTGCTGTTTATGATATTTTTCTTTGTGATAGCATATATGTCGATACGGTATTTTATTAATCAGATTGAAAATACCCGAGAGTTACATTTGAAGAGGTGTATAACAGTAAAAATTGAGACAGAAGTATAATATTGAGGATAATAAGGCAAATCCTTATGATTATGGGTATAATTTTAAGGAAAGTTGAGTATAAGTCAGGGATACAGCTTTATGGGTGGCTTATCGAGAATAAGGAAGCTACAAAAACGATGATTATTTCGCATGGACGTGGCGTGAATAGATTATCGTCGTTGCAATATTTGAGAATGTTTAAAGAAATATTGGTCTTGGACAAATGAGTATAGTATTCCAGATTTGAGAAACTCTGGAAAGTCCGATGTGGCTAAAACTAAGATGGGATACTGCTTTGGACAGGGATATTTTTCATACAATGGAAATGCTTAATGAAAAATTTGGGAAAAATAATTTTTACGCTATATGATTTTCACAAGGGGGAATAGGTTCCGCCATTGCGTCTAAAAATGTATATAAAAACGCTTCGGAAAAAAGGAATAGTTATTGATAAAGCTTTATATTAGACAGTTCGATTTCAAATATAAGAAAGAGAATTAAGGAAGATGCAAAAACGTCGTGTTCCAAAATTTATTGTAAGTGTTATTGTAAGAATTTTTTTAATTTAAGAGTTGGAAGCCATCTTGATAAGCTTAGATTATCGTATTTGCTAAAAAGAATACCTACTTTGATAATTCAGTCTAAAAATGACAAGGCTACAACTTATGGAATGCTTATGGAAGAGTATAACGAACTTGCACTGAGAATGAGAATATCAAGCTAAAAGCTTTTTGAAAAAGGTTCACACACAAGAATTTATGCTGATCCTGAATGTAAAGATGAATATGCTGAGGCAGTAAAGAGTTTTTGACAAATTAAAGTTATAAAAACCGAATAAATTTAAAGTTTGAAGATACAAGTTATAACTTTTGTAGGTTTGTTTTAAGCAATATATATAGAAAGGTAGAAAAATTTAATGAGTTCAAGATTAACGAAAAAGTTACATAATTTACGGGCTTGGGGTTTCATATTTTATGATTGACCAGATTTATAATCAATGGCTGTCGTATTACTATTTACCGCCCGAAACGGAGAAAAATTTAGTTCCGCTGTTAAAGTCGCAATATTTAGTTCTAGCATTTATTTTTGCGAGGATTATTGATGCAGTATCAGATCCTGTTGTAGGATTTTTATCTGATAACTCAAAAATCACGGTTTGGGAAGAAAGATCAATATTTATGCTAGTTGGAGGATTACCGCTTGGGATTCTTACGGTTATGTATTTTTTATCCAATTAAAAGTTCGCAGATGGCAACGCTTATTTATTTATCGGTCGTTGGAGGACTGTATTTTACGGCATATACTTTAGTCGCATAAAGCACCGTATAACGCTCTAATTCCAGATTTGGCTTCAAATAAGGAAGAAAAGGCTTAACCTGTCTACAATGCAGTCAACTTTTAGGCTCATATTTACTGAGGGTTGCGATGGTTCTTCCAGGGTATTTTGATTTCAAAATTGGGAATGGTAAATGGGGTACTGAATACAGAAGTTGGAATACGTAAAACAGTAATTTTGATTACAATATTGTCAGTTTTGGGGATTTATGCGTGTATATTTTTCTAAAGGAAAAGCAACTACACAAAACCGTCCTAAGACTGAATCACTAGGGTTTATGAAATCAATTTCACATTTGAAGGATAAGGAAATTATTTTTGTACTTTTTAGGATATTTCTTTTTCTTTTGTGGATTTAACATACTTCGTGGAGATTTGACATATTATTTGAGCGCTGTAATGCAAAAGGATATTAAATATTTGACTGTAATATCAGTTGTGCTGTTTGGAATGGCAGGGCTATTTTTCCGATTACAAACAAGTTTGGGAAAAAGTATTCGTATAAGAAAAATATTGATTGTGGATATGCGCTTTTGATAATCGGTACTTTTGGTCTATTGTTTATTAATAAAAATAATTCAATTTTGCATATTTGCTTTTTTGTAATTTGTGGAACAGGATTAAGTGGTGCGACCTTTATTTTTCCCCAGCAGGCAATGCTTAGTGAAATTTCTGCCAAAACTGTCAGAAACCAAAAGTAAGTTTGGAAGGCTTTATGTTTGGAATACAGGGAATGTTTTTAAAATTGGCATTTTCTAGTGCAACAAGTTGTATCAGTCAACTTTACTTGTTGTGGGAAATCAGAATGTTCAGAATGGCGTGAAAGGTGCAACTGAAAGTTGGAGTTAAAGTGACACTTGTCGTGGCGTTAGTTCTGTTTGGCGTTTCACTGTTTTTCTATAATTTGAAAAAGAGGATTAATTTTAGTTAATTATTGATATTTATAAATAAAATGGAGGTTTTTATGAAAATTGAAGATTTGCAAAAAAGAGGCAAAAACATTGAGAAAAAGATATTATTGAAATGATTTACAGGGCAAAATCAGGACATCCGGAGGTTCACTTTCGATTGCTGATATTCTCAGCTGTGCTTTACTGGAAAGGAAATGAACATTGACCCAAAAATCCAAAAATGGAAAACAGAGACAGATTGGTTCTTAGTAAAAGGACATGTCGCTCCTGCACTGTATAGCTACTTTGATAGAAAAAGATTTTTAGGCGATGAAGGAAAGAGCTTATTCCAACACTTAGAAAAATGGCACTCTCAGCTTCAAGGGCATCCTGATATGAAAAACTGGCTGGAGTTGAAATGTCAACAGGCTCGCTTTGGGCAAGGACTGTCTCGCAACAAACGGAATGGCTTTGAGCGCAAAAATTTACAATAACGATTTCAGAGTTTATACAATCTTAGGGAGATGGAGAACTGCAGGAAGGGCAAGTTTGGGAAGCGACTATGACAGCTGCACATTATAAAGCTTGACAATTTAGTTGCGATAGTTGACTATAACAAATCTTGCAGATTGACGGAAAAGTTTCGGATGTAATGGACGTCGCTCCAGTTGGGGAAAAAGTTCAAGGCTTTCAAATGGAATGTAATCGAGATTGACGGACACAATTATGAAGAAATCATAAATGCTCTTGACACAGCAAGAACAGTTAAAAGGACAACCAACAGTTATGAAGTTGCAAATGACCTGTAAAAGGAAAAAGGGGTTTCATTCATGGAGAACAATGCAATTCGCTGGATTCACTCAAACGAGTGCTAGAATACAAGAAGGCATGGAAGAGTTGAGTAACAATAGCAAGGAATATCAAGCATTGCTACATTTCGCAATAATAGTTATTTTTAACATATTGAAAATAACTGCGCATATGAATGTTTATTATAAATTTGAGACTATAAGCTGTAGAATATCCTATGACATGGCTTATGGAATAGTATTAGAAAGTTTTTAAAAATAATGAAATAAAAATAGGAGAATATGAGAATGGATCAACTAGAGTGGCTTACTGGAGAAAGCGTTAGTTAAATTGGGAAAAAGTAAATAAAGATGTAGGTGGTACTGGAAGCAGACTTGTCAAAATCAACAATGACTGCGTATTTTAAAAAGAGTTTCCAGAAAAGACATATAAATGTGGGGATTGCAGAAGCTGATATGATTGGAACAGCGGCAGGTATTGCAACGACTGGGAAAGAAATACCGTTTGCTCTCAACTTTTTGCGACATTTTGCGGCAGGACGTGCATTTGATCAAATTAGAAACTCGGTGGCATATCCGCAGTTAAATATTAAGATTTGTCCAACTCACGCAGGAGTTTCGTTAGAGAAGACGGAGGTTCACACCAGTCAGTTGAGGATAGTGGCTTTAATGCGTGCAATTCCAGGAATGGTAGTGCTATCGCCGGCAGATGCAGTAGAAACGGAAAAATGGTCTTTGTATACTGAATACAAGGGGCTGTGTACGTAAGGCTTGGAAGACTGAATATTCCAGTATTATTTGATGAAAAACTATAAATTTGAAATTGGGAAAGCTCGCAACTTTGAGGGAAGGAAACGATGTGGGCAATTTAGCGACTGGCCTTATGGTTTCAGAAAGCTCTTGAGGCTGACGAGTACTGGAAGAAAAAAGGGATAAAGACAAGAGTGGTAAATGTTTTCTACGATAAAGCCATAGACACAGAAACAGTTCTAAAAGCGAGCAAAAAGAATGTAAATTTATTGTAACAAGTGAAGAACATTCTGTAATTGGGGGACTTGGAAGTGCAGTTTCAGAATATTGTCAGAAGTTCATCCAGCAAAAGTTGTAAAACATGGAATACAAGATGTTTTTGGACAAAGTGCAGATGGAGAAACTATGCTTACGAATTACGGACTTAGAGCGAAGGATATTGTAGAAATTGTCTTTGAAAAATCTATAAATCAAATTGACAAAAATAGAGATGATACTATAAATTCAGGTTTTGGAGTTAATCGCTTGAAAATTTATTTTTAAGAGGAAAGTCTGGACTTTGCAGGGTAAGGGGAGGCGACTAACGGTCGCTGGGAGAAATCTCTAAGGAAAGTGCCACAGAAAAATAAACCGCCTGTTCTTTCAGGTAAGGGTGAAAAAGGTAGTGTAAGAGACTACCAGTAATTTAAGGAATTAAATTAGCTAGGTAAACCCCTCTCAAAGCAAGGGGCAAGCAGAAAGCTGTTAAGGCGGTACCTGTCTTGGCTTGATTGGTAGCTCGCTAAAATCCGTAAGTAATTATTGATTTAGATAAATGATTAACGAATACAGAATCCGGCTTATACCAGAGCCTATCAAACTCAGAAAATTTTCTGAGTGTTTTGAAAAAGTTCTATTTCTTTTAAGTGAATCTCTGTACTAAACCCCATTTAAATAATGAAATTTTATTATAAACTTTTCTAACAAAGGATAAGAATCTAGTATTTCAAAATAATTAAAATATAATTTTTGTTTTAATTATCAGTATAAACCTTTACTGGAAGATAAGGATTTGTGGCAATGAGCAATCCTGCAAAAAGAAGAGACGAATAAAAATAGTGAAAAATGATATTAAAATAAAAATAATCCAATATTAAAACTCCCATTATAAAATAGAAAACTATGTTAAGAACCAAAGTTTTAATTCCTTACTAAATAGTATGTAGTTCAATTTATTAAACATTCGATATTTAAACAGAAGAACTGTATTAATTTCATTTCTTTGTGGTTTTAAAAGCATTTACGTAAATGTCTTGACAAATTAAAAATAGGGTATATAATATGCCCTATAGTAAAAGTAACTCTTAAAAATTGGATACAAAGAATTAAAACTATTCTATTGAAGTTATTAAGTTTAATGCTTTTAGTATTCCAATTTTTGAAGTGTTTAATAACGAAAAAATTATAAAACAAATTTGAAAGGAAACAATTAAAATAGTGAACTATCAATTTTACAGATTTTTACAGAAACGAAAAACAAATAAGTGAAATGACAAATCAGGAAATTTACTACAAAATTACTTGAATATGTTAAAGAAAGAGCAGATGAAAAACTGCAAACAAATCTAAAAAGAAAATATATTATATTTCTGCAGAATTCTTAATTGGAAAATTATTATCAAATAATTTGATTAATTTGAGAATTTATAAGGAAGTAAGGGAAGAATTGAAGGTCGAGGAGAAAAACTTGAGCCATATTGAAGAAGTAGAAACTGAACCTTCATTAGGAAACGGTGGACTTGGAAGACTTGTTTGATGCTTTGTTGATTCAATGTCAACTTTAGGAATCAATGGAGAAGGGTTGGACTTAACTATCACTGTGGACTATTTAAGCAAGTTTTCAAGAACAATGAGCAAAAAAGCTGAGGCAAACTACTGGATAGAAGACCAAAGTTGGCTAAGAGATACAAACATTGGATATGAAGTTAAATTCAAAAACTTCAGTTTACATTCAAAAATTAAAAAGAATTGATATTTTAGGATATGAAAAAGATACACTATTTGAATTTGTTTTGATATTGAGAGCATTGACTACAATTTGATAGAAAATGGAATATCATTTCGATGAAGAAAATATTGAAAAATCTGACATTATTCCTATATCCTGACGACAGTACAAAAAGGAGAATTGTTACGTATTTACCAACAATATTTCATGGTATCAAATCGCAAAGAAGATTGATTATTGATGAAGCAACTGAAAAAGGAAGCAATATTCACGATTTAGCAGACTATGCACTTGTTCAAATTAACGATACACACCCAAGTATGGTAATCCCTGAATTAATCCGTATTATGACGGAAGAGCATAATATTTCTTTTGAAGAGGCAACAGAAATTGTAACAAAAATGACAGGATACACAAATCATACAATTTTAGCAGAAGCATTGGAAAAATGGCCTTTAGACTATCTGGAAGAAGTTGTGCCAAATATTGTTGAAATTATAAAAATTGGATAAAGTTATAAAAAGCTAAATATTCAGATGAAAAAGTTCAAATTATCGATGAACAAAAACAGAGTTCATATGGCAAATATGGATATTCATTTCTCTTCAAGTGTAAACGGAGTTGCTTTATCTGCATACTGAAATCTTGAAAATAGTGAACTTAAAGAATTTTATGAAATTTATCCAAAACAAATTTAATAATAAGACAAATAGTATTACATTCAGAAGATGGCTTGAAAGCTGTAACGAAGACTTGGCAGACTACTTGAAAGAATTAATTGGTACAGGATACTTAACAGATGCTGAAAAATCTAAAGAACTTTTTAAAATATGTTGATGATAAGAATGTTTATGAAAAAATTATCACAAATTAAACGATGGAAAATAAAATTAGAATTGAAAAATATTTACAGCATACGCAAGGAATTGTTATTGATGAAAACAGTATCATTGATACTCAAATTAAGAGATTCCATGAATACAAACGTCAACAAATGAACGCTTTGTATGTAATTAAAAATACTTAGACATTAAAAATGGAAAAATTACCAGAAAGAAAGATAACAGTATTATTCGGTGGAAAAAGCCGCACCAGCCTACATCATTGCTCAAGACATAATCCACTTAATACTTTTGCCTATCAGAAATATATAAACAACGACCCAGAAGTAAACAAATACTTAAATGTTTACCTAGTTGAAAACTATAATGTAGGATTAGCTGAAAAATTATTCCAGCAACAGATATTTCTTGAGCAAATCTCGCTTGCTTCAAAAGCAGCCAGTGGAACTGGAAATGAAATTCTATACTAAATGGAGCATTAACTCTCGGAACGATGGATGGAGCAAATGTGGAAAATTCATGAGCTTGTAGGTGACGATAATATCTATATTTTCGGAAAACATAGTGATGATATAATAGAATTATACGAAACTTCTAGTTATGTTTCAAAAAGATTACTACATTCAAGATGGGAATAAAAGAAGTGGTTGATTTCATAACTTCTGATGAATTAATAAAAAGCAGGAAACAAAGAAAGATTAGAAAGACTCAAAATGAATTAATAAACAAAGACTGGTTCATGACTTTAATCGACTTTGAAGATTATTATAACACAAAAGAAAGAATGTTTAAAGATTATGAAAACAAAAGACTTGTGGTACAAAACAAAGTAATAAACAACATAGCAAAAAGCAGGATTCTTTCTCATCAGACAGAACAATCGTACAATATGAAAATGAAATTTGGAAAACTAAATCAAATTTTATAAGACGAGGGATTTAATATCCTCGTTTTAAATTCTACAAAATCTATATTACAAAGTAAACCCTAATCAAAATAACAAAATTGAAATTGTAATATTATAAACATTTGTTATAATAAAACAAAAACAAATGTGAGGAAGTTGATATTTATGAAAAATACTTTTTAATTGTAATACTTGCAATAATTACAGTAAGTCGAATTATTTAGTCCAAAAGAATGGGCAACGTATAATAAAAGAAGAGCCGAAAGAGGTGTGCGATGCTATAGAAACGAAAGTGGATACGTTTACTGTGAAGAAAATATGGAAATCGCTATTAGTATAAAATTTTAGAGAATGATTTAGCGTTTGAAACGAAAAATTTTGAAAATTTTCTTTCTTTGTTTATTTCGTAGGATTGCTCATTGCTCAAATCTTTATCTTGGAGTAAAAATTATCCTAATAATTAAAATTATGGTAAGATTTTAAAATTTTAAGTAAAAGACAACTTAATTTGAGTTTTTCTATTATATTTAAGTTGATAATAACCTTATGAAATTAGAATAATTTTTGTTGAAAAGCAAGCTTTGTATTTACTGTAAAATTGAAATTGAGAAAGATGAGCAGAGGTATGGCGTTTGATACCTCTGTGTTAAAAATCAAAATTAAATATAGTAAATAAAATAAAAACAATTATTACTCAAAAATAATTTTAGAATATAGAAAAGTTTAGTAAAGAAAATAGTATTGACAAAAAGAGGAACATGATATTATTAATAAAGCTAGTTTATTCTGGTAATACCAATATTTTATTGGAGGGATAGAAAACAATGAGGTGCAGTTATTTTAGAATGCACTGAAACTAAGTTGAGACATTATGTTACAACTAAAACAACTCATCCTAAAGATTAGAGATGAGAAAAATACAATCCAGTGCTTAAAAGGCATTCTACTCCTTTATAGAGAGTTAATAATCTCATAAAAATAGATAGGTCATGTAGTTCAATTGGTAGAGCGTCGGTCTCCAAAACCGAAAAGTTGCGGCTCGATTCCTGCCTGGCCTGCCATTTTTATTTTATGGGGAATAAAAATTTAGTTTTTGTTAAATTTAAAAAGTTAAAAACAATATGATTACACAATTTAAAAATAAAATAGAAGTTTTGAGATTTTGTAAATAGAATAACTCAAAACAAAATCTTGAAGGATTCTAGGAGAAAATCATGGGTAAATTTAATTTAAAGAGAAGCTTTTGGAAAATTTGGTGAAGAATATAAAACATATGGCCTCAATAAAATCGAAGTTTACTATGTTACTATAATTGTAATTTTGATGACAGCGTTTATAGTTATATATACACTTCTTTTTGATACAGCATTTAATTTTATATTGGCATAAGTGGAAATATTGAGAAATCTTATAGGAGGCGCTGTAAAAGTGACTGAGCTAAATGAAAACTGAAGATGAGTTGTATACGATGGTATATAATTCACACTTATTCTGGTTGATGAGAAAAAGTAGCATGCGGATCTTGAGAATTGAGTCGCTGGATTTAACAGACAGAGTTTTAGAGTAGTTCCAGAAGAAGAAGTTTTGGAAAGAAAAAGCGTGAAAACAAGTAAGTTTCAAGAAAACTTTTCTCCAAGTTATGTGATGATAGAAAATGCTTTCTGTTAAGGAAGAAAATGAGCTGGGATTGGGATATCGTGTTGATAGTGATGCTTGGTACGTAATTAGAAATAAGACAAACGGAGTGATTGGATTTGCTAGGAATTGGAAGTGATCCAATCCCATTATCTGATGAAGAAGCTTCAGACTTGCTGGGCTAAAAATTGGAATTGATGTTGATGGAAAACGGATATCTGAGAATTGATATTGATTTTAAAGTTGGTGAAGTTGTTGAGTAAAAAGGTACTCTTTTGATGGGCAACAAGGTGACGTGCAGGAAATTGACTATGAACACGGTAAAGTAAAAGAGACGTGCTTGAAGTTTTGGGGTCGTTTAACTCAGTAGAAGCTGAAACATACCGAAATAATAAAAATGAACTACTAAAAGTCAAATACAAAGAAAATAAATCACAAGTATTATTAAAGAATAATAATTAGCGAAATTTTTAATTTGAAAGAAAAAGTGGAGATTTAACAAAATTCAATTACCACAAAGGAGAGAAAAATGGCTAAAGAGTAATCGAGAAAAGATTAAATTACAATTAGAAGAGGGAAAGCGAATCCTGCACCACCAGTAGACCTGCATTAGGACAAGAGGGGTAAATATTTGCAGAATTTTGTAAATCATTTAATGCACAAACACAAGATAAAATGGGATTTGTAATTCCTGCAGAAATCACTGTTTATGAGATAGAAGTTTTACATTTGTTTTAAAAACACCACCTGCATCAGACTTGTTAGCATCAAAGTTCAAAAAGGTGCTGAAATTTATAAAAAGAAGTTGCTGGGACTATAACAAAGCTCAATTACAAGTAGAAATTGCAGAAACTAAAATTACCAGATTGAATGCTGGATCAGTTGGAAGAGACTATGAATATTATTGCGGAACTGCAAGAAGTATGGGAATTAAAATTTCTGAATAATAAAAATTACTAAGTTTTAAAGATTGAATAAAATGAAAAATAAAATTTAAAATGATTTAGAATCAAGTGGGAGACTTTAGTGAAAATTCAATTACCACAGAGAGGAAATAATAAATGGCAAAAAGAGGAAAAAGATATAATGACATTTCTCAAAAAGTAGATAAAATGAAAGTTTATACACCAGAAGTAAAAGCATTAGAATTAGTCTTTGATACTAAGTAAGCTAAATTTGTGGAAACAGTAGAATTAGCAGTAAGATTGGGGTAGATCCAAGACATACTGATCAACAAGTAAAAGGTACAGTTTCTTATGACAAATGGTACAGGTAAAACTGTAAGAATCTTTGAATATCACAAGGGGAAAAATATTGATAAGGGCATTAGTCGCAGGAGACAGATTTTGCTGGAGATGACGAATACATTAATAAAATCCCATGGATGGTTAGATTTTTGATTTAGTAATTGCTACACCTGACATGATGCCCAGATTAGGAAGATTAGGAAGAATCTTGTAGGAACAAAAGGATTAATGCCTAACCCTAAATCAGAACAGTTACAACAAAATGTTGAACAAACAGTTCAAGAATTTAAAAGGAAAAAGTTGCGTTTGAAAGTTGATAAATTAGATCAATTCATTTGCCAATCGGAAAAGTTGACTTTACAGCAGCTATTGTAAACTTTAAAGTTAGCATCAGATCAAATTATTAAAATTAAAAACCAGTGCCTTTCAAAAAGGACAATATTTAAGAACAGTTGCAATCTCATTAACAATGGGACCTGAAATTGAAAGTAGATCCATTATTAGCTGGAGCATTTGTAGCTAAATAGTAAACAATCTTAATAATAATTTTTATTACTCGAGTAGATTTTTCTATTCGGTAATTTATATCATAATTTAAAGGTGTTTTTTCAATAAATTAATAAAAATGAAAACACTTGACAATTTGTTTGAAATTGTAGTATAATACTATATATTGGTTTATAACTATATAAATCAAATGTAATATAACCAAAGACAGTAGGTAGAATAAAATTTCTTTAAACCCTACCGAGGTAAGTATTATATAAAATAGATATTAAAATTAAATAATAGATATTTTTATAGTATGATACCTCTGGGCTTATTGTTTTTGTTTCAGAGGTTTTTATTATAAGGAGGTGAAACAATTGCCGTCACAAAAATTTAGGAAGCGGTAAAAAGGTTTAGTTGAAAATTAAAGAGAAAGGTTTAAAAGCAGTAGTGTTTGTTGATTATAAAGGGATCAGCGTTAATGAAGATACTGAACTTCGTAAAACGGCTAGAGAATCTAGAGTAGAGTACTTTGTTGCTAAAAACAGATTGTTTAAAATAGCTCCTTGAAAGAAACGAGGGTTTGATACAAATGTTGATGATTTATTAGAAGGTACTACATCATTTGCATTAGGATATGAAGATGGAGTTGCACCATCTAAATTAATCTTTTGATTTTGGATTAAAAGATAAATTAACAATTAAAGGTGGATTGCTAGAATCTGAAAGTATGAGTATCAACTGTAGAAGCATTACAAATTACCATCAAGAGACGAATTACTTGGTCAAATCGCTTACGGATTATTGTCGCCAGTTAGAATGTTAGCTGGCTGCATTAACAAAATGTTGCAGAACAAAAAGAAACTGGAGAACCAGCGGTAGCAAGAGAGTAATTTTTAAAATTATAAATAAACTTAAAAATAATAAAATAAAATCAAGAAAATTAGGAGGAAATAAAATAATGGCATTTAATAAAAGAACAATTTATAGACATTTAAAAGCTATGTCTGTATTAGAATTGAGAGAAGTAGTTAGGCTATTGAAGAAACATTTTGGAGTATCAGCTCAACCAGTAGCAGTTGGAGGAGGTGCAAAGAAGAGGAGGTGCAAAGACAGAAGAAAAACTGAATTTGATGTAATCTTAGTATCAGCAGGAGTGTACTAAATTAGCAGTAATTAAAGAAGTAAGAGGAATTACTGGATTAGGACTTAAGAAGCTCAAAGGAATTAGTCTGGAGCTCGGTGGAAAAGCAATCAAAGAAGGAATTTCTAAAGATGAGCTCAAGATTAAAAGCTCCAATTAGAAGGTGCAGGAGCAAACTTAGAATTAAAATAGTAAAAACAGATTAATAGTGAAGCACTCTTAAAATATAGAGAGTGTCTTTTTCCAATTATAAAACTTGGAAAAAGAAATTTTTCTCGTATTAATTTTTATAAAAAGTCAATATAGATTATTCATAATTGCAGTAAAACTTTCTTTTAAATTTAGTATAATAAAATTAAAATATACATGCCTCATGTGTTAAAATTTAATTTTTAGCCTATTTTAAAGTTTAGGCACATAATAATTCATTTTAAGACTAAATATGAAAGTTTAAATTTTCAAAAACGGTATTTTTAGTCTATTTTTAGTTTTTATATAGTAAAATGCTTTTGAAATTCTTAAAATTGTTCAATGCTATATAATGTGAATTATAAAATAAAACAGTAGAATTTAAACTTTGTAAAATAGATTTTAGCAAATAGTTTGAAGATATGATGTAAAGATGAATAATCAAATATTTTTAGATTGCTTATTGAGATAATTAAATTTGATAATTGGATTATTGTTTGAGTAATATGTAATAACAAAATCGAAAGTGAGGAGACATTTGTGATAAAAGTTTAATTTTTGAATTAAAACAGAATATGTTCTTTATAGGGAGGAATTTTTAAATGAACAAACTTATTGAAAGATATAGTTTCGGAAAAATAGTAGACAGAGGGAAAATGCTCGCACTTTTTAGAATTTCAATTAAATTCTGAAGATTTTTAGCAGACAAAAGTGCCACCTCAAAAACGTGAAAATAAAGGTTTTGAGCAATCTTTAATGAAATTTTTCCAATCGAATCTAGCAACGGATTATTAAAATTAGAATACTTTAGGTATGAAATTCACGATATGACGAACCTTTAAACGATGAATTAGAGTGTAAAAAGAGGTAAAACATATTCTGGTCAATTAAAGTTAGACTAAAATTAACTCAATGAGAACAGGAGAAATTCAAAGAAACATTAGTTCATTTCGGAGATATACCATCGAGTGACTGATAAAGCTACATTTATTATAAATGGTGCGAAAGAGTCGTTATTTCTCAATTACACAGATCACCAGGAATCACTTTTAACAAAGAATTAAATATTCAGACAGGAAAAAGATGTATTTATTGGGATATTATCCTCATAAAGAGGGCTATCGGAATTTGAAAACCTGATAAAAATGATATTTTAAATGTAAAAATTGATAGAAGAGAAAGAAAGTTTTTATTACCTGTATTTTTAGCAGTAGATTTTTCCAAAACTAATACTGAAATTATGGATCACTTTTTGAAGAAAAAGAAGTTGAATTGTCAGAACTTTATGGAAAAATATAGAGATACTGAGTTGAAATAAAGCTCCTACGTTCCAAGATATAGAAGGAAGTTTTGTAAAAAGAGGATATTTTAGATGAAGAAACTGAGAATTCGTAGTAGAAACTGGAAGAAATTAGTTGACATACAGTTATTCATAATTGATGCAAAAAGTACCTGTACTAAGTATTTGGGAAAGTAAAACCTGAAGATAGAATTATTGCTAATGCTTTGCTAGTTCACGATAGTACCAAAAACAGTGATGAAAGCTGTTAGAAAGTGTTTAGAAAATTACGTCCAGGAGACTTGGTAACTGTGGACAGTGCCAGATCGCTTGTTAAAACAGATGTTCTTTAATCCTCAAAGATACGATTTGGCAGATGTTGGAAGATACAAGTCAACAAAAGATTGAAACTGGATGCTCCAGCAGATGTAATCGTGTATTGACAAAGAGGATGTTTTGCAAAACTATTGAGTAGTATCTTGTAAGCGGAGAAGGATTTACATGATGATATTGATAACTATCAAACAGACGTGAAAGAGGTGTTGAAGTTGCTTTCTATTCAAATAAAAAGGTGGAATGCTTAAAATGTCTAAAATGGTCAGAGATGACAATTCTAAGATATTACAACATTGACTCCGCAAAAGTTTATTAAATACCAAAACCATTAAATGCTTTAATTCTTGAGTTTTTGAAGTGGACAGCTATCCCAATTTATGGATCAGTCTAATCCATTGTCAGAATTGACTCATAAGAGAAGAATTTCAGCATTAGGACCGAGGGACTTTCTAGAGATAGAGCAGGCTTTGAAGTTCGTGACGTTTCAGCACCCATTGAAGATTTCCGTCCGATAGAAACCCAGAGGGTCCAAATATCGGACTTATCGCCTGCTTTCGACTTATGGAAAAGTTAATAAATGACGGATTTGCGAACCCGTTTGTAAAATAAACGATGGAAAAGCTGATTTTAATGATATTAGATATTTAGCGACGGATGAAGAGGAAGGTCTGTTTATCGCACAGGCTGATACTCCTATTGATAAAGACGGAAACTTCTGACTGATGAAGTGTGTGTCGTTACGAGACGAAAATTGTACTAGCAGCATAACAAAAGCTGATATTTTGGATGTGTCGCCCAAGCAGTTAGTATCTGTTTCAGCGGATTAATTCCATTCTGGAAACATGACGATCAACCGTGCGTTAATCGATCGAAATATGCCGTCAAGCACATGTTATTAAAACTCAGGCTCCTTATGTAGGAACTGGGCCGAAAGAAAAGTTGCGTGGATTCAGTGTTATTACTCAAAAAGCAACAGGAACTGTAACTTTTGTGGATGCAAGAAAAATTATTGTCAACTGATAAAAGAAGGAAAAGACATTATTATAGATTACTAAACTTTGAAAAGTCTAACCAGTCAATGTTTAGCATCAAAACCGATTAATGACTTGAGATGAGTTAGCGATATTATTGCAGATGGACCATCTACTGCAGGGGAGATTTGCATTAGGTAAAAATATCCTGCTGGCCTATGCCTTGGGAAGGATATAACTTTGAGGATGGAATTTTATTTCTGAAAGATCTTAGAAAAGATGATGTATTTACATCAATTCATATTGAGGAATCGATATTGAAGCAAGAACTACAAAACTAGAGACGAGGGAAATGCGAGAAATTCCTAATGTTTCTGAGGTGCCCTGTGAGAAATCTTGATGAAAATGGAATTATGAATGAGAGCCTACGTAACTCCTGATGATATTCTTGTTGGAAAAGTAACTCCTAAAGGGAAACTGAACCACTACAGAAGAAAATTACTACAGCAATCTTTGAAAAAGGGCAAAAGATGTAAGAGATACTCACTAGACTTACAGAGGGCTGAAAAAGGTACTGTTGTGAGGTGTGCTTGAATTATCTAAGGAAAATGGAGATGACTTGGCTTAGATAAAACAAACTAATCAGAATTTATATTGCAGAAAAAGAAAATAATGGTTAGGGGATAAAATGTCTGGACGTCATGGAAACAAGGGGTAAATTTCAAGAGAGTATTGCCAGCGAAGATATGCTCAGATTTAGAAAATGGAACACCAATTGATGTGTGTTCATCCCGCTTTGGAGTACCATACACGTATGAATGGACAGGTTCTGGAAGTGCATTTGGGACTTGCAATCGAATGACAAATATGTGACGCCGGTATTTGATGGGGCAAGTGTGAAGAAGGTATTAAAAATTACTTGGAAAAGTTTGATACAGCAGAACTGGTAAAGTAAAAACTTATTGACGGAAGAACTGGACAGCCATTTGACAATCCAGTAACAGTTGGACGTATGTATATGCTAAAACTCACCACTTGGTAGAAGACAAAATGCACGCTAGAGCAATTGACCCGTATTCACTTGTTACTCAACAGCCACTTGAGCGAAAAGCCCAATTTGTGCATGTGTACCTGGAGAAATGGAAGTTTGGGCATTTGAAAGCCCTACGGTGCGTCAAAAATATCCTTCAAGAAATGCTTACAGTTAAATCAGACGACATTAGCGGAAGAACAAAAACTTATGAGCTATCGTAAGGATGCAATGCCAGAAGAGACGCTCCAGAATCAGTTTAGAGTGTTAATTAAGAAATTCCAGTCACTTGGACTAGATGTGGCTCTTTTATGATAAAGATGGGGAACAAATTGAATTAGATAAGAATGTAAGATGCTTTAGAAAAATCATTAAAAACAGATTTTTAAATTTAAAATTGAATATAAAAAGCTTTTCCCACTTTACTTTCCAAAAAGTGGAATTAAAGAATAGAGGAGGGCTCTTAACGAATGGTATAAAGATTTTGATATTCAAATAAAATTGGCATCGCCAGAAAAGATTTTGGAATGGTCGTATGGTGAAATTACAAAAAGCCGAAACAACAAATTATAGAACTTTAAAACCTGAAATGGACGGATTATTCTGTGAGAGAATATTTGGGGCCGTCTAAAGATTATGAGTGCCTCTGGGAAGTACAAGAGAATGCGTTACAAAGGCATGGTATGTGAAAATGTGGTGTTGAAGTGACAACTTCAAAAGTTAGACGTGAAAGAATGGGACATATTAAACTTGCTACACCAATTGCACATATCTGGTATTCTAAAGGTACGCCTAATAAAATGAGCCCTTTTATTGGGGAATCAGTACGAAGGAACTTGAGTCAGTTCTGTATTTTTCAAGATACATTGTAACTGATCCAGGAGAAAACTGACTTCAAAAAGGGGAAATTTTAACTGAACGTGAATTTAAAATGCAAGAAAGTCAATTTAAAAATGAATTTACAGCAAAAGGAGCTGAAGGAGTTCTAGCTCTTGAAAAGCTGTGAAGAGTGATTTACTTGAATTAGAGAAAAACTTCAAGATGAGATGGATGCAGAACATTCTACTCAAAAAGAAAGTTATGAAAAAGATTAAAAAGTGCGCAAGAGAGATTTGATAGAGCCGGAAATAGACCAGAAATGGATGATCAGGATCAGACTGCCTGTAATTCCTGCGGATTTGACGTCCAATGGTTCCAGTTAGATGGTGGAAGATTTTGCCACTTCTGACTTGAATGATTTATACAGAAGAGTAATCAATAGAAATATAAGACTTCAAAAATTAATGTCAATGAAAAGCACCTGAAAATTGTAATAAAAATGAAAAAGAATGCTCAGGGAAGAGTTGATGCATTAATTGACAATGGTAGACGTGGGGAAACCAGTTGTTACACAAAATAACAGGGAATTAAAATCGCTTTCTGATATGTTAAAGGTGAAAACAAGGGCGTTTCAGACAAAATCTTTTGGGAAAACGTGTTGATTATTCAGGAAGATCGGTTATCGTCGTTGGACCAAACTTGAAAATGAATCAATGTGGACTTCCTATGGCGACTTGAGTTTGTATAAACCATTTTAATGAGAGAACTTGTAAAAAGGGAACTTGCCTCAAATATAAAAAGTGGCTAAGAAAAATGGTTGAAGAAGAAGACGAAAATGTATGGGAATTAATTGAAGAAATTATTAAAATCACCCAGTTCTTTTTAAATAGAGCACCAACATTACATGAGACTTTTCAATTCAAGCCTTTTGAACCAACATTGATTGAAGGAAAAGCTATAAGACTTCATCCGCTGGTATGTCCCCTGCTTTTTAATGCAGATTTTGATGGAGACCAAATGGCAGTGCACTTAGTATTGTCACAAGAAGCGACAAATGAGAGAAAATTATTGATGCTCGCAACAAATAACATTATTGCACCATCAAGTGGTAGACCAATAGCGGTTCCATCACAAGATATGGTAATGGGATGTTATTATATGACAAAGGAAAGAAAAGATGTTAAGGAGAAGGGAAACTCGTTCTCTAACAAAAATCAGTTAATCACAGCCTATCAAAAATGGGTGTTGCAGTTCACGCACTTGTAAATGTGAGAATTGATGGAGAAATAGTTCAAACTACACCAGGACGTCTTATGTTTAATACAATGCTTCCAAAAGAAGTAAGAGATTACACAAAAGACTTTTGGTAAAGGTGAATTAGGAAAATTAATCAGCTGAATTATATATATTTGGATTTGAAAAACATCAGAATTATTGGATAAAATTAAAGCATTTGGATTCCATTATGGAACACTTTGCTGGGATTACTGTTGAATTGAAGATTTGGAAATCTAGGAAAGTAAAACTATTTTGGAAAAAGCTGAAAATGAAGTGGCTGAAATTGAAGAGCAGTATAAATCTGGTGAAATTATTGATGCAGAAAGATACAGAAGAACAGTTGCTATATGGGATGGTAGTTCTGTTTCAAAGGTAACTAAGGCAATGATGGATAATCTAGATGAATTTAACCCAGTTTAGCATGATGGCAAACTCTGGAGCCAGAGAGATCAATTTGCACAAAATGCGTCAACTTAGGTGGAATGCGTGGACTTATGGCAGATACGCAAGGTCGCATTATCGAAATGCCAATCAAAGCTAACTTTAGAGAAGGACTTAATATTCTTGAATTCTTTATGTCATCACACGGAGCAAGAAAAAGGACTTGCGGATACAGCATTGAGAACTGCGGATTCGGGACTATTTAACAAGAAGGCTTTGTTGATATTTCACGAAGTGATTGTAAAATCATGATGATTGTGGATGCGAACACGGAATTGTGGTATCAGATTTGATGGATGCTGGGGAAGTAATCGAGAAATTAAGTGAAAGAATTTATGGAAGAAACTTGGCAACAGACTTGATTCATGAAGGAAAGAGTTATTGCTGAGAGAAATACTTTGATAACTGATGATTTTAATTAAGAAGATTGAAGAATTAGATATTCGTGAAGTTGAAATAAGAACACCTTTAACTTGTAAACTGGAAAAAGGAGTTTGTAAAAATGTTATGGATTAGACCTTTCTAATCATAAGGAAATCCTCAAAAGGTGAAGAGTTGAGTTATGGCTACTAATCAATTGAGAGCCAGGTACACAGCTTATAATGCGTACTTTCCATACTGGAGGAGTAGCAACGGCAGAGATCTCGTTCAATCTGGATTACAAAGCTGATGTTTCTGGAAAAGTTAAACTTAAGGATATTTCCATACTTGTAAATGATGAAGGAAAAGAAATTGCTGTTTCACAAAAATGGACGTGATAATAGGAAAACACAGATATGAAGTGCCATCAGGCTCAACTTCTGCAGATGTGAAAAGATGGAGATCCAGTTAAGAAAGGGCAAGTGCCAGTCGAATTTGATCCTTATCAATACCGATTATTACTTCTGTAGCAGGAAAAGTAGAATTTAGAGATATTTACGTGAGAGAAAAATATTGACGTGAAATATGGGGTTACTGAAAAAGTAGCAATAAAAACTGTGGAAAGTAACGATTTGTCAACCCTAGAATCATAATTTATACAAAAGGTGACAAGAAAGTGGAATATGCAGTTCCTTATGGAGCATATTTGATGGTAAATGAAGGAGACACAGTAAAAAGGACAAATTATTACAAAAATCTTGAAAAACTGGAGAAGGAAATAAAAGATATTACAGGAGGTCTTCCTCGTGTTCAAGAGTTATTTGAGGCAAGAAACCCTAAAGGAAAAGCCCATTTTATCAGAAGTTGCAGGGCGTGTAGTTTTCTCAGATAAAAAGAAAAAGGGTATGAGATTAATCTTGATAGAAGATCCTGAAAAGTGGGAACTGATCCAAGAATATAGCAGTTCCAGTGGGAGAACATTTAGGTTGTAACTAATGAAATGTTAATCGAAAAAGGTACGAAAATAACAGATGGACCTGTTTCACCACATGATATTTTGAAAATAAAAGGGCTTGTAGAAGCACAGCAATTTATTCTTGAGTCAGTACAGCAAGTATATAGGGAGCAAAGGGTTGCGGTTAATGACAAGCATATTGAAAAGTAATCGTAAAACAAATGTTCCAAAAAGATCAAGATTAAGGAAGCTGGAGATTCATTATTCCTAGAAGACGAATTAATTGATAAGAAAGTTGTAGAACGAAAATGAAATATTAATTTCAAAAAGGGAAACGTCCAGCAACTTATGAGCCAGTAATTCAAGGTATTACAAAAAGTCCGCAGTAAATACAGAAAGTTTCATTTCGGCATCATCATTCCAAGAAACAACAAAAGTACTTGCAAATGTCGCTGTTGAAGGTAAAAACAGACAGACTTGAAGGACTTAAGGAAAATGTAATTATTGGTAAGAAAAATACCAGGTGGAACTGGATTTAAGGACTATAAATATTTGGATGCAGTCTTAAAATGACATTGTGGAAGAAGAAATAACAGGAACTGAAAGTGAAACGAACGGAGAAGAAGTTGAAACTACAGAAACTTTGGATGCTTTGAAAGACAATTCCAATGAAACTATAGAAACAGTAGAAGTTGAATAATTAAGTTAGATAAATAGCTTAATTGTTGTAAAAATACTTACAGTAAATGTTAGAGTATGATATTCTAATAAATTTTTAGGATTAGATTATCGGTAGCAATATTGTGAATAGGGAGATTTATGAATATGAATTTCCCTTTATTCGCGTAAAAATAAAAAGGCGGTTTTTAATGAAAGGAAAACTAATCATCGTTTCAGGGCCATCTGGCTCAGGAAAAATCAACAGTCACAAAATTAGTAAAAAGATAGACTAAATATCCCATTATCAATATCAGCTACAACTCGACAGCCAAGAGTCGGAGAAATCGACGGAAAAAGACTACTTTTAACCAAGGAAATATTTGAACAAAAATAAATAATGATGAATTTTATGAATATGCAAATGTTCATGGTAATTATTACGGTACACTCAAGGAAGTAGTAGAGAGTAATCTGAATAAAGGTTTAAAATGTAATTCTGGAAATTGATGTACAAGGAGCATTAATTGCGAAAGAAAAGAAAAAGGACGCTATTCTTGTGTTTTTCGTACAAGAGATATGGAAACGTTGGAAAATAGACTTCGCAATAGGAAGACTGACAGCGAAGAAGTTATTCAACTCCGCCTATGCAAAGAAAAGAGCTAGAATATGAACCAAAATATGATTACACTATAATAAATGATGATATTGAAATGTCTTGTCAAGAATTGATAAACATTATTAATTCATAAAGTATACTGGAAATCTTTTAAAAATTAAACATATAATTAACAATCGTAGATGTTGTTTTTAAAAGTGGTTTTATTATATAAGAGGAGAATTTAAAAATGAGATAACAATAGATGAACTATTGACTAAAATACCTAATAATACGAACTTGCAATTGTTTCAGGATTGCAAAAAGGAATTTGCTAAAGGAAACAAAAATCGGAAATAATGGATGAAGTTTTTAAGGACATAATGGATGACGAAGTAGAAGTTATTCGTGAAATTGATGAAGAACATACAGAAAATTAAAAATTTATTTACAAAGTATTGACTATTTAGAAAAACAAATTATACTAATAGTGTAAATATTTTTATAAAGCTGTTTTTGATGGAGGAATAAAAATAATGATTTATGATGAAAAAGAGATACAAAAATTAATTGATAATTTGGATATTGTTCAAGTGATTGGAGAATATGTAAATTTAAAAAGACAGGTTCAAATTATAAAGGGCTATCTCCTTTTAAAGATGAAAAAGACCCCATCATTTACAGTTAGTCCAGTAAAAAATATTTTTTTAAGGATTTTAGTACACAGATTATGGAAATGTAATTTCATTTTATATGAAAATTAATGATATCAGTTTTGTCAGGCAGTGGATGAATTGTCAAGAAAGTATAATATTCCACTATAGAGCATATCAGACAATTAATCAAGAAATTATTAGAAGAAAAATCGGCTAATAAAGAATATTTTTGACATAATGAACGAAAGCCTTTGGTATTTTTAAAGGAAAAACATTGAAAAAGCCAACAGAGCATTAGAATATATGAAAGAACGTAATTTTTCTATTGAAGATATAAAAAGTTTGGAATTGGATTTGCTTCCAAATACCGTGATGACTTGTTTCAATATTTGTTAAAAAGGAATTTTCTGAAATAAAAATAATGGATCTAGGACTTGTCAAAAGAAATGAAAATGGCGAAATTTATGATACCTTTTAGAAACAGGATAATTTTTCCTATTTATAATACTGATTCTCAAATTATAGGATTCGGTGGGCGTATAATTGACAAAAATACTAATTTGCCTAAATATCTAAATTCACCAGATTCGCCTATTTTTTAGGAAATGAGCTTTTCGGAATAAAGTACCAAGGAGAAAATATTAGGTTTTGCAATGTTGATGGAAGGTTATCTAGATGTATTGACAGCTCAGAAAAATGGCTTTTGAGAATGCTGTAGCAAGTCTTGGTACATCATTTACTGAAGAGCAGGCACTAAACTTTTAAAAAGTACACAGATAAAATTTTGATTTCATATGATAATGATGAAGCTGGGAAAAAAACGCAGTCATAAAGGCAAGCTATATTTTGAAAAATATGATTTTGATGTAAAATGTCTTGTTATGGATGGTAATGAAAAGGATCCTGATGAATTTCTTTGAGAAAAATGGAAAAAAGCGTTTATAGAAGTTGTAAAAATCGGAGGAAGTATTTGATTTTTAACTAAAGAGGCTCAAAAGGATTTGGATTTGGAAGATATAAGTGGTGAAAAGAAAATTTATTGAAAGATTAAAGCCATTTTTCCAATGTTACAAACAATCTTACTAAAAATCTCTATTTACAAAAATTATCAACCAATTTTAATATTAATGAATTTATTGTAAAAGAGGAGTTAAAGGATTTATCAAAAGAAACTCCAAAACGAGAATAAATTACGAAAAACCAGAAAGTTCAATATAAAAAGGAGAGAGACTTAGATATTGAGCTGGAAGAACAGACACTCACTTATATTTTGAGTTTTACAATTCTGAAAGAGAAAAAGTGTGAAGAATTACTAAATAAAAAGTTTAGTTATTCAATATTTAAAGCGAACTGATAGAAAAATTAAAAAGAATAAATTTTGATATAATACAGCTTGATAAAACAGATATTTCTGAAGAAAAAGAGAATTGTTACAAAGTTGAAATTACGGGAGATAATGATATTAACGATGAGGAGAGTTATTTTTAAAAGAAATTTATTCTGGTTGGCTTAAAGCGTGAAATAGATGAGGAAAGATTGATGAAAAGAATGATAAAATAAAGAAACTTAAATTATATTAGCAAAATTAGAAAATATTAGTAAAATTGATGAAATTGAAAAAAGTATATGATGAATTTATATTGATAAGGAGACAGGGGTATGTCTGATAAAAAAACAAAAATTTAAAAATAGTCTCGCAAATTTTTATAAAAACAGGCACGAGAACAAAAATTGTAAGTTACGAAGAAATAAATTCTGTTTTATCTATTGGATTTTTCAACAGAGAAAATCGAGCAGTTAATAAAAATTAACTGATGATGGTATTCAAATTGTCGATACTAAAAAGAGAAAAAGAAGACTGATTAAAAGTCCCTGATTCTTTAGAGGATATTGAAAAACTAGAAATATCAGATTTTGAAGATTCATGATGATGAATTTGTAGAGAGTGAAATCGACGATTCGGAAGTGGATAAATTATTACAGACAGATCTATTGAAAAATGGCAGAAAAGTATGGATGTAGATGAGCCGATTAAAATGTACTTGCGTGAAATTGGACAAATTCCATTACTTAGCTATGAAGAGGAAATTGACTACTGCTCAAAGAGTTTTTAAATGGAGAAGAGGAGAGCAAAACAAAAATTAATTGAATCAAATTTAAGACTTGTTGTAAGTATTGCTAAAAAGCATACAAATCGTGGTTTAAAAATGCTGGATTTAATTCAAGAGGGAAATATGGGTCTTATGAAAGCCGTAGAAAAATTTGAATATGAAAAAGGATTCAAATTTTCAACTTATGCAACTATGGTGGATTAGACAGGCTATAACACGTGCAATTGCAGATCAGGGAAGAACAATAAGAATACCTGTTCATATGATTGAAACAATTAACAAAATCAAAAAGGAAAGCCGTATTATTTTACAGGAAACTGGAAAAGAACCAACAGCTGAGGAATTAGCTGAAAAACTAGAATTACCAGTAGAAAAGGTAAAAAGTATTTTTGGAAATGAATCAGGATCCAATTTCACTTGAAACACCAGTTGGAAGTGAAGAAGACAGCGAACTTGGAGATTTTTGTAGAAGATGATAAATTTGCAAATCCTTATGATGCAACAACAAGAGTTCTGTTAAAAGAACAGCTTGACGAAGTTTTAAAAACATTAAATGAGCGAGAAGAAATGGTACTCAGATATAGATATGGATTGGATGACGGTTCTCAAAAAACACTGGAGGAAGTTGGAAAAATATTTAATGTTACGAAGAGAACGAATCAGACAGATTGAGGTAAAAGCATTAAAGAAAAATTAAGACACCCAAGTAGAAGAAAAAAATTGGAAGATTACAGGAGCTAAAGGTATTATTTAGCTCTTTTTAGATATTAAGACTAACGCGGGAGAAAGAAAAAGGATGTTAAAAAGATATTTTTGAAGATATTAGAAAAAGGAAGTTTTTAGCTTTGAAAAATTATAGAAAATTATACAATGAACGATGATGATTTTTGAGTTTTTAAAATTTATTCATTTGGAAAACATTCCAGAAGTTAGGACTTCAACTGATGGAAGTGATTTTATTGTTTTAGAAGATGAAAATATATTTATTGAAGAAAAAGATACAATAAAAATTGTATTTAGAAAAACATAAAGGAAAAATACGAAGATCTTGAGAAAAAGTGAAACTGGAAAAGAAAAGGAAGAATTAATTGATAAATATTTAAAAATTGCAGTAAAAGAAAGCTTGCTTTACTCAAAAATATGGATTTTTCATTTTTGGATACAGTTCAGGGAAGCTACACTTGGGATTATGTCAGGGCTTGAATTATTATAATAAAAATTATGGAAATGCTACAAAGAGCCTGAATTTTTGTGAAAAAAATTTTGCTGTAAAAGTATATTTTTAGAATTTCAGAAAATCTTTTAAAGGATATTAAATCGTCTGAATTATCGTATATATTATATTTAAAAAGTAAAAAGTTGATAGAAGTATGGGATTTTCAATGGATGAAATTAGTAAGCAAATGAATGTTTCAACAGAATATATTGAACAGCTTGAAAAATTGTTTGACGAAGTAGAGCCTGAAGAGTTAATCGGAAATACACAAATATTGGAAAAAGCTGATAAAAATTACACAAATGTATATCTCTAGAAAATATTCCATTGAATTATCTAGATGAACAGATTTTGTGACGACTTATGGACTAGATGATAAAGTGTATACAGAAAAGGAAATTGCAAAATCACTAAATATAGCAAGTCACAATGTGAAGATTTTTAAAGGAAAAAGGCTCTTAACAAATTGTCAATTGATTTAATGAGAAATGATTTTGTGGAAAATAGTGAAGAACGGATTATACAATAAATTAATTAAATTACGAAAAGGGAAAAATAATTATGAAACTTTGGGAAAATAATGGGAGAACTACATACAATTTTAGTCCAAGAATTGCAGAAGACTGGGACAATGTGGGGCTTTTGATAGGAGATAACACAAGAGAAGTAAACAAAAGTATTGTTTTGTCTAGATGTTACTGAAAAAAGTTGTACAAAAGGGCGATAGATAAAAATATAGATTTGATAATTTCACATCATCCAGTAATTTTTTCTGGCTTGAAACGAATTACAAATGAAACTTCAGATGGAAGAAAAACTTTTTAAAAATTGATGGAAAATAGAATAGCAGTTTACTCAATTCATACAAATGCTGACTTTGCTATTAATGGTTTGAATGACTTTTATAATGGACAAATTAAATTTAGATGGAGAAAAATAATTTATAACGAGCAAAAATTTGATGATTATAACCCAATAAAACGTAAAATGGAGCATAGAACATGAGTGGGCTTTGCCAGAATAAAAAGTATTGAACAAAACAATGAAACTGGGAGATCTGCTTGAAAGAATAAAGGATTCGCTTGGAATAAGCTATGTAAGATATGTTGGAGATAAAAATGCTTATGTACTGTAAAATTGGACTTGTTACAGGTGGTGGAAGTCTCATTTTTAAGATGATATTGCAGATAAAATTGATGTTTTCTTGACTGGAGATTTGAGATATCATGGAAAGCCTTTTGGATGCTCTGGAAGATGGAAAGATTCTCGTAGATGTAGGACATTTTGAAAGTGAATATTTGTTTGTGGATATGATGGAAAAAGAAATGTCAAATTTTGATGGAGAAATGATAAGGCATTTTGAAGAGGAAGTATTTAAATTAGGATAGAAGAACATTAACAATAATCTAATGAAAATTAAAAATATTGATAAAAATACTAAAATTTTGAATATTCATTACAAAATGTTATATATATCCCTATAATTTCAAAAATTTGACTATCAAAATGATTTGTTATAATTTTTTTGGAAAGACTAAGAGAAAAAGGAAGGCATTTTTGAGGACAGCTACTCACCAAGCTGGTATCACAAGTTTAAAGCCTTTGGACCTGGTATCCTTATGGCTCCAGCAGACTATTGGAGGTTCCCATATCGTAGCATCTACGCAGGCAGGTGCATTATATGGATGGCAATTGGGCAATTATAGTTATTTTAGTCAATATTTTCAAATATCCATTTTTCCGTTTTGGGGACACAATATACGCTGGAACGTAAACATTCGTTAAATAGAAGGATATGGAAAGAGAAAGGGGAAAATTTTATCTTTGGGTATTCTTTATTATGAATATATTTTCTGCAGTTATTAACGTGGCAGAATTGGTATTTTGACAGCTAGTAATTTTAGCAAATATTTTAAAATTGACATTTTTAAGCAGTCTTACCCTCGGCATGATGGCTCAATGATTAACATGTTTACCACAATTGTTCTTGTAGGTTCACTCTGCAATGCTGGTATTTGGAGGTTATAAACTGTTGGACAGTTCTTCAAAATTTATTGTTATTTCACTGACAGTTGCAACAATTATCGCAGTTGCGTTATTGCGTTATTCAAGCAACATCCGATGGCACCTGATTTTTGTTATCCAATCGCCTTGGAAACTGACAGCATTGCCATTTATTGTATCATTAATGGATGGATGCCTGCTCCAATTGAAATTTCCAGCAATTAATCTGATGTGGACTGTTGAAAAACAGCAAAAATATGAAAGTTCCCACAAACTTGCAATGTTGGTTTTTAATGTAGGTTACAGGGTTACAACAATTCTAGCCTTTGTATTTTTGGCACTTGGAGCATTGATTCAATAGAACGGGAAACAGCGATTATAAAGGAGCAAGTGCACTTTTATATCGCCCAGTTTATTCAAATGTATTCAAGTGTTATTGGAGCCTGGTCAGGACTTCTTATTGCATTTATCGCATTTATGTGTATTTTTGGTACAACAATTACAGTTGTAGATGGTTATTCACGTGCTAATGCTGAATGTCTTAGATTAATTATGAAACAGAAAAGAAGTTAAACCTCACATTTTAATATATGGATGATAGTAACAGTAGCTGTAGCAAATGGTTATCGTATTCTTTTTGTTGCGAAATGTCGCCGTAATGATGAATTTTATTATGATATTCTCATTTGTTTCAGCTCCAGTATATTCATATCTCTTAATTTTTCACTTGTTAAAGACAATAACAATGTCGCCTGTTTGGCTATGTGGTTCTTATCAGTGGCAGGAATTATATATTTAGCAGGGTTTACAATATTTTTCCTTGTTTATTTGTCTGGACTTTTGAAATAATATCGTTATTTTATAGAGGAAACCATCCTATAATATGATTTGTCAATTGTGTAGAGGAGTTTCCTCTTTATTTAGTATTAGATTATTTAATTTAATACGAAACCCTGTTTAAAAATAAGAATAAATTTTTATAATAGGGTTGTTTAATAGCTAATTCATAATTATTCAACTAAATTGTTTTTATTATTTTTTTAGATATTTTGATTAATAAATATTTTTTTCATATTACTATGTCTTTTATTTTCGTAGGAGTTGCTCATTCGTCAGATCCTATAACCTATAGTAGTCTATCGACATTTTTCTGCACTGACAAAAACTCGCTATGCTCAGACAGTTTTGCCAGCACAGAAAAATGCTCCGACAGATTAGTTTATGCTAGAATCTGTTTGAAAAAGTAAAAATTATATTTTAATTATTTGAAAATATTAGATTTATACCCTTTATTAGAAAAGTTTGTAATAATTTCGTTATTTAAAATGATGTTTAGTATAAACTATTTGTCTAAATTTTAACAAAAGATTTAAAAGCATATTGAAGGATTTTTATTTTATCTTTACAATCATCAATATTTTCAAATTCTAAATATCTCACTGTCTTATACTGACCTGCTCTAAAATATATCTGAAACTTTTTCATTTTTAGTATATTTTCGAATATATATTTTCTGGTTTATTTTCGCATTTTGAGTATATCTTTTCGACTCATTTTTCTAATTTATAATTTAGAAAAAGTTCCTTTACGTTTTTCAGAAGAATTGTTACTTTCTTTTCGAAATCTTCTTTGAAAGTTCTTTATTATTTTTATAGGAACTGAATATTTTATTGCAATTATATTTTTCTGATTATATTGTTCTATTTGTAAATAAAATATCTTCATCAGAAGTTTCTGTTAATTTATTAATTTTTCTTCACTTAAAGGAAACCACCACATTCCCATAAATCCACCTGATGAGTTATTCACTAACCCCAACTACAATACTTTTGTCTTCGATAGCATAGTTTCTAATAAATCGTTTTTAATTCTTTAAAACTGATATAACATGTTTTGAATTCCAATCTTCTAATATCTATATATATGAATTTACATCTTTTTCTAGTATTTGAAATAATTATAATAATCTTCAACTAGAATATTATTAAAACTATTTTTATATTTTTCTAATAATGCTAGTATATCTTTTCTTTCAAATATTATATCTATACCATCTTTTTAATCTTTCCATATTATCTTCATCGTATATTTTATAATAAACTACCTTTATTTCAGCCTGTATTTCCATTATCTTCTTTATCAAATATTAGATTTCTATATGTTTTCTGCTGATCACTATGTAAACTTGTTCCCACTTTATCTTCTATTATTACATATATATCTATCTATATGATTTTTCTCATTTTCCTTAGTTATAAAATTCTGTTTTGTTCTGAATTCCAATAATATATCTATTTTCTGATATTGTCTTTTTATATTTACTTTTCTATCTCCAAGTTTTTCACCTGACATCAATAAAGTCAATTGCAAGCTCTTTTTAATTTTCTCATCTTCTGATAAATCATTATCATCAAAATTTACCCAGTTACTAACCAACATATAAAAGCATCTTTGTGACAACTCTGATGTTGCAAAATTAAAAATATTGTTTCTTTCCATTCTAAATCCCTTCTTTCTATAATATTAATTAATTTATTTATTTAACGGAATCTTCCACAATGTAAGCAATAATATTTGTACGAAATTTTCATTTTCTGGATATATTTGCAGTGCTCCAAAGAAAGTCGACCGCTCATTAGAATTATTAGTCATTATTTTAGCAATATCTTTTTATCTGAGTCAATTCGATATTTTTCCTGCTGTTATATTCAAAAATATTTTATAAGTTTTTATTTTTATCAAAAGTTTCCAGCTTTAGTTTTAGGTTTTTGTAGGAAATCATCAAAAGTTTCTAAATTTCCTTTTTCAAAAATTACGAAAGATTTTGAGGTTTTTGAAATACCGTTTTTAAAGTCAGCTAACCAAGAGTAACCATTCCTTTTGCTGTTAAAGTTTTTGTTATTCCGTTGATTCCATTTTTAAATCTTCCGTGGATTTGCATTTTTATGATAAAGTTTATTTTTGAATCAAATAGGTCGATATAACCATTTCCAATATCGTAAAATTCCAGTAAAAATATCGTTTTTCAGTGTTTCTAATTATTTCTAAGGCAAAAATTTTTATCATTTTCAAAATATGTGTTTAAAATTATCAAAATTACATCTGTATCTTGAAAATTTATTTTTAAAATCTTTGTAGTCATTTTTAACTGTGATAATGCTTATATTTTCATAGTAATTATTTCTTTTCTCAATAGTACTTAGAGCTGTTTCTCCTAAACTTATACACTTTTTATTTTTGGTATTTTTCCATAAATTTTCTCCTTTTTATAGTATTTTTGTATTCAATAACATAATCTCCCTGACTTCGTAGCCACATTTCCGCTCCAAAACTTCCATAAACTTTGATTTTTATAGTATAAACTGTAGTTTTCCAATTATTTTCTTCAACTATTTTTCTGTCCAATATTTTTGCAGTTGGAAATTTATCAAGCACATACTGATATAGCCTCTATATTTAAATTCTATTCTTGTAAGAGGCCCTGAGTGCATAAAATGTATATATTTTCTAAATTCAATATCTTAAATTTTTCAGAATAATTCAAAAATCTTAAATTTCTTGCCAGTATTTTTCGATTCCAATAATTCTATCAATCCTGAAAAATTGCAGGTATTCTTCTTTATTTTCGATGTATGCAATTAAATAAAAATAATATTCTGAAAACATTGTGGACAAAGGCTTTATATTGTAATTTTTACCTTGTTTATCTTTTGTAGTAATTTATATTTATCAATTCCTGATTTTTATATTCTGTGCTAAATTCCAGATAACTGTAAGCAGATTTTGTCCGTGCTGTAAAGGGATATAATTGGATTTTTCGCTATTGATAAGACCTTTTTATTGTTTCTCTGTCATTTCCTGATGAGTGATTAATTAACTTATTTATTAATGTTTGAGTTTTCATTTTATTAAATGCCCTGCTTTCAAGTATAATTTTACTTATTGCTAAAAGCTCTTCATTAGTAAAAGAATTTTTGACTATTTTCTTCAAGATAATACCCTTTTTAGATTTGGAATACTTTTATTTCTGCTCCATTTTCTTCCATAGGCTCTCAAAGTTTCTATATCTCTTTGTATAGTCTTTATATCAACGTTAAATTCGTTAGCTAAATCAGTTCCATTTAACATTTCCTTCTGATACAACCTTTTTATTATTTTTAGTATTCTAATTGATTTTTCTTCAGAATTTTTGATTTTTCCCCACTATAATCAAAGCCTTTCGTACATACTCCATGTTTTTAATTATAACTTTATTTCTTATTTTGTCAAATAATCAAAATTTTCTTTTCTAATCTTTTATGTATAGATGTAAACATTTGTTACAAAAATATATTATATTTCTTTCCTAATGTATCTTTAACCCTAATGATTTTCCTTGTACTCTTTTAATACTTCATTTGGACTCTTAAAGCCCAGTACTTTTTCTTGATATGTTGTTGTATCTTGTATTGTATTTCCTTATTGCCCTGACAGTTCTTCCTTGCTTTTAAATTTCTCTTGTCCCCATAGTACTTGCCGTCAAGCCTGTGGCTTCTTTTTCCACTTTTCCATTCTCCCGATGGCGAATATGGACGGCGTTGTCACGTACTCTCATCCCCTTCTCCTCAGTTTCACTCAAACAGCGTTTTCTTTATCACTTTCAGAATTTGTGAACTCTTTCGTTGTCTGTCTGAACTTTCTTTATGTCAAACCCAGCTCCTTTTCCAAGTTCTCTAGAAACTTTTGCGGTCTGATAGGTGCTTTTTCATCCGCTATCCTTAACACTCTTTTTCTTGTATATTCATCTAATGCCGTTATCTGATAATACTTCTGGTCACGTGTGCCAAACTGTATGCATTCTTCCGGAACATATTTTTATGTCTATCTGTACTCTTTCCCAGGGTACTGTAGCCTGTTCAGCCTTGTTTTTCTTTTTATTCAGCTTTTAGGCTTTTCTTTGGCATTGCCCTTCATTCTCCTTATTATCCTGCACATTGAATCGTATGTATACTGGCTTTCTTGCTTTGACATAGACTCTCGCCAGCCCTTCAGTAGCCAAATCTCCTGTATTTTTCATAACCAGCTCTATTTCTTCCTGCGTGATGGTTTGGGTGGCTTTTCTTAGGTCTTCTGTTTTTGGCAGGAGAGACTGGACTGTGCCGTCGTATCTGTCTCTCCAACGTTTTATCTGCTGACGTGATGTCTTGTACTTCACTCACCGCTTTTGAATTATTATTTATGTTTTACTGCATACTCAATTGTCCCGCTGACGGACACGGTATATTTCTGATATACTACTCATATGAAAGGTTTCCTCCTTAATGTGGTTTTTGGCTTTGACTTACATTATATCAGAAACCTTTCTGTATATTCTTGTCACATATCTAATATCTCACACAACACAAAATTTTTCTAATCTTTTACCAAAAAGCGAATACCACCTTTTTCGCCTTTTCATCTTTAATATATTTTATCGTATTCATCTTTTTATATCTGAAACTACCTCTCGCCCTCATTAAATTTTTCTATTTTTCTGTTATCTCATCCAAAATTTTCTTTATTTTACTCACCGGAAGACATCTTTATCTACTTTTAAATAAAATAATGGAACTTCTTTCTCTTTTTAAGTCAACTTCTTCCAAATAAATTTTTGAAAATCTGGAAATATATTTTTTAATTCATGTTGAACTGATTCAAACATATCTTCTTGCAATTCATCAAGATGAAACCAATTTAACACAAACAATATATCAAATTCTCTATTTCTATTTATATATATACATTCTACAAAAATTCATCTTTTTATCCACTTTATATAGTAATCATTTCTATATACATCATAGTTTTTCTTTTTATCAAAATACCACCCAAAATACAGTATAGTGCTGAAACATTAAAAGGAGCCTATAATCTCTCTTTCACTTACTTCTCGCATGAGCTGGTTATAATAACTATCAAAAATACATGTCATCAATGTCTTTTTAAAAGTTTTAAAAATTCTAAAAAGTCTTTCTTCGCATACATACATAATCTCCTATTTCTTCTTTTTCATATCTAGAAATTTTATCAGGAGTAATGTATACGATTTTTATTTTATCTGTCTCATTATTTCCTAAATTTTCATATATTTTAAGTAATTGAACTAGTTCTTTGATTATATTCATATGGTGAAAATTCTACGTAGTCAAAAACATTTGAAAAATATATATTTTTCTATTGCTCTTTTTATTCACAATAAATAAAAGTGTATATTCATTTAGGATTCTATTAATAAAATCCTCATAGTCCTTCCCAATATAAAAATTAGAATAACATATTTCAATATCTTTCGTAGTCTCAGTTTCTGTCCCAAAATTTCCTCAACGAATTTTGCCATATTTTTAAAGCTTTTTATTACTATTATTTGTAGTATCGACTTTTTAACCATTTTAACATCCAATACAAAAATATCATTATCAAAATTTTCATATTGTAAAAAGTATCATTTTTCAGTTAATTTTAAAATTACTCATAATAATTATCTCCTTATAATATTTTTACATTATACTTTTTATAAAGGACATATTTTGTCTGTTATTGTGTAATTCTCTAAATTTTAGAGTTTTACACAAATTTAAATTATTATTTTTATTTATTATTTCTTCTGCAGTAATCACATAAATTGGATTTTCTGCCATCATCATATTAAAATCTTTAACTTTTCTATTTTTACCTCACAATTAACTGACAAATATCCACATCTTTAAAGTCGTATCAATTCCTCAACAGCCATAAAAATATTTTTCCAGTACAATAAAGTTTAGTACTAAAAATCCCATCTTCAACAAGGTTATCATAAGAATATTTTTATAATGTCCACCAGATTTCCAGCAGAACCTCCAATAAAAATTTTATTAAACTTTGTATTTAAGTCTTTTTAGTCCATCTGAGCCATTCCTTTTAATTACAGTAATATTTTCCAATCCTAACTTTTTCCTTGTTTTTATGAATCAGCTCAACTGCCTCATCATTTCTCTCAATTACAAAAACTTTTTCCGTTTCTGTGCAAATCTCGCCATTTCCGATACTCTACAGAACCAGTTCCGCACCAATGTCAAGACAAATATCATCATCTTTCATCTCCATTTTCCCAAGACTTACAAAACGGATTTCCTCTTTTGTCATAGGAACTTTTTCCTCTTAAAAATTCTTCATCTTTTATATGATACATTTATACTCCTTATTTTAAATTATAGTTTAAAAAGAAAGCCAAGAGTAAATCCTAACTTTCCATTTTATTTGTTGTATAATAAAACCGCTTTTAAAAGCCGAACTCAAAAAGCTTTATGACTATTTTAATCAAACCTAAATTTATATAATTTTCAATAGTTCGGTTTTAAATGGGTTTGAGTATATTTCTTTTAAATTAATTTTTCAACTGCCTGAATTGGGGGAGCTACTTTTTCCACCACGATTAATTAGCACAGAGCAATCTAAATTATTTATATTTATAATATCTGCTTCCTCTCAGAAGTCCTCCAAAACACTACCTCTATCGCCAGCTTTTTCCAGGAACTGGTATTATTCTGACTGCAGTAGTTTTGCTGTTTACCATTCCGATTGCCATTTCATCTGCTATTATTCCAGAAATTACAGCTTCTGAGGTATCACCTCGAATAGCTCATATCAAGTCCAACAGAACACTACACAAGTCATCGCCTCCAGTTTTTCAAGTGTCAAAGTATCCTTTGCTTGTAGCTTCCTATCATTCCCTGATCTTCACTTACTGGGATAAATGCCCTGTTAAGCCACCGACTGACGAGTTACTATTGCTCCGCCTCTTTTACAGCGTCATTCAATATTGCAAGTGCAAGTGTTGTTCCGTAAGCTCCGACTGCTTCCCAGCCCAAATTCCTCCAGTACATTTCCAACACTATCGCCTACTCGCTGAGGTTGGTGAAGTGATAAGTCAATTATTCCAAATTCAACCCCAAGTCTTTCAGCAACTTCTTTTCCGATTAATTCTCCCATTCTTGTGATTTTAAAACTTACTTTTTATTGCTCTGTTATTTCATCAATTTCTTTGCCGTTTTTGAAATGTTAGCGTTGTGTGCCTTACAACCCTGGACCCACTAATTCCAACGTTTAGCACAACATCTGGATTTTCTACCCCATGAAAATGCACCCGCCATAAACGGATTATCCGAATAGCATTTGTAAATACGACAAATTTTGCACTGCCAGTCCGTCTTTATCTTTGGAAAGTTCAACTAGTTCCTTTTACAGTTTTTCCCATCATTTTTACAGCATCCAAGTTGATTCCCGACTTTGTAGAGCTACATTTACAGAGGAGCAAACTCTGTCTGTTTCAGAAAGTGCCTTCGGAATACTGTTTATAAGCTAACATCACCTTTTGTAAAAACCTTTGTCCACAAGTGCTGAAAATCCTCCAATAAAGTCAATTCCAATTGTTTTCGCCGCTCTATCCAGTGCTTTTGCAAAAATTGTGTAATCTTCGGCGTTAGTTGCATTTCCAATTATTGAAATTGGAGTAACTGAAAACTCTTTTGTTAATAATTGGCATATTGTATTTGCTTTGCTACTTCATCGGCAATTTTACTAAATCTTTTTCCATTTTCCGTAATTTTTGTTATAAATATTTTCTGCTGTCGACATCTGCATCAATGCAGTCAAGCAGGCTTATTCCCATTGTAGACAGTTCTCACATCAAGGTCTGCATTTCAACCATACCTATCGTTTCCAGTATTTCATCAGGTAATAAATTCATTTTTCCCTCCCTAAAATTCTTAAATAATTGCTTTCAAAAATTCTGAAAAATTAGATTCTGTGCATTGCCTTAAAAATATTTTCATGTTGCAAGTAAACTCTTACCCAATCTTTTCTCAACATCTTTAAACTTTCTCCTGCAAACCTTTTTATATCCGTATCTGCTTCCTACAAGCATAATCATGCAAAATATCGTTTTCAAACACCTTTTGTGTGATGTCAATAATATTTAAGCTAAGTTCACTTAATTTTGTTGATACATTTCGCAACAATTCCAGCTTTATCCGTTCCAATAACTGTAGATAACAATTCTATCGTTCATTCTGATACCTCCTGACAAATTAAATTAAAAACTCTTTCTTAATATATTAAATTATCGCATAAATTTAGGTATTTCTGCAAGTAGGAAGTTTTCATTTTATACTTATACTTAGGATGTGAAATAATTTGGATTATATCCAAGTAAAACAACACTCCTGTATTGCAACTGATTATTAATATCCAGCTTGTCACATTTTTATAAACTTCTTTGAGCTCTTCATAGCCTAAATCAGATGCTTGTTTTATATATAGTGCATTGATGCATCATTTTGGTTATAATACAAGATTCCTAAATTATACATAGCTTTTCTATATGTCTGTATAGCTTTTTAAAATGTTTCTTTGGCTTTGCCAAATTTATTTTTTGTTCATAGTATAAAGTTCCTAAATTATACGATACCTCAGATCACCTTTTGACTCGCATTTTCCTAAAAACATCTGTTCAGCTTTGTCAAATTTTCTGGTAATAATATAAATTTCCCAAATTATATATAGCAAAAACAGAACCTTTTGGCTAGCCTTACACATCTGTTCAGCTTTATCAAAACTTTTTCTGTTCATAGTATAAAACTCCTAAACTGTTTATAGCAAAAGAATAGAATCCTTTTGACTGGCTTTTTAAGTACATTTGTTCAGCTTTATCAAATTTATTTTGTTCTTTATATAAATCAGCCCCAAGTTATTCATAGCATCTAGATTGTTATTTTGTACAGCTTTTAATATGTCTTGTTCAGCTTTGTCAAATCTGATCATAACATAAAACTTCTAAATTATTCATAGCATCAATATACCCTTTTGACTAGCTTTTTAAATACATTTGCTCTCAGCTTTGTCCAGCTTATTTTGTTTTTGATATAAAAGTCCTAGATTATAAATAGCTTCAATTTCACCATCATTTTCTTTTAATGGCTTTCAAGCACATCTCTGTTCAGCTTTTTGGATAATTATTATTCTTAAAATACGAATTCCATCCTCTAAGTATCCAGCTTTGTCATGAAAGCTAAAAAGCAATAATTCCTAATATAGCAAGTTTTTCATTTTAATTCATCTCCTCTGTTGTTTTTACTATGTAAAACTATAATTTAGTTACATTAATTATATACATTACTTTTTATTTTTGTCAATAATTTAATCAAAAGTACGAGTTTAGATATTATTAAAAAGTATAGATATTTTATTTATTGATATTTGTAGATTAAAGTGAGTATAATTTGAAAAAATTAGATTTGCATAAAATCATGCAAGGAGGAAAATAGTGAAATTTTGAATTTTTTTCAAAAGATTTTTGATATTTACATTAAAAAGAAATATATTCGTTTTTCTAAAAACTGTCGTTATTTATATTTGTAATTTTTATTATTGGAATTTCTACAATTGCAATTTTTAGTTCAAGATAAGAATGAAAAATGAAAGCTATGAATATATACTTTTTAATGTTTCTGACGTTACAGAAGATAAAAATTATCGGTTCAAATTTTCTATCAGATGAAAAAATTATCGTATATGGATATTTTAAAATAGTTTGGATGATATTAAAAATAATAATCAAGTAAAAAGAGTGATTATTGCTTTTAGACACTATAAATTTATCATCTGCAAAAATAGAGGAATTGTCTAAAAATTTCAAGAATTAAAAAGCAAATAATAAAAAATATATGCTTTTGGTGCTTATATTACCAATGCCAATTATAAATTAGACTACTATTGCCAATGAAGTAGTTATGGTTCCATCAACATCAGCAAGTCTTGATTTGACAGGATATCATTATTCAGATTTATATTATAAAGGGCTTTTTGATAAACTTGGGGGTAAATATGGAAGTAGTCCGTATAGGAAATTACAAATCTTATGGAGAAAACTATACTGGAAATGATGACTCTGACATTGCGTTCAGAATTAACCAGAATTTTGGAAAATCGATATAGATAAATTTGTGACAGAAATTTCCAAAATCGTAAAATTATGACAAAATGTTTTAAATAATGATATTGTAAATGGAAATAATATTAATTTGACTCCGTTTGTCAGTGACGTGATATTTTTGTTGATAAACTTGAGCATTTTTCTGATTTTACAAAAACGTCTAAACATAAGGGAAGACAATGTTGCAGATATTTGATGTATTACGAGAGTAGAAGATGGTAAAATAGGAAAATCCAAGAAATGGAACAATAGCTGTAATTTATGCCGAAGGTTCGACTTTTATATGATCCAACTGGATGTTACTGAAGGTGTAATTACTCCAGATAATATTTTACAAAAATTGAAAAAGCTATGAAAACTAAAAATTTAAAAGGAATTGTACTTCGGTAGAATTCAGGTGGAGGTTCAGCACTTGCTTCTGAAATAATTTATCAAGAACTTACAAAACTGAATATTCCAATTTATGTTTCAATGTCTGATACAACAGCCTCTGAGGCTACTACATCTCAATGGCATGGAAATAAAGTATTTGCAAACAATGCCACAATAACAGGATCAATTGGTGTAGTTTCAATGCTCCCAAAATTTAACAATGCACAAAATAAATATGGAGTTCATTCTAATTCAGTATCAAAGGCAAATATTCAGAAATTTATGATAGCTTTGAACCATTATCTGAAGAATCTCGTGCCAAAATTAGTCAATCTATGCAGGGAAACATACAAAGAGTTCAAATCTCGTGTTTCTAAAAATCGTAAAAATAGATGAAAATACTCTTGAAGGTTATGCACAAAGGGAAAAATATGGTTAGGGGATGAAGCAAAAATATAAACTTAATTGATGGAATTGCAAGGTCTTGATGAAGTTATAAAAATAATGGCAAAAGATTCTGAATTTACGTAACAATTATGCTGTAGAAAGTATTTATCTGGAAGAAGATTTTTCTCACAAGTTAAAATCACTCACAAGAATGGTTACAGAAAAATTCAGTTTATCAACACAATTGATATCCTCAGAGCTTTAAAAAGTATTTAACGAATATGATTTTGCAGTTCAAAAATCAAAATAAACCTCTATATTATTTAACATACAAATTAAATTTATATTAAAAATCAAACGGAGCATAAAAATTGTAAAGATAGTTTTTATTAAAAACTCCAGTGCTTTATTTAGTTTTGATAAATTTTATAAAATATAGTATAATAAAAACAAGAGTTTTATAATAATTTAATTTTCATTAGAGATAGTAAAATTATTTTTAATAGTTTCTATTTCAAAGGTTATAGCATAATTTGAAACAAGGAGGAAAAATGATTTATTTGGATAATTCAGCCAGTACAAAGCCACGTAAAAAGAAGTTATAAATGTGTTAGTTCAAACAATGGAAGAAAAATTATGCAAATCGATGCAATTCATGATTTTTCCCATAAAACTTTATTAAAGATAAAAATGCTAAAAAGATAATATCTGATTATTTAAAAGTTGGTACCAGGTGAACTTTACTTTCTACAGCAGGTGGCGGAGATGGAAATAACCTTGTATTGCAAGGAATTATCAATGCAAATTCACGAACACATCTGATTACAACAAAGATTGAACACCCATCAGTCTATGAAGTGTTTAAAGCTATTATGAAAATCTGGGCTTTGAAGCGGATTATCTGAATGTGGATAAAGATGGTTTTATAGATCTTGAAGAACTTGAAAAATACGATTAGGGAAGATACGGTAATAGTTTCAGTTGAGCAGTGAATAGTGAAACTGGGGCGATTCAAGATTTGGAGCAAATTTCAAAATTATTACAAATGAAAACAGGATACATATTTTTCATACTGATTTTTGTACAGGGACCTGGATGTACGAATATAAAGTTTGATAGAATTCTGTGGATGCAATAACGATAAGCGGACATAAAATTTCTATGCACCAAAAGGGAATAGGAGCAATCTATGTGAACAAACGTGTCAAAATTACAAATGTAATTTATGGATCAAAATGCTGAAAACGGTATTGTGAAAAGGACTATGCCGACAGAATTAATTTTTGGCTTTGCAAAGCTGTAGAGATTTTGGTAAAAGAGGAAAAAAACGAAATGGAGCGTTCGCAAAAGCTAAAAGAAATGCTTGCAAATAAAATCTCTGAGGAAATTACAAATATAAAATTTAATTCTTTGCTTAGCATTGAAAAATCAAGTCCTAAAGTATTGAATGTATCGTTTAACGGCACAAAAGGTGAGGTGCTGACACATTTTCTAGGAATGTATCAAATTTATGTTTCGACAGGCTCAGCCTGTTCATCAAAAAAAGGGAACAGCAGAATACTTGAAGTTATGGGGCTTACTCAATCAGAACTGGATGGAGCAATAAGGTTCAGTTTTTCAAAGGATAATACAGAAAAGGAAATTGATGAAGTTGTGAAACGACTGAAGGAAAGTGTCGAAAGAATTAGGAAAATGAGATAATATTTTTATATAAAACAGAAAGGAAAAAGATGAGCAATTATACTGATAAAAATTTGTTGAATGCAATAGGGCTTTTCTTATGGAGAGTTGTCACTAAAAGGTAAAAACAGGGGGCAATTTGAAAAGAAATTGCGAAATAAGATTAATAAGGTGTTAAAAGGATTTGATTACTAGTTATTTGATGATTTATCAAAATTATATGTTTTAATAAATCCTGAAAATTTGGATGAAGTTACAGACAAGCTAGTTTTTGAATAGTGGGTCTTAATCAATCGGCAAAAAGTTGAAAGAAACGATGAATTTATAAAGGAAAAAGTATTAGAATTTGCAAAGTATGCTTATGAAATGGAGCTAGAACTTTTAAAATAACAGTTAATCGTAGTAACAAAGGATTTGAGAAGAAATCTATGGACTACGCACGTGAACGGGAGGGCATGTACTGGTAAACAGCCTTTTGAAAAAGTTAAAATGAAAGATCCTGATGTTATGATAAATGTTGACATTAGATGCTTATATTTATACGGATAGAATAAAAACTTATGGTGGACTTCCGCTAGGTTCAACGTGGAAGGGACTTGTTCTTTTATCAGGTGGAATAGACAGCCCAGTTGCTCATTTATGATGGCAAAAAGAGGATGCGTTTAAATTTTATAACATTCCACAGTTTCCCATTTACAAGCCAGCAGGCTCTTTGAAAAAGTAAAGGAACTGACTGATATTTTTATCGCTTTATGTTGGTAAAACAAGACTTTATTCCTTAAATATATTAAAAATACAGGAAGCTGATAAAACACGCAGACAAAAAGATTTGGCTACAATTTTAACAAGATGGCTATGATGCGTCTAGCTGAAAGATTGTCGAATATTATGCAGTATCAGGCATTAATTACAGGGGAAAGTCTTGGGCAGGTAGCGTCACAGACGATGGGAGGGCTACTTGTACAAATGCTCTGTAGAAAAATTGCCAGTATTTAGACCTCTTATTGGAATGGATAAGACAGAAATAATTGAAATTGCAAAGGAAATAGAAACTTATGAAAATCTATTGAACCGTCATGAAGATTCTATGTGTAATTTTTGCTCCAAAAACATCCAGTTACAACAAAGCTGGAAGATGTACTGGAAGAAGAGGCAAAAATTGAAAACTATGATGAAATTATGAATGAAATTTTTGATGAACGTGAATATTTTAATTTTGGATAAATTTATTTTATAAAAAGAATAGGCATAAATATGATGTTTGTAGTATTCAGATACATTTAATAAAAATAAAAGAAATGGAGAAAGTTTATGAAAGAAAAGAAAATTTTCAAAACAGAAGAAAAAAGAAAGCAGATTTAAGATGTCCGAAATAAAAAGAATGATTTACTTAATTTACCGAAATTATCGTGATGGTGAAAACGCAACATACTTGCGATATCTTTAACTTACTACTCACTTCTGCCATTTTTCCAGTAGTTGTCTTTGTATTAGGAATCACAAAAGGGATTTGGGCTGGATAAAATATTCATACAGAAGTTTTGAATTATGGCCAGGAAATAATAGTTTTTAAGGGTAATTGTGGATGTTGCTCAAAGGCTCTTTTATCTGATGGCAGAGTAGTATATTAACTGGAGTAGGAATTGTTATTTTTAATTTATTCAGCAGTAAAAGTTTTGAATAATGCTTGAAAAATTCCTTTAATAAAATATGGAAAATTAATAAGAAAAGATCAATTACAAGAAGAGTTATTGACTATATTGCAATTATATTTTTAGGACCAATATTTTTGTTTTGCTATCAGCCTTAAATCTCGGTTGCAGTTGAGGAAATATCCAAACATTTTTCAGGGAATGCAGTAATTATGAACTTATTTATTGGATTGTTCGTACTTTCGCGACATACATTATTTTGTTCAGTTATCTATTTTATGTGATTCCAAAACACAAATGTAAAAATAAAAACCAGAGTTTATGCAGGAATTGTAACGACATTACTTACTTTTGGATGGAAATTGCTGTTCTTATTATTACAGTCATCACTACAAGATACAATATAATTTATGGAAGTTTGGCTCTAATTCCTATTTTCCTAATATGGGTACAATATGTTTGGGTAACAATCTTTACTTGGAGCGCAAATAGCTTTTCAATTCAAACATCGGATGAGTTCTTATACAGCGAAAATTGAAATGCCAATCAAAGTAAAAAGGGAAAGCTGGAATTTTTAATTTTATCCCTAATTATCAAAAATTTTTGTTGAGAGTCATTTACGTATCAAAAATTAACTGATAGGCTAGGTATGGAAGTGTGAAAGAAATTTTATCTGATTTGGAAAAATGGGATTTATTAATGAAGTTTTTATGATAAAAATTCAGACAGTCAATACCAAGTTGTATATAGTCCAGGAATCCATAACAATCAGAGAATTTATGAAAAATTTGATACAAAAATATTGAATATTATGAAAATATTTTTGATAATTTGAACGAAGAAGACAAAAACTTCTTGATCAGGGAAAAACTGGCAATGATAGAAAATCCTGATCCTGAATTTGAAAAATACTTGAAAAAGAGGAAACATATTTTTCAGAATCAGAACAGCCAGAAAATTTTCAAAAATCCAATAAAACGAAGAAATCCTGAAGAATTAACAATAGATTTTCAAATTTCAAAACAAAAATGAAAAATTTACAAGTAAAAGATTCTCCAAAAATAATAAGAAAAGAAAAATTAACCGTGAATCAGAAGTTCAAACTTCTCAATCAGAAGATAATAATTCTCAAGATACTCAAAAAGAGTCAGATACGAAGATGGGAACTTGGAAATTCTTTTTAATTAGAAATGAGGAATAGAAATGATAACAGTAGTAATAATTATCGTGATAATAAACATTGTTACAGTTGTTGGAACAATTATTTTTCTTAATAAGAAAAACATTGAAAATGAAGAAAAATGCTGTTAAATCAGATTAACGAAAAATAATCAGCAAAAATTTTGAGGAAAAATAAGAAAAATTTGATGAAATTGAAAAACAATAAGCCTAAATGCATAACTTGCTTGAAGGTATAAATAACTTACAAAATAAATTATCTGAAAAATAATGAAAAATTACTTTTTAAGGTTTAATCAGCTGGGACAAAAATTTAAGTGGTACAATGAACGATAATAATCAGTTGTTATCTAAAAATCATACTGAAAACAGCCAACTTTTTAACTTCCAGATGAATAATAACATTCAAAAGCTGTCAGTTCGCTTAAATGAAAATAATACAGCGTTGATCAGGTGCATGACTGAAAAATAATCAGAATTTGACAAAAATATAAACGAATTTAAAGATGGACTTACAAAAATATAAAATGAAAATTTTGAAAAATTAAGTCAAAAATTGAAAAATAGACTTGATGTAATGAATATGAAAGTGGAAGAACGTTTATCAAAAAGGGTTTGAGGAGACAACAAAAACTTTTTGGAAACGTGTTGAACGTCTGAGTAAAATTGATGAAGACAGAAAAATTGAGCGATTGTCAAAGCAATGTGGTTTCACTTCAAGATATTTTAACAGATAAAAAGCCGTGGAAATTTTTGGTGAAATTCAACTTTACAAATATTATCTTCCGTTTTTGGAGAAAAACGATAAACTTTATCAAAAACAATATAAACTTTCAAATGGGACAATCGTCGATTCAATTATTTTCACGCCAGAACCACTTTGGAAATATCGCAGTTGACTCAAAAATTTCCATTAGAAAATTATAGAAAAATGTATAACAACGAATTATCGCAAATTGAAAGAGAAAATGCTCGGAAAGATTTTGTTAGTGATTTGAAAAACATATAGATGCAATTTCTTCCAAATATAATAAAAAAATGAAACGAGTGAACAGGCAATATTATTTCTTCCAGCCGAGCAATTTTTGCTGAAATAAACGCTTACCACACGGATATAATAGAGTATGCTTACAAAAACGTACGAATAGCATCACCAACAACTTTAATTTCAGTATTGACAGTAATTCAGGTTATGATGACAAACTTAGAACGTGATAAATATGCAAAATATAATTCAGCAGGAACTCGAAAAATTGAATGTTGAGTTTACAAGATACCGTACTCGCTGGGACAATTTACAAAAAGATATCGAAAAAGTTTCTAAAGATGTAAAAAGAAATCAATACAACTTCAAACAAAATAAGCAAAAGATTTACAGAAATTTTGAATGCAAAATTTGAAGAAAAAACAGTTAATAATAATGTTGAAAAATTTAAAAATCTTAGAAATGGAAGAATAGATTTTATCAAAAATTTAGTAAGTAAGATTTACTTCAAAAAGGAGAATAAAATAAAAATGCAAAAATGGAATAATATTTGGAAAGTTTTATCCACTTCATATTGACATAAGTTGATTTTATTCAAAGAGCCAGTGGTTACGTAGAAAATTTATATGTTGTGGTATGTACTGATGATGACAGGGATAAAAAAATTATTTGAAGACTCAAAAATGATGCCAACTGTAAAAAGATAGAATTAGATTTGCAGAAAACTTTTTAAAACACCAGAAAAAAATATAAAAATAATACATCTTGCCGAAGATGGTATACCATTTTATCCCAATGGCTGGAAATTATGGAGTGAAAGAGTACAGGAAACACTTTTATAAAATTAAAGTGGACATAATTTTTACAAATGAAACTCAAGATGTGGAAAAATTACAAAAATAATTTTTGACATTACCCAATTTTTGAAAAACTCAATAAAAATTTAGAAATTGAATTAATAGACATAAATAGAAACAATTTTTCATATTAGTGCAACAGAAATAAGAAAAACCCATATAAAAACTGGTTTTTATTCCAAAATATGTAAGAGAATTTTTGTTCTAAAAAGTAGCAATAATTGGTTCGGAATATTCAGGAAAAACTAACTTAACTCATAAATTAGCAAATTATTATAACACAACTTATGTAAAAAGAATATCGAAAAGAGTATATAAAAGAAGAAATGCAGAATCACATAGAAAACATTCAGTACTCTGATTACAGTAATATTGCTTTATGAACACAATAGAAGAATACTAGAATCTATCAAAATGCTGATAAACTAACTTATATGATACAGAATTTTCTTCTTTACAAACATTTTCAATAATTCAAAATGATACAAAAACCCAGTAATAGAAGATTTTTATTAAACACAGCAATTTTGATATTCTGCTATATATTGAAAAATCAAACTCAAAAGATAAATCAAAAATATAAAACTTGAATATGATAAGATATTACAATCCTTACTTGAACAAAATAACCAAGAGTTTATACAATTATATTACAAAAATAATAGTAGTCTTACAGAAAATTATATAAAAAGTATTGAAATAATAAATAAATATCTTGAAATAAACTAATATAAAATAATACCTTTCTAAGAAATAAAAATAGACTACGAATAAAAATATTCAAAAACACAAATTTTTGAAAAAGTAGTTGACAAATAAATTCAGTTATGATAATATATATCTTGTCGATACGAAATCGTGTCATGGGACAATTGAGATAAGAATAGAAGAGCAATAATGTGTAAAAAGATAAATAATAGTCAAGAGCTCTTGTTGTAAAAACAAGATTCTCGTCAAGATAAAAGGTGAAACTTAAATATATGTAAAATATATTGAATGAAGAGTTTGATCCTGGCTCAGGATGAACGCTGACAGAATGCTTAACACATCGCAAGTCTTTGGCGAAATCTGTGCTTGCACAGCCTAGCCAAAGGCGGACGGAGTGAGTAACGCGTAAAGAACTTGCCCTGCAGACAGGGATAACAGACGGAAACGACTGACAACACCTGATACAGTTGCCGGCACAGCATGTGCGGCAATGAAAAAGATCTTTGCGGGAGAGCTTTGCGTCCTATTAGCTTGTTGGTGAGGTAACGGCCCACCAAGGCGATGATAGGTAGCCGGCCTGAGAGGGTGAACAGCCACAAGGGGACTGAGATACGGCCCTTACTCCTACGGGGAGGCGGCAGTGGGGAATATTGGACAATGGGGGCAACCCTGATCCAGCAATTCTGTGTGCACGATGAAGGTTTTCGGATTGTAAAGTGCTTTCAGCAGGGAAGAAGAAGTGACGGTACCTGCAGAAGAAGCTGACGGCTAAATACGTGCCAGCGGTACGTGATAATACGTATGTCGCAAGCGTTATCCGGGATTATTGGGCATAAAGGGCATCTAGGCGTGCCAGACAAGTCTGGGGTGAAAACTTCGACTCAACCGCAAGCCTGCCCTGGAAACTGTCTGGCTAGAGTGCTGGAGAGGTGGACGGAACTGCACGAGTAGAGGTGAAATTCGTAGATATGTGCAGGAATGCCGATGATGAAGATAGTTCACTGGACGGCAACTGACGCTGAAGTGCGAAAGCTAGGGGAGCGAACAGGGATTAGATACCCTGGTAGTCCTAGCTGTAAACGATGATTACTGGGTGTGGGCATGAAGAGTGTCCGTGCCAGAAGCAAATGCGATAAGTAATCCGCCTGGGGAGTACGTACGCAAGGCTGAAACTCAAAAGGGAATTGACGAGGCCGCACAAGCGGTGGAGCATGTGGGTTTTAATTCGACGCAACGCGAGGAACCTACCAGATCTTGACATCCCACGTATGCCTGCGAGAGCGGGCAGTGCCTTCGGGAACGTGGAGACAGGGTGGTGCATCGGCTGTCGACAGCTCGTGTCGTGAGATGTTGGGTTAAGTCCGCAACGAGCGCAACCCCTATCGTTAGTTGCCATCATTAAGTTGGGGACTCTGGCGAGACTGCCTGCGAAGAGCAGGAGGAAGGTGGGGATGACGTCAAGTCATCATGCCCTATGATCTGGGCTACACACGTGCTACAATGGCCGGGTACAGAGGCGCAGGCGGCAACGCCCAGCGAATCTTCAAAGCCGGTCCAAGTTCGGATTGAAGTCTGCAACTCGACTTCATGAAGCTGGAATCGCTAGTAATCGCAGATCAGCAATGCTGCGGTGAATACGTTCTCGGGTCTTGTACACACCGCCCGTCACACCACGAGTTGTCTGCACCTGAGGCGCCGGTCTAACCGCAAGGAGGAAGGCATCTAAGGTGTGGACAGTGATTGGGGTGAAGTCGTAACAAGGTATCCGTACCGGAAGGTGCGGATGGATCACCTCCTTTCTAAGGAGATAATTCATTGCACTGCTTCTTCGTATATCTTTATAGTCTTTAGGACAATGGGAAATGAATAGTAGGTAAAGATTACAATGAAACTAGAGTAAAAGTTATTCTGGATAAAAAGCTAATAAGGGCACACGGAGGATGCCTAGGGCAACAACAGCCGATGAAGGACGTGATAAGCTGCGATAAGCCGGGAGAAGATGCACATAATCGTTAATCCCCGGATTTCCGAATGGGAAAACCTGCATGTCTGGAGGACATGCGTGAAAAACAATAAGCCCGTGAACTGAAACATCTAAGTAACGGGAGGAAAAGAAAAGTAAAAAAACGATTCCCTAGTAGCGGCGAGCGAGCGGGGAAAAAAGCCTAAACCGTGCCAGTGCCAAGCGGACAGCATTGCTGGCACGGGGTTGTGGGACTTCCATTAACGGATTGTCCTAATGTTTAAGCTGTATGTATGTAAGTAGAATCAGCTGGGAGCTGAACCAAAGAAGGTGATAGTCCTGTAGAACATAAAAATACATATAGTGACTGGGAGACCCGAGTAGCGTCAGGCACGAGGAATCTGGCGTGAATCAGCGTGGACCATATCACGCAAGGCTAAATACTGTTGTTGACCGATAGTGAAGAGTACCGTGAGGGAAAGGTGAAAAAGAACCCTGAGCAAGGGGTGAAATAGAATTTGAAACCGTGTGCTTACAAACGGTAGGAGCACTTTATGTGTGACTGCGTGGATTTTAGTTAATCATCCTGCGAGTTATGATTAGTGGCAAGGTTAATATAGCGGAGCCGAAGGGAAACCGAGTCTTAACAGGGCGTCAAGTCGCTGGTCATAGACGCGAAACCTAGTGATCTAGGCCTGTCCAGGCTGGAGCTGAGTAAGACTCAGTGGAGGGCCGAACTCACCGCCGTTGAAAAGTTGGGAGATGAGGCAGGTCTAGGGGTGAAAAGCCAATCGAACTAGGAGATAGCTCGTTCTCTCCGAAATGCATTTAGAGTGCGACCTTGACGTTAAGATATGTGGGGTAGAGCTCTAGCTATGGTCTAGGGGGCGTACTGCTTACCGAAAATCAAAGCAAACTTCGAATACCATATATTAATAGTCAGGGTGAGTCCGCGGATGACAAGGTCCGCGGACGAGAGGGAACAGCCAGACCGCCAGCTAAGGTCCCTAATTATGTCTAAGTGGGAAAGAGGTGGATATTCACAGACAACCAGGAGGTTGGCTTAGAAGAGCGGCATGCCTTTGTAAAAGAGTGCGTAATAGCTCACTGGTCGAGAGTATCTGCGCCGAAGATGTATGAGGCTAAGACATAAACCGAGGCTCGGAGGCGTGTTTGCACGCCTGGTAGGAGAGACGTTCTGTAGGCCGTTGAAGGAATCTGCCAAAGGCCATTCTGGAGGTATCAGAAGTGAGAATGCAGGAATGAGTAGCGAGAAGGCGGCGAGAATCCGCCGGCCCGGAAGTCAAAGGTTTCAGGGGAAGGTTTGTCCGCCCTGGGGAAGTCGGACCTAAGCATAAGCAAAATTGTGATGGCGAGATGGAAAAACAGGTTAATATTCCTGTACCACTATTATCGCTTGAGAGACGGAGTGACGCAGGAAGGTATGTGAGAAGACTGACGGAATAGTCTTTCTAAGGGAGCGTGACATGGACACGCAGGAAAATCCGCGTGTCTAAATGTGAGACCTGATGGGAAGTGCATTAGCATAAGTCACAGATCCTACACTGCCAAGAAAAACTTCTATCGATGAGAAATAGCTGCACTGTAAACCGACACAGGTGGACAGAGTGAGAAACTTAAGGCCGACAGGATAACTCTAGCTAAGGAACTCTGCAAAATAGCGTAACTCCGGGAGAAGGGGTGCCTGATATACTTGAGAGGAGAAACACCTCAAGGGGAAACAGTACGCAGTGAAGAGTCCCAAAGCAACTGTTTACCAAAAACACAGGTCTATGCTAAGCTGAAAGGCGACGTATATGGGCTGACACCTGCCCAGTGCGGAAGGTTAGAGGAGGATTAGAGATTCAAATTGAGGCCCCGGTGAACGGCTACCGTAACTATAACGGTCCTAAGGTAGCGAAATTCCTTGTCGGGTAAGTTCCGACCTGCAGATGATGTGAAATGATTTTGGGAGCTGTCTTGGCTGGAGACCTGGTGAAGTTGTAATGCCGGTGAAGATACCGGCTACCTGCAGTAGACGGAAAGACCCCGTGGAGCTTTACTGTAGTTTGGCATTGGGTTTTGGCTGTGTGTGTATAGGATAGTTGGGAGACTGTGAAGTTAAGGCGTCAGTTTTAACAGAGTCGCCGTTGGAATACCAACCATATGCCGTTGAAATTCTAATCTGGTAACGGAGACAGTGCTAGATGGGCAGTTTGACTGGGGCGGTCGCCTCCCAAAAGAGTAACGGAGGCGTTCAAAGGTTCCCTCAGGCTGGATGGAAATCAGCCTAAGAGTGCAAAACGCATAAAGGGAGCTTGACTGCAAGACTGACGGGTCGAGCAGGTACGAAAGTAGGAGTTAGTGATCCGGCGGTTCCGTATGGAAGGACCGTCGCTCAACGGATAAAAGCTACCCCGGGGATAACAGGCTGATACTTCCCAAGAGTCCATATCGACGGAAGTGTTTGGCACCTCGATGTCGGCTCGTCTCATCCTGGGGCTGGAGAAGGTCCCAAGGGTTGGGCTGTTCGCCCATTAAAGAGGCACGCGAGCTGGGTTCAGAACGTCGTGAGACAGTTCGGTCCCTATCCACTGCAGGCGCCTGAATACTGAAAAGATCTGACCTTAGTACGAGAGGACCGGGTTGGACAGACCTCTGATGTACCAGTTGTCACGCCAGTGGCATGGCTGGGTAGTCACGTCTGGAACGGATAATCGCTGAAAGCATCTAAGCGAGAAGCCGACTTTGAGATGAGTATTCGCAGTATCCATGGAGAACACATGGTTGATAGGCCAGAGGTGTAAGTGCGACAATGCATTCAGCTGACTGGTACTAATATTGCATCTGCTTTTTAATTAATCTTTTACTGCTACTATTTATTTCTCATTGTCTTAACTTGACAATTTAGTTTTTAAAGTTTGGTGATGCTAGCGACAGGGATACACTCGATTTACATTTTGAACCCGGCAGTTAAGTCTGTTTACGCCTACGATACTTGGATTCGTCCTGGGAAAATAGGCAGTTGCCAAACTTTTTTCTTTTGTGTGTCTCCGTAGCTCAGCCGGTTAGAGCATCTGACTGTTAATCAGAGGGTCGTTGGTTCCGAGTCCAACCGGGGACGCCATATGTTAAAATATTTTAAAAAATAGACTTCTTTCATTTCAACTTTTCTATATTTTAGTTTGATTCTTTAACTTTTTATATATATTATACATTCTTAGAATTTTTGATGTTTTATTTAGGTTTTTATTTATTAACTATTGTAAAAATAAATTTAGAGTAAATTTTTATATAAATAATTAATCTTATTAAAATACAAGATTAGAATCCAATATTTTTAATTAATATACAAAAACGTTATAGGTATTTTTGGTCGCTTGTAAGACGATGTTATATTTGTGTCTATTTATTTTTAATACATATTAGATTTGTTATTTGATTATGATATTATGTCATAGACTGTGTCATAAAATTGATATCATGAGACAGTCTTAAATTATAAAGTATGTATAAATTTTTAAAATATTTATTTTTGTGTGTTTTTCAAAAATTTTAGAATTTTTAAAAGATTCTTATTGAATATGTAAATTATAGTCTTAATTATGGTACTTTTTAATTTTTAATGTATTTATTATGTATTCCATTTTTCTTAGATTAATTTTAAAAATTTCCAAATTTATCCATTATATTGTGCGAAATATCGCTTAAAAATTCATCAAAAATATTAAATCCAAAAATCAAAAATTATTGTCAAATTTATTTTTGAATAATTTTTGTAATGATTATTTAAAAGATTCCATAAGTCAAGACTTGAAAGATATAAGTTTCAGTAATATTATATTTTTCAGGTATTCTTAACTTGAAAAGCAGCCTGAATTAATTTCAAGATTTTCTGCTGTATTTTGTGTGGAATTTGATTGTTTCAATTGCAGAAGTTAATCCAAATTGTATTAGTATTTGAAAAGAACGTGTGATGTTGAGTTATTTATTGATAATATTAAATTTTCAACATTTTGTGGCAAATTATCATAAGGGATATTTGCATATTTGTTGTTATCATTAGAAATCCTGCATTGCGTTCTTTTTGAGAGTTTTAAAAGAGTTTCGTACTGGATCTGAGGTTGCAGAATGAATGAATATGAACAATACGATTTGTATTTTTCAGGATTATTTTTCAAAATTGTAATTTCTGGGAGTCCAATGGCTGATGAAGTATCAGCAGAGACTTCACTTGTTAACCATAAATCAGAATAGTTTTGACATTTCATCTGTAATACTTTCACACCAGGATTTGCAACGACAATTGAATCAGGATATTTTGTTTTAACATAATTGTATAATTGTGCCATATATTTTTATTTCTAAAGGGTTTTTCCAGATGATATTTCATCAAAGAAAATTCCTGAAATATTATCAGAACCATAAAAATTGTATATATTTGTCAATTTCAGAATACACTTGCTTTATGCTTTTTAGTATATTCGTTTGTAGTTACGTATCCGAGATTTTTGATTCCCAGTTCTTTATGATTTGGACAACATAGTTATAATCAGCTCTTGTCAGATGGTCCGTTGTCAGGATTGATTATAACGTAAGGAATTGCTTGTTTCACATTCATAATTTTCAGAGTCTGGTGTACTAAGGAAACTCATGATTAGAAGAATAAGTATTTGTAACTTTACTTTTATGAATATCACCAGTATAGCCAAAAATCAACTTTAAATTCATTTTTCATTTTTAAAATTATTTTTATAATATCAAAAATTTCATCATTTTTAGAAAAATTAAATTACTTTCTACACTTGATATGGTTTTTATTTTTAAATCATTAAAATTAGAAGTTTGTATTGACGAATCAATATTTGAGGAATGTACAGTTTTTCATAACTTAATCCTGTTACACCTGCTAAGAAAAGATGGAATTAAAAACTATTATTTTTAACTTTTTCTTCATTTACAACCTCCTTTCAGTGTATATGTTGTACTGCTAAAGACAATCTTAGCAGTTTTTTATTTATAGATATTTCAAATTATAAATTAAAGTGTAAGTTGCGTTTTTGATTTTTCTATAAAGTGATTGACCAATAAAAATTTTAATACTAGAATTTTTCAAATCCCATTTTAGCAATATATATTATCATATAATTTCAAGAACTTTTTCTAAAAAGAAGATAAAAATTTTTATTAAAAGAAATAAAATATACGTACAAATTAATAACATTGACTGCTTTTTCATAATTTTTAAATTGGATAACATAGTAATACTATGTATTAAAGCTAAATTAAAAAGTTTTAATTACTATAAAAGGAGTTTAGTGTCTTTTTAACTTAGCTTGTTTTAAAGTTTTTAGTAGTATAAATTAATGTCTTTTATTTTTGTTTTCATGCTAGGTTTTTAGTGTTTCTTTTTCTTGAGGATTTATTGTTTGTTTTTTGTTGGCTTTTTGTTTATCGTTTTTCTTTTTGATTGAACAACCGTTATTTTTGGTTTTGGCTTTTGGATGCTTAGGAGGTACTGCAAAAGAGACTATTGAAATTCCAATAATTCCTAGAATTGCAACCATTTTCTTAAAGGTGTTTTTATATTCATATTTAACCATCTCCATTCAAATTTATTTTTCTATTTTCTCTTGACAAGTATATAGTATCATTTAATTTTGTCAAAATTATGTAAATTTTATGTCTTTTTGTGAAATTTAATTTTATATTTTTATAATATTGGTTAAATTAAAAAATTAAAAACAATTGACAAAAATATAAAAATATGTAGTATTATAAGTTAAAAATTAAAATATAATTAAGAAAGAAGGAAGGAATGGATTATTATAAAATACTGGAAGTGTCTGGAAAATGCAGATATTTTCCGAAAAATAAAAAGCAATATAGAAAAATTGGCAATGAAATATCATCCTGATAGAAACGCAGGAGATGAAAAAGTTGCAAAAAAATTTCGAGAAATAACAGAGGCTTATGAAGTACTTTCAAATGGAGAAAAACGGAAAGAGTATGATTATCAAAAAGAAAAATGAGAATAATCATACAAAAAGAAAAATGATAAGGAAAAATTTTAAAAAGTAAATATTCTGAAAAATAATTTTAGTTTTTGGAAAAGAATTTTTAAAAGTGCAGGTGAAATGAAAGGAATGTTTGAAAATAGTTTTTGGGCTAGATAAAATGAGGAAAAGAATAAAAGCAAAAGATGAGAAGGAAAGTGTGAAAAGCAGGTTTGAGAGTTTTTTGATATGAAAGAGAAAAAGTAAGAAGGAGAAATTAGAAAATGTTGTGGGGAATCAGAAGAAGTTTTTACAAATTGGAGAAAATATTTTTAGGCGTCCACTTTGGGCGTGGGAGCATTTACAGGCTGGAAAGGCTTAGAAGTGTGGCACGGCTTGGAAAAATAGAGAAAATGGAAAAATTAACAATGAAAAAAATAAAATTAGTGTCGATAAGGGAATTAAAAAAATATGAAAAACGTAAATTGAATGCAAAAACAAAAAAAGTTACAAAATTTTTAAATATAAAAAAATATTTTTAATAATGACAGTTTTAATATTTACATTCATTTTTGTGCATTTTTCAGGATATTCTACAAAAAAAGTCTCTATTTTCTCAATTTTTATTTATATTGGAGTTACACTTTACTTGCTTTATTGTGGAAAGATTTTTGAAAAGGTGGAAGTTGAGAAAGGAAATCAGAAAATATAAAAGAAATGAGAGGAAAGAGAGCATAATGTATTTTTAGAGAGTGAAGGAAATAGAGGATTTGGAGAAAAAATCAGATTGAGCATATATTTTTTTGAAGGATTCGGAAGATTATGATATGAAAAATTTGGAAAATTGGGAGGGCAACATCGACTCTCATTGGGAAACAATCGCCAAGAAACAGAGTGGATATAGATGTAAGTGAAGGAATTTACTCAAATTTAGTCAGCAGGGGCTCATGGAATCTTAAATCGCGTCAATGGAATCTGGTATTATGAGGATTTAGGGCTCACAAAATGGAAGCGGAATTGAAAGAAGTTTAGATAAACGGAAAAATAAAGCTGAAAAAATATACCAGTAAAAGTGGAATCAGGAGACATAATTTATTTAGCGACTACAAAAAATATTATTAAAATAAATCTATAAATGAAAAAGAAAGGAAAAATTTTAAAATGAAATTGGATAGATGTAAAAATGGGCATATATACGATGTTTCAAGATACAGCTTATGTCCTTACTGCAAATCAGAAGGGCTGGAAACAGAAAAATCTGGATGATAAAAATTAATCTAGTTGAAGAAATGAAGGATGAAGACAGAACAACAGCCTACTGGTCTAAAGATAGCACCGTAGATCCAGTCGTAGGCTGGCTTACGTGTATTGAAGGGCATGATAAGGGAAAAAGACTACAGGATTGTGAGTGAACGCAACTTTGTTGGACGTGGAGAAAATATGGATATACAAATTTTTAGGAGATACTATGATTTCTAGAAAAAACCATTGCTCAATAAGCTATAATCCCAAACAGCGAAAATTTATGCTAACTCCTGGAGATTCCAACGGACTTATTTATCTAAATGGAGAAGCAGTCTACAACACATTAGAATTACGAGCATATTCAGTAGTGGAAATGGGGGAAAAGTAAGTTTGTATTTGTAAATCTGTGGGAGATTATTTTGACTGGGAAAAAGGAAAAGTCGAGAGAGGAAAGTGTGAAAAGAAAATACGAAAATTTAAATGATGAAAAATTGTGAAAAAAATACGAATTTTCAGGATAAAAATAATGATTTAGAAGTAAAAATTGAAGAGTACGAATAGATTTAATAAATTTATACTAAAACCCAATATTTTCAAATGATTTAAGATATAATTTTTATTTTTAAATAGATTTAGGCGATGAGCAATCCTACGAAAAATAAAAAGAAAAAAATATAATATAAAAAATAAGAAAAACTGTTATTGAACAAAATAATCTAATACTAAATCTTATTAGAAAATAGAATACAATTCAAAATTTATTAGATATTAACCTTTTTAATGGGGAATAGTATAAAAATATATTTTATAAAAGTTGAATTAATAAAAAATAGAGGGAGAAATTGAGAAATGAGGAAAGATGAGGCAAAATTTATTACGGAATTTTTGAGTGAGGCTGGGACGAAGGTTGAAAAATAACGATTATTTTGGGTATGTTTTGCTGGATAATTATGCGATTTTGGGCTGTGGCAGATGGATTTGATGAGGAAGAAGGGGCAAAAGTTGCGGCAAGATTGCTGTAGAATCTGCGATTGAATATTTTATGTCATGCGTCCACGGTTTAATTATGACGTAATAAAAGGAAATGATGGATTATGCCAATCTGAAAGTTAAGGAAAAACAGGAAGAAACTCAGAAATATTCTCTTATGCACACTTCCCTTTTAATCGTTATAAGTAATTATAATTCAATTTTTATATGGAAATATCGGAAATACAAGGTTTTATCACATTAGAGGCGGATATATCATTTCTAGAGCAGAGATGACACGATAGCACAGCTTTTTGGTGGACGAAGAGGCATTGAATATATCGGATATGAGATTTCACAGGGCAAAGAAATGATTTGTTGCAGGCAATTGGGGATTTTGGGAAAATTAAGCCAAATATTATAAAAAACCTGTAGAACTTATGGAAAAAGATGTTTTTGCTTGACGACTGTAGGATTTCTGGGAAAAATATTGATGAGCATGATATGGAAAAATGATTTATCCAGATTTGAGGATAAGAAAGCAATGGTTAAATTCATTGGAAAAACGGATATTTGCTTCGCTTAGGGATAATATTGAAAAATTATACGATTGCACAGGTAGAAGTGAGTGCTGTAGCAACTCCAGAGCCGATAGAAAAGGACAAAAAGGAAACTTATTAAAAATAATACTGTAATACTAATTATTGTTGTAATTATTTTTGTTTGTTATAATTTGGAATGTAAAAAGGCGAAACGGTATTCTGCAGGTGAGCAACGCAGTATGAAAAATTGGCGGATGAGGGAGATCTTAAAGAAAAATTTTAATAATTCAATTGATAATTTGAAAGCTTGAAATCGGAGAGTACGAAAAATTAAAAGCCAAAAAGCAAGGGGTATAATAGGGATTTCTTACGAATGCTGAGAAAAAGAGAGCTGATGCAAGTAAGAAAATTGATGAGATAAATAAGAAAAATTGGAGAAACTGAGAAGATTAAAAAGGCATTTTCGGATATTAATGAGGGAAACGAGATGTTTAACAGCGGGAAATTATGACGAGGCGAACGTAAAATATCAGCAGGCTAAGTATAACCTGAATGACAACAGTTATAAACGTGACGAGCTGAACACGGAAGAGATTTTAACTACATTGGATTCACGGATAAATTCAACCGTGAAATTAAAAGAAGCCAAGGCTCTGGAGGTCGCTGGAGATACGGCAGTTAATGAAGGAAGCTATCATTTGGCAAAAGTTAGCTATAAAAAATGCAGCTGATATGTATTTGGCAAATGGAAGGGCAGATTATGTTTCGCAAGTTGAGAAAAAGCTGGAGGAAATAACGGATAAGGAAAAAACAGCGTATAATGGGGCAATGCTTGCTGAAAATAAAGGGGATTCGCTGGCACAAAGCAATATTAATTCTTCAAAAGAGGCGTATTATCAGGCACGACAGATGTACCAGACGCTTGGAGATACTGTGAAAGTGGGAGAAATTGACAATAAGATACAGGAACTTAATTCCCAGCAAAATGCTGATTTACAGACTGCCAACAATCTCGTTCAGGAAGGGCTTTCGCAAATAACTGCCAATAATCCAGCACAAGCAATAAATATTCTAACGCAGGCTAAAAAATATTTATCAGAAAGATGAAAGATACGAAATAATGCAAATGCTGTGGACAAATACATAAGCCAGGCACAGGAATTTATTAAATTTGAGAGCCAGAATGCTGAGAAGTTGAAAAACACAGGAAATGGAATATTCGGAAAGGTTAAGGCAGCAGGAAATCCAGATGGAGCAGACAACTGCAGATAAAAAGAAGCGGAAATCAAGGGCACAGCAGGAAGAAATGGAGCGGGACGGCAAAGACGTGAAGAAATAACAAGAAAAATGGAAAAATGCATCAAATCTGGAAATGCAGGCAGACCAGCTGGCTATAAATGAAAGATTTGAGGAGGAATTTCAAAAATATGAGGAAACGAAGAAACTTCTGGAAGAAGTGAAATGCAGATGGAAATTTTTGGAAATCAGATGTCGAAAAATTGAGAATTTGAATAAAAATTGAAAAAAAGTGAGGGGTATTTGCTAAAGAGAAAAAGCAGAAGAGGATTTTAAGAATAAAAAAATGGAAAGGAAAGCTGTGGAAAAATTTACGCAGGCAAAGGAAAAAGCTGGAAAAAGCAGTACCAAAACAAAATGAAATAGCCGAAATTGAGAAAAAGCTTAAAAAAGGCTGAGAAAAAGGCGAATAAAAAATGGTGGCAGTTTTGGAAAATTTTTAAAAAGAAAGGAGGAAAGATGGTAAAAAAATATAAAATTAAATACTTTCTTTTTAAGGAATATGCACAAATTACGGAAAAAACTCTTATTCGGCATACATTCCGAATGGAAGCAAAGGGAATATGGTGTATTGCTGACTTTAATGAAAAGATAAATGAAAAATGCAGGAAAAAGTCAGAAATATCTCAAAAATTTGAAAAATAGTAATGTGGAAAACAAGAAAAATTGATAAGATAAATTTAGCAAAAATTGGAGTTCATAAAATTATTGAAAAATATTTGGAAAAATAATGAATTTTTCGTTAAAAATATAGAAACAGATAATACAATCTTCCATTGATAAAGTGGTTTTTTTGAGAAAACAAAATTATATAAATTTCATAAAGCTGAAAAAGATTTTTGATTTAAAAAATTTTTATTCACAAATTGTTATTATTATTGAAAAATAATATGATTGTTGGAAATATGGGGAAAACTGAATTTGTTTTGTATAGGGAAAATAGAATTGTGGAAAAAGATAGGTGGCGAGCAAGTCAAAAATAAGACTGGAAAAACATGATTATTTGCTGGCTGGGAGTCCTGGATTTTGGAAAGTTGTTAATGAGAGTGAAATTGAGGAGATTTATGTTGATAGGAAAAAGTAAATTAAATGTCGAGCAGAATTTAAGTGAACAGATAAAGGCTAGTGAGAAAAAAATTGGGAAAAGTGATACCATTTTTGTCGATTTTTGTTGAAGATATTGAAATGGAAAAAAATTATGAATTGTTAGAAAAAGAAATTAATGAAAAATCAAAAACAGGAAAAAGTTGTAAAAATATATTTTTTGGCTATAATATTTGTGTTTATGTTTGTTTCTGTGGGGAAAAATATTCAAAAGGGTAACTTTTGAAAAGGTGAAAGAAAAGAAAAAGTAAAAAATATAATGGCTGAGAAAATTTAGTAAAAAGCGAATTTTGATGAAAAATAATTTAAATGTAAACGAGCAGAGATAGAAATGGATAAAGTTAAACAGAAAAATATTGAAAATGAAGAAATAGAAAAACTATGTAAAAATTTGGAAATTACTCAAAATATTATAGAAAACTAAAGAGAAAAGGAGCTAAAAATTAAATAATTCAAGAATAAAAAAAGAAAAAGTTCTAAAAATAAAAATATAATAGAAAAAAATCTGAATGCAGATAATAGAAATTTTAAGAAAATATTATAAGGTAAAAAAAGTAATGGAATTTCACAACTTGAAAAGGAAATTGAGAAAAACTGGGAAATTCTTGGGCGTGATAGGAATGGGAATAATTTTTGTGAAAAATAGAGAATTTAAAAGGGAAAAATAAGAATGGATTTTTTTATCAAAGGAACAATATTGAATGGGAAGTATAAAATTTTTAAATTATGTAGCTAAAAGTGATTTTTTTCCAATATTTATATGTGCGAAGATAGACAAGGGGAAAAAGTAATTATTAAAGAATGTTATCCTTCAGAAATTGTTATGAGAAATGATAAAGAGGTTTTTTTACGGAAAAGTATAAGAAAGATTTTGAACAGCTGAAAGAATGTTTTTGGAAAGAAAAATGTATTTTTGGAGAAATTTTTGAAAAAAATCTAAAAAGAAGAAAACGGAAATTTGTGGATGATGTTATTAAATTTGTGGATTTTTTTAGTGAAAATGGAACAAATTATATTGTTACTGAATATTTTCGTGGAGTTACCTTTGAAAAATATATTTTGGAAAAAATAGGATAAAAAAATGGAAAAATGAGGATAAATCATATTTTTGGAAATATTTTTTTAAAAATTGCAGAAGTAGTTTGTAAAATTCATAAAAAAAGGGAATTATTCATTGTGATTTGAAGCCTTCTAATATTTTTGATTGATATTAGGGGAAATATTAGGATTATTGATTTTGGAACGAGCTTGAAAAAGAAGGAAAAGGTTGAGTTTTGTTAAGGTTTCAGATGGGTATTCGCCGATTGAGATTTATTCAGAGAAAAGTAGAGATTGATGAAAGAACGGATGTTTATTCACTTGTAGCACTTTTTGTATTTTTATGCTTTGTAGAGTGAAAGTGGATGGGGCGATTAAGAGGTTCTATAAGGGGGAACTTGAGTTTGATAGAGAGGTTATTTTTCGGATTTGAGAAGATTGAGATATTTAAGGAAGTGGAAGAAGTTATACAAAAAGGGGCTGGAATTTGACAGACAGAAAAAGATTTGGGAAATGTTAGGGAAATGATTGAAAAATTGAGAAAAATTATTGCTTAAAAATAAAAAGCTTTTTAATAGATTTAATTTTTATAATGATGAACTGAAATAGTTTCAATAAAAATCTATGTTTATAGCTTTTTATTTGGATTTTAAATTAATAAACCAAAACCGAAAACTTGAATTTAAAGAAAGTATTTATTATTGACGACTAAAGGGAAAAAGGTAAAAATGAGATTATTTTATGAAGAGGAATTGCGAAGAAAAATCTTATTATGAGATGTATCAGATTGCAATCGAGGAACATTTGGTAAATGTACATGTGGAAACGCCTACGAGAGAAGAGCTTATCTCACTTTTGATGAAATATCGAGGGGTCAAGGAAAATTACTGTATTGACAAGTTTAATAAAATGGGCTTGTGAATGTTCAGGAACTTTTTGATAATAAACTTGGCGAGAGGATTCATCATGAGAATAAGATACGAGTGCCACACAAGATTATTTTTGTATAAGGAACTTGATTTGATGAGGGAGGACAATTATAAAATTGAGATTCCTGAAAATGTGAGCAGTGCAAATGTTTTTTTCTTATAAATGCAAATAATTACTTGTGTGGGATTTTCCAGCTGGAAAAGGATTTGAATAGCAGGAATAAGTATTTTTAATTAGTAAAAAGGAATTTTTAGAGTCGAAACGCTGAGAAATAATAAATTTTCATTTTTTTGTTCTTTAAAGAAAATGACTTGAAATTTATTCATAAGTTTTATAATTTGAAGGAAAATGAAATGACACCGCTTTATCCATATCAGATGGACTATTATAAAGTTGAAATTGAAAAATTTTTGTTGTGAAAAATCTGGAAACTACGAATACACCGCTTTGTATTGATTTTGGAACGGTAAATACGGCTCTTGGGGCATATCTGGATAAAAATTATGTGAAAGATTTGCCTACTAATGATATTTTTGAATGGAAATGTCGTGATAGATGCTATAAATTATGTGAAATTTGACGACGGGAGAGGCATTACCGTGAGATTTTTTTCCAACGTTGGTTTATGTTGACGATTGCAGTCGATGCTAACAATATTAAGTATTCATTTGGGTACGATGTGGTAAGAAAGCTAGAAAGAAATGACTATATTGTCAATGGCTCAATTTTTACAGCTTGAAAAGGTGGGTGCATGAACATAATAAACTTGAGAAAAATTAATGATGAGTTTGGAAATATTCTGTATGTAAAAAGAAAGGATATAATAAAGGCATATTTAAAAATATGTTGTGAATCGTGCTGAATATATGTTTAAATGTAAATTTAAAAATTCACGCTTCCAGCCCTGTAAAATTGAAGGAGCAGTTTTTGACGATGTTTCAGGAAATTTTTATGATGGAAAAATAAATTTAATAAAAAAATCAGAATTCTGAAATTTCTGAAAAAATATAATTTCAAGCGAGAAAAATTTATGAATATGAAATTATTCGTGAAAATGCTATGGATGAAGCAATTGCAGTGCTGTACAATACAATTGAGATACAAATAAGGAAGGGAGATATAAGGAGAAACGAGGAATATAGTGCATTAATTATTGACTGTGGTGGCGGGACGACGGATTTGGCGACTTTTGTAAATATGTGATTAGCAAGGACAGGATTTCGTATTATCTAGATATAAGGACGAGCTTTGAAAATGGGGACGAGAATTTTGGTGGAAATGACTTGACTTACAGGATTATGCAGTTTTTGAAAATTGTACTTGGGGCAAAATATTCTGAAAAAATAGGGTTGTTTCTATTAATGATTTGATAAAAATATGACAATGATATGATTTACAAGGTAATTGATGACAGCGGTGTTGAAAAGATCTTTGAAAAATCTGAATTTGGAATATGAAAAGTATGAAAATGTGATTCCTACAAAATATTCGCAGTTTGAGAATAAAATGAGTGAAGAATATCAGAAAATACGGAATAACTTTTTATATGCTATGGGGAAGCTACTGAAAAATCTTAAAAAGAATTTTTACATCCGATGGAAGACTACGGACACGTTTTGATGTGCCTAGAAATTATGAAAAACGGAATGATATTCATATAACACAGTTAAAAAGCTGGAAAATTCATACTTATGAAAATGGAATATTTACCACAATAACAGATTACCCAAGACATATTTTTACTATAAAAGAAATTGAAAAATCGTGAAAGCTGATATTTACGGAATGCTCAGAAAATTTTTGAATACGTATTACAAGGAAGGGTTGCTTTTTGAATATTCATTAATAAAAATTGAGCGGACAGTCAACGAAAAATCAGTACATTTCAGGAAGTCCTAAAGGAATTTGTTCCAGGAAAAATGATTGAATACAAGGAACTAAGCCATCGTGATGATTACGAGCTGAAAAACTGAACTGTCTGGATGGAGCTATAAAATATCTGGATTATAAGCGTTTCGAAGATATAGATGTGGGAAATTGTGAATGAAGTTCCGCTTGTGCCGTATTCTGTGTGGGTGGAAAAATACGATGGGGAAAAAAGTGGAAATGATACAGACTTCACGGAAGGCTGATATTCTGATTGGACAAATTGACAAAAAGATTTCTGCTGAAGAACTAAAAATTTATGTTTATACTGCAGAAGGTGAATTGAAAAAGAGATGATTTATAAAAATGAAGATAACTACGAAGAAATGGATGCACAAGAAATTTTGCCTGAATTTTACAAATATAATTTCTCAAAAATGACACAGATACAATTCAAAAACAGCACAGTAAGATTTTTTTGTTTACACCGATTTGAACAACTGGGGATTTTTGTCGTTCCAATACAAAGAAAAATCAGATCAGCTTTATCTTGGACGAAAGGAATATTTCCCTTTATGAAGATAATTTAAGTGAAAATTCCTATTTTGACGGAAACCACTAAAAAGGAAGAGAATATTGAGAAAAAAGATGAGATAATTTGGATAATGCCCGCAATTTTTATTTTTTTATTATTCTTTTTATGATAAAATTCTGTACTCTGAAAATTAATCAGAAATATGCTATTGAAAAATAACACGTGAAAATCTTGAACTTTTTGTGGATATGAAAGGAACTGTTGTTGCAAATAATGTTACTAAAATTGGACTGATGTGAATTTATCAGTTGATGATGTTTACTACAAGGCTGGGAATTTTTGTAAAAAGGGCGATGTAATAGTGAAATTTAGCGATTATCAGAAAAAATGGATTGAATGAAAAACGTATGTTATTAGTGATTAAAAAATCGGGAATTACGAAATTTGGAAAAACAAAAGGAATTGGGAGCTGATGTTAGTCAGAAAATTCAGGAATTACGTGGAGAAATATCAGGATTGGAAATTGAAATTAAAGATGAAATGAGAAATACAAGATTGGTTCAGAGAATTGTAAGAAGTCCATTTGATGCTTATATTGTGAAAAATTAATGCAGTGAAAGGTGGAATTGCAAATAAAAATGAACCTATTTTGATTCTTGCCAAAAGGGAAGATTTAAAAATAGTTAGTGAAAGTGTGAAAAGTGATAAAGTTAAAAAAATCTGAATATTGGAAATGTTGCTGACATTACTATTTTCAGGAGAGAAAAATAAAAAGATTGGGGAAGAGAAATCGCTTGAAGAATTAGTTGAAATTAAAAATGATAAGAATAAAGGAAATTTTTGCAAGATAAGGATAAGAAAAAAGAGAATTCGGATTTATTATCTGAAAAAAGTTATTGAAGCAGAATTATTTAAGATTAATAAAATTGGGGATATGAATGTATTTGAGTTTTTACCAATTTTATTTAAGGATCTGTTTTTAAACGAGCAAGTAAATATTCGTGTGATTTATAAGAAAAAAAGAGAATATTCTAGCTGTTCCAAAAAGGCTGTTATTTTTAAAAATCAGAAAAAGTTATATTTATTTGATTGATAAGAATAATTTAGTTAAAGAAAAAGAAGTATTTATTGGGAATGGATAACGGAGAGAAAATTGAAATTTTTGGAATGGATATTGGAGAAGGGAATGGAGATTATTCGGAATCCTGATGATAAAATTAGGGAATAATGTGATTGTGGAACGAAGGAATATTAAGGATGAGGAAATTGAAAAAGAAGAAAAAAATTGGAAAGGTTAGAGCGGGAAAAATGAAAAACTGGGGAATAGAATGGATGAAAATGAGAGGAGAATTATTAGACTAGAAGAAAAATAAATCAGGATGTTTTTATCCTGATTTTTAGCGATACTTTTAAATTTGGTATTAAATAAAAGAAGAACTTTTAATTTTAATTGTTGATTTTATTAATTTTTCCTTCTTCGTTGATAGAAAGTCCATTTCCATTTGGAAAATCAGATTTATTTAAGGAAATTATCTTCTTTATTGCTAATTTTTCTGAATCTATAAAAGGGCCGAAACTTTTTGTAAGTTTGTCTTACTGGAATAATTTCTCCAGAAATAAAGTCTCCTTTATTGTTTATTTTGATTTTAAAAATAGGTGCAATTCCCATTGAACCAGAAACATTTATTTTTCCGAAAAGTTGCAAAATTTCCTCCGCTATACGAAATAAATTTATTTTTGTAAAGTTCGATTGCTCTTGTAACATGAGGGCCTTGCCCAAAGATTATATCGGCTCCATTGTCTATGGCAAAATGGAGCAAACTCATAAACATTTCTCTATCTTCGCTATGAAAAATTTCATGTCTTTTAGTAATGTGTTCAGCATTAGTACCTTCGGCTCCACCATGAAACATGACGATTACAATATCAACTTTTGATTTTTAATCCAGAAATAAGTTTTTGCATAATTATAATCATTTAGTTTTACAGTAGCTGAATTTGGAGAAATGAAATAAATCCAAATTTTTCCATCTTTTCTAAAAATAGCACTTTCAGCAATATCTTTAATTCCAGAATACTTTTATTCCTAAATTATCAAGATTTTTCATGGTTTCCTTAATTCCAATTTCTCCAAAAATCATTGCTATGGTTATTGGCAATGCTCAAATAGTCGAAATCCAGCCTGTTTTAAATATGTTCCCATATCTTGAAGGCATCGAAAAGCATAACACACATTTGGATTATTACAGCTTTTAGGAGTTCCACCATTATCAAATAGAGTTCCTTCCAGATTTCCCACCGTTATATCAGCATTTTTAGTATATTTTGTGTATTTTGAAGAATATTGGCATCATTTTTAGGAAGCAAATATTCAAAGGGATAGTTTGAACCAAGCATTATATCTCCAACGCCAATTATTGTAAATTCTATTTTTATTATGTTTATCAATTTTAGGGAGTATCATTTTTGAAATATTTGATATTTTTGAATTATTAATAAATTTATTAGCAACAATTTTTAAAATTAGAATTTGTTGAAACTATCCCGAATATTATAATTAAAAATAGCTATTAAAATTAATACAATATATTTTTCATAAAGTCCTTTCAAAAATGTTAGTTTTTACAAATATTTTACACATCTTTAATCTAAAATGCAATAAATTTTATATTTGAAAAATAATTTTTCATTTGTTATTGAAATTAAAATTTAAAAATGATAATATAGAAATTAAGCAAAATATTTTATAATCAAATTATTTTGATTGCAAAATTATAGATTGTTATTAGATTGCTTAAATTTTTAAGTTTATTTTAAAAAGTTTAAGTATATTTGTGAAAAATATGGGAGAAAAATAAAAATATGAAAAATAAAAGACTTATCAGTTTTATTGACAAAAGTTTCGTTATTTAAGGGATTAGATCCTGAAAAAATTTCAAAAATGTTTGGAAAAAAATTGGATTTTAAAATATATATGAAAAAGAATGAAACTGTATCGTGGAGATACTTTGGAAAAAGTAATAATTATTATAAAAGGTTCTGCTTATGGAGAAATGCAAAAAATTTAATGGAGATACGATTGTTATAGGTGAGATGAAATAGGGGAAGTTCTGGTTTCTGCATTTTTATTTGGAGAAAATAATATTTTTTCCTGTTGATTTGATAACTTTGGAAAAATTCTAAATTACTATTTTTGATAAAGAAAAATATTTAGATACAATTCATTCCGATAAAAGACTTTTTACTTAATTTTTATAACTGAAATTTCAAATAAAAAGTCAACTTTTATCAAAGCGAATATGGTTTAATTTTACAAATAAGACAATTGAGGAAAAGATTTTAAGCTACATAAAAGAAAAATTCTAAAAATGGTAAAATTAAATTTTTTGCCTAGTATTTCAGCTTTGGCAAAAACGTTTTGAAGTAACAAGACCCTGCTTTATCAAGAGAAATTTCAAATCTATGTAAAAAGAAAATTTTAATAAAAGCTGAAAAATAATGTCTATTTGATAAATTTTTAAAAAGAATGTTTGACATTTTTCAGATAAAAGTTATAATGATTACAGATAAATAATCAATAATAAATTAAAAGTTTTCTGATCTATGCGATACTAATAATGAATTTTTGGGCTTTTACTCTATTTTTAATCGGGGTTATTCCTTTATAAATTGTTTCAGGGAAATCACGACGGCTAATGCTTTGTACGGATTCTGTACAATTTATAAATATGACTACCACCTGTAACGTCTTACAGGCAACCAAAAATTACATTAGAACGGTAGATCGGATTTTTGTGTTTTTAAAAGAAATTACTAAAATTATCTTTTGCTGTTTTCTATATTTTCTGAATAGATAATCCTATTATCAAATAAAGAATTGTCGGAATTATACTCTACTGAAAGTGAAAAGAAAAAGTGCTTGATTCTTTTTACAGATACAATTCCTAGGAGCAGTAAAGGATTTATAACAGCATCTTCCATAGTATGCATAATAACTGCTAGCCACATTGATTTAGTAATTTCTAAAAATTTCTGTGTACATTATAGTCCAAAGCATGCTACTACTACCATCCCTATCAGAAAAATGTTAATCTATCAACTGGCAAAAGTATTTTTATTTCACTTTCAGATAAAAATATTAGAATATATGGCAAATGCCAAATCCACCAAATAAATCCCACAAGTAAATATATTTTTAAATCAGATAACTTCAGTTTTAAAAGTTGATTTGTAAGATAAGACTCCAAACAGACTCTTCAAAATATATTTTTATAAATTGAGACGCAATTTGTATAAGTAAAACTCCAATATAGGTTGTAATTCCAATATTTACACTGGGAAATTTAATACTTTGTGTTATTAATCCTAATAAAAAGAACAGTTAGAGTAACAACAGGATATATTAAAATGCTGATTAGATAAAACTTTTATTATTTTTTAAAATTGAGGAAAATCCTGTATTTTTCCATCCATCTCCCTCTAAAAGTACGAAGTATTATTGTGCAGATTAATGGAGATATAGCCTATATAAGAGTGCCTAATGATCCGTCCTTCCCTGTTACCGTTCCAATATTTTCATAATAATCTTGCCCTGTCAGTTTATCAATAAAATATCCTATCCAACCACAAATAGTAATAGAAATTGTAAAAATAATTACATTTTGTTTAATCTTATTCTGAATTATTCATATAATTTCACCTCTTATAAAATATATTTAAACTCTGTCAATAAAAATTTTTCAAGTCTATATTTTTGTCTTCAGTTTTTAAACCATTTAATGTTAAAATCTACAACATCAATTCCATAATCTAAAGTAGCTAAAGTAAATTTACTGATTTCTTTGATATTTTTAGACACATTGTTTTTATTTAAGTTTTGAATTCTTTCCTGATATTCTGTATCTGTAAGTAGATAGTTTTCAATTGCTAGTCTTTCATTTTTCAAAAATTTATTGATTCTTTTAAGTTTTTAGTTCAGAATATTCTTCTTCTAAAGAAAGAATGATTTTATTAATTAGATTTTTGTTCATTTTTGGAATATATCCCATAAAAAGAAGTTTTTCCCATATCTATATTTTTAGTTTTTGAAATATCAATAGGAATCTTTATCCATTCCATTAATACTTTTTCTCCAATATCAGTTATTACGTATCTTTTTTATTTATTCCTTTTTCAACAAGTTCTTCAAAAGTAACCATTTTTAATGAGAGTAGTTTTTAGAGTGACCTGAATGCTTTCCCAAGACTATCGCTGCACATAGACTTGAAATTATCTCTTTATAGTATTTCTAAGTTCGTATGCAGTCATTCTACGTAACATTAAAATTCCTAAAATTATTTTTATCCATAATACACCTCCTATTTATACCTAATAGTAACATACTTTTTAGGTATTGTAAAGTGATTATTTTTGTTATCAAAAAGAACAGCAAAACGATGAATTTTACAGTTCTTTTTATTTTTATAGTCAATTTAAAAATTGAAATATTTGTTATTTATTTAGATTAGTAAATAGCTCTCAAAATGCAAGGACGTAAATCTGCTTTTTCACTCATTCTGATGTCATATCGTAAACATGTTTTCAATGTAGTCGCATAATAATGATGTCAGATTTTAGCCTAAAAATATTTCATCCTCACCCAAGTATTTACGTTTCGTATCATTGATATCAACAAATATATTTCCTCCCTCATTGTCGATTGCAATGTCCTATCCTAATTTTTAGGTTATACTGTTTAATTATATTTTCAAAGAGTATGGTTGTAAAATTAAAAATTTATACAATTAAAGAAAAATAACAAAAACTAACTTGATTTTTCTGTATTTCAAGTTAAAATTTAATATAAGGTAAATTTTGTTAATTAAAGAAAAGTAGATACAGGGAGGAAAATGTTATGAGAATATATGACAGCAGTAACATTAGAAATGTAGGAATTTTAGGACATAGCGGTTCAGGAAAAGAGTAATATGGTGGAGGGACTGGAATTTACAGCTGGACTTACTAATCGTATTACAAAAGAAATGAAAAATGATACAAAAATTACTAATTCTTTTGAGTTTGCATGCTATTGAGTATCAGGTCATGAAATTTAATTTTTGTGGATATTCCAGGATACGGAGATTTTTGGTGAAGTTGAATCAGGACTTGCAGCAGTTGACGGAGCGATTATTATTGTTGACGGAACTACTGATTTAACAGTTGGGACAGAAACGGCTCTTGAGCTGACAGACAGCAGAAATATTCCACGATTTATTTTTGTAAACAAAATTGACAATGAAAAAGCTGATTATGAAAAAGATTCTTTCACAGTTGAGAGAAAAAATATGGTAAAAGAATCGCTCCATTTCATGTACCTTTGGGGACGGGGAGACGAATTTCGTGGGCATATTAATGTAATTGATATGTTTGCAAGGGAATTTGATAAAAATAAAAATGAATGTGCAACTGTGGAAATGCCCGCTGATATGGATGATGAAAATAAATTCAATTCGTGAAATGCTTTTTGGAAGCAGTAGCTGAAACAGATGAAGAATTAATGGATAAATATTTTTAATGGAATTGAGTTTACAACGGCTGAAATTCATCGTGGACTTTAGACAGGGAGTGCTTGACTGTTCTGTAATTCCTGTTATTTGCAGTGCGACTCTAAAAATATTGGACTTCACACAACTTTTGATGATGGTAAAAGGATTTCTTGCCATCACCTAACGATAACAAAAATTGAGCCTGAAAATACATTTGCATGACCAAATTTTCAAAACTACTATTGATTCTTTTTAGGAAAAGTTTCTACACGCAAAAGTTTATTCTGGTGAAGTTAAGCAAGATAGTGAAGTTTTTAATATAAATAGAAAAACAAAAGAAAGAATTGGAAAAATTTTACATATTCGTTATGAATAAAATGGAAGAAAGCTCAAAAAGGGAATCGCTGGAGATATTGTTGTATTTTCAAAAATTTAACAGTACAAGAACTTGATACATTGTCAACTAATGAAAAAGAAGGCGCCATAAAGGAAATAATCTTTTCCAAAACCACAATTATTCGTGGCAATAGAGCCTTTGAACAAAAATGATGATGAAAAAAATGTCTTCTGGACTTAACCGCCTAATGGAGGAAGACCCATCTTTCACTTGGCACAGAAACCTCTGAAACAGGGCAGACAGTGCTAGGAGTACAAGGAGAACTTCATTCTGCAACAGTTATCGAAAAAATTGAAAAAGCTAAATTTGGAATATCAATAAAAACTATCGAATTAAAAAGTGCCGTACCGTGAAACAATCAAAGAACTTCTGATGTTCAAGGAAAACACAAGAAAGATCAGGAGGACACGGACAATACGGAGATGTATTAATTAAATTTCTCCACGTAGATGAAGACTTTGTCTTGAAGAAACAATTACAGGTGGAAGCGTTCCAAAATCATATATTCCAGCTGTAGAAAAAGGATTAAGAGAATCCCTAAAAGAAGGAGTTCTAGCTGGTTATCCAGTAACTAACATAAAAGCTGTCTTATACGACGGTTCATATCACGATGTAGATTCTTCAGAATTAGCCTTTAAAATTGTACGCAAAACTTGGCCTCAGGGAATGCTGGAAGTCGAAACCAATTTTTATTAGAACCAATTATGGAACTTACAATTATCATTCCAGAAGAATATATCAGGAGATGTAATGGGCGACATCAACAAAAACGTGGTAGAGTAATAGGGAATGGAAGCCCACAAAAATACAAAACAAAAATAATAGCTGGAGCTCCAATGTCAGAAACATTCAAATATGCCAACGAATTGAAAGCCATCACGCAAGGACGTGGATATTTTTGAAATGAAACTTTATAAGATATGAAGAATTAATGGGAGACTTGGCACAAAAAGTAATTGATAGCAGAAAAAATAAAATTTAACTAGAAATATTTTTTATATAGTTTGAGAAAGAGAGAAATTTAATAATATTATTTTTTTCTTTTTTTATTTTGATAAAGTAATACTAAGTCCTCATTTGAACAGTAGAAATCAGAAAATTCATGTAATTAAAGTCTTTTACAAGACTACCAAATTAATTCTTGTAGAATTTTATTTCTATTTTTAAATGGAGTTTAGTATAAAAATATTTGGATGAGGAAATTTTTCTACTTTGAAAAATCATATGGTACAATAAGTTTGTAGAAAAAGTAAGAATAGTGAATCCATTAAAATAAGGATTGAGACTTTCAATTTTAAATTCTAATTCTGCTAATTGCCTCTTTGTAAGAATAGTGAATCCATTAAAACAAGGATTGAGATATAGAAAGGTTTTAATTCATATTGACTGTCAGTGATATCGTAAGAATAGTGAATCCATTAAAACAAAGGATTGAAACACTTGAAGAATATATAGTCTTCCTCTATCCCTTATAACACGTAAGAATAGTGAATCCATTAAAAACAAGGATTGAAAACTCTGGATTTCCAGAAATCTTAATCCACTTTACGGCTTTGGTAAGAATAGTGAATCCATTAAAATAAGGATTGAGAGCACTATAAATTCAATAAACAGTTTTTGTATCAGAAGTAAGAATAGTGAATCCATTAAAATAAAGTTGAAACTTTAGAATTGGGTCTAAAAATAGACAATATGATTAGTAAATAAGAATAGTGTATCCATTAAAACAAGGATTGGAATAAAATTAAAGGCAACAACTTTTATGTGAGGTTGTGTTTATAGAAAATTGTGAAAAAGGAGTGAAAGAAATGGCGTTAATTTTTGTTACTGGCGGAGCGAAAAGTGGGAAAAAGCAAGTTTGCCGAAGAGTTAATTTTAAGTTTGAATGATGGGAAGCAGGAGATGTGTATTTAGCAACATCGCTTGTGTTTGATGAGGAAATGAAGGAAAAGGTGAGGTCGACATAAGGAAAGGAGGAAAAACGATTGGGGAACTGTGGGAAAACTTATAAAAATTTTGAAAATAAATTAAATAAAATATTTTTCCTAAAACAAAAATGGAATTAAAAATAATATGCTTGTGGATTGCACTAACAAATATGATTACTAATATAATTTTGAGGAAAAGGATGTTGACTGGGATAATTTTGACAAGAAATCTTATGTAAAATTGTGGAAAAAAGTTGAACAAAAATGTTGAAAACTCAGTAAAATGAATTGCTAAATATCACAAATCAATTTGAAAAATACGATAATTGTCTCAAATGAGCTGGGACTTGGGCTTGTGCCGAGTTATCCATTGGGACGTTATTTTTCGTGAAATTGCAGGAAAGATGAATCAGGCTGTGGCAAAAGGGCTGATGGAGTTTATTTTGTGGTGTCTGGCATTCCAATGAGAAATTAAATAATTAATAGTCCTGTTCGATAACTATAAGAACTTAGAATTTATAACCAATTCATTTTAATGGGGAATGGTATAAAATATTATTATAGGAAATTGTAAAAGTAAAAGCAATAAAATTATTGATGACAGGGGTATTTATAAGTACAAGAGATTAATCACTCTTTTCAGAGAACAGAGAAAAATAATAGAATAAAAAACTATATATAATTGAAAATTTATATACTTTACAATGGCTGAAAAAGCATTAATAAAGGAGTATTTTTAATATGAAAACACAGATTTACAGCTGGAAAAAGAATAAAATTAGAAAAGAAATTTTGGAGAAATAATTTATCCACTGAAGAAGTAGAGTGATTTAATTATTGAAAATTTGGGGAAATTTATAAAAATGCTGAAAATATAATGATTTTTATGGACATGAAAATGAAGTGAGAATCACAAAAATTGATGAAACTTATCCTGAGAAAAGTTTTTATTCCAAAAATTACAGATAGTAAAAATAGAGAAAATGAAAATTAATAGATATAACGAAAATGAGCTTGTACTACATAAGTTTGGATATTATGAATCTTCTTCAGCGACTTTATAACGAAAAATATTTTTGAATATTGTAATTGTTCCAGCAGTTGTCTTTTGATTTGGAAAATCGAATTGGATTTGGCAGTGGTGACATGATACTTTTTTTGATTCGAGGGGAAAAATATTTGTTTGTTGGCATTTGTTATGATTTTCAGATTATTGAAAAAGTTCCGCAGAAGAGCATGATGTAGTTTTGGATTTTGTTGTAAGTGAAAGTAGAATTTTTAAAAATTTTACTAAAAATTGCTGTTCTATTTGATTATCCAAGAGTTTAGTTACTTTCTGTATTTTTCTTAAATATGTTGTAATATTTGACTTCTTTTACTGCTCTATTATTTTTATTATAAGTAATTAAAATTTCTTTTTATTTGCAACTTTTTACTTTCAAATTATTTAAGTGAGCTTTCAAATCATATAAAAACATTATCCAAATATTTCTTTGTTTTTGATCCTGCAGAATCGCAATTTTTGCAACTTATTTAGAGTTACAAAATCTATTTTAGTATGTACTCTGGTTTCCATAATATCACATTTCTATATATTCGTGTATTCTCACTTCTAATCTAACCCTTCTAAATTTTCAAAATTTTTATTCAAAAACATATAGTTATATAAAAATGTTTTTATAGGCATTATTTGAAGAGATTTTTCTAGATTCATTGTAATTGAAAAATATAATTTTCTGTGTATTTTTGAAACGCTAGATTGTTTAGTTAGTGTTCATTTAATTTTTCAGCAGTTCACAAATCATATTAAAAAATGCTATAATATCAGATAGCAATAAAAAAGGGTGAGAACATTGAATATTACATTATATAGAAAATATCGGCCTCAGAACTTTGATCGAAATTGCAGGGCAGGAATTTGTGTTAAGGGCAATAAAAAATTCTTTGAGGGAAAATAAACTTTCTGACATGCGTACTTGTTTACAGGGCCACGTGGAGTTGGGAAAACAACTATCGCAAGGCTGATTGCAAAAAGGTGTAAACTGCCTGAAATAGTGAAGATGTGACAGATAATCCTTGTGGAGAGTGTGAAAATTGCCGTGAAATTTCTCAAAGGGATTTCTATGGATATGATTGAAAATTGATGCGACTTCTAATCGTGGGATTGATGAAATTAGGGGAACTGAAGGAAAAAATAAATTATCAGCCTGTTAAAGGAAGATATATATATAATTGATGAAGTCCACATGCTTACAAAAGAGGCTTTCAATGCACTTTTTGAAGACGCTGGAGGAACCTCCTTCACACGTTATATTTATTCTTGCTACTACCGAGATTGACAAGATTCCGGATACATGTTATTTCTAGGTGTCAGCGGTATGATTTTTGCCAATTGATAAGGAAGATATAAAAAATTGTTAAAAATGTGGCTGAAAAGGAAAATATTAAGATTGACGATGCAAGTCTTGATTTGATTTATCGAAAGTCTGAAGGAAGTGCAAGGGACAGTTTTTCCATATTTGAGCAAGTTGTGTCAAACTTCAACAATGAAGAAATTGATATTACAAAGACGCAGAATGCTTTGGGAGTTGTGCCTGACGTTATTCTGGAAGAATTTTTAAATCTAGTAAAAAGAAGGCGATAAAAGAAAAAATTAGTTGATTTTATTGATAAAATCTGGGAAGATGGACTTATATCGAAACTTTTTAAAAGGATTTTTCGTATTATTTAAAAGAGCAGTTTAGGGAAAAACGGATTTATCGGTAAATTTTCTGCTGGATACGATAAGTGCGATTTTTACCTTGAATCAATTTAAGTATGAAGAGGATAAAACAGCTGGCTATGTGCTTATCCATGAGCTTTTACAAAAAGAAGAAGAAAAATTTCAAAGTGCAAATTCTAGTGAAACCATGCCTAGCTATTTAATAAAAACGATATGAAAGATATGTCAAACAGCATTTATGAAAAAAAGTATTAAGCCAAGTTATGAAAAATGCTAATATTGTGAGATCAGAAGGCTGGCTCTATGGGGAATTTCGAACCTGTAAATATGGACTGAAAAATTGTAAAAGATTATGATATTTCAATTTTTACTGAAAATTGGAAAAAGTTTTGGCTGGAATAAAAAGGTAAGCGTTATGCTGGGGGCACTAGCGATAGAAAAAGCCGTCCAGATAGAGTGGAAAAATGGAGTTTTGTATATAAAAATTTCCCAAAAATCAAAAATTTCACAGCGAACAAGTTTTACTGCCCGAGAAAAAGCCGAAAATTGAAAAGAGTTATTAATCAAATCTGTAATTCAGATATTATGATACAAACTTTTTCTCGAAAGCGAAAATTCACAAAAATGAAGAGGATAAATTTTGCAGAATGCAGTCAAAGTTCTTTTGATGGAGAGATTTTGGAAAAATAATGTTAAAATATTGAACATTTTAAACAAAGAAAAGGAATGATTAAATATGAAAAATTAAAGTACATTTTGAAGGAAACAATAAAAAGGTGTCGGAGATGAAATTGTGGAAGTAAAAGATGGATATGCAAATAACTTTTTATTAAATAAAAATAAGGCAATACTTGCGACTCCAGAGAATGTTAATAAATTGAAGGCAAAAATGAAAATTCACTCATGATAGAGATGTGAAAAACACAAATGAACTAAAAAGAATTTCTTTGGTTGACAAAGAAATTGTTTCTAAAAGTGAAGGCTGGAGAAAATAATAAAGTGTTTGGTTCAATTGGGGCAAAGGAAATTGTAGAGGCATTGAAGGAGCAGTTAAATGTTGAAATTGATAAAAGAAAGTTTCTGCTAATTCAAAAGTTAAGGAAATTGAGTGCATAACGTAGAATTAAAACTTCACTCAGTTAAAGCAAATTTAAAAGTTAGGGGTTGAAGTTAACATATATTATACGAAAGAAACTTAATATAGTTTTAAAAATGTTGAAGAGCTTTAAAAATAGTTTTTCATAAATATTATAGATTCTAGTTTTGATTTTTCAAATGGGATTATAGAAAGTGAGAAATTTTAAAAATGGGATTGTATGATTTGGAAGAAGAAGAAAAACAGTAAGCCGTTTAGTATTGAAAGGGCTGAAGAGGCTTTGCTCGGATCTATCTTTATAAATCCTAATGTTATTGGAGATGTTGTCGATATTGTAACATCTGGAGGACTTTTACAAAAATAACTATAAGCTGATTTTCTCAGAAATGGTAAAGGCTTATAATGTTGGGAAAAATAATCGATGTGCTTCTGATAATCTGAATCGCTGAAAAAGCAGGAAACTGATGGATGAAGTCGGAGGCGAGGACATTATTTACGACTTGACAGAAGTTGTGCCGACTGCGCAAATGCATGAATTATGCTCAAATTATAAAAGATAAATCTATACAGAGGCAATTAATAGGGCATTGGAGAAAAATTGTTAAAATGGCATGTGTGGTTACGAAGAAGTTGATACAATGCTGGATAAATCAGAAAGCATGATTTTTAAAATTGCTGAATCCAAAGCAGAAAAAGGATATTGTTCCTTTATTTGAGCTTGTTCAAGGCAAAATTACACAAATGGACAAATTATAGCGAGAGTAAAGGCAAGATAACTGGCATTTCTTCAGGATTTGATAGATACGACAGCATAACAAGTGGATTTCACGGCTCTGACTTATTAATTCTTGCAGCGACGTCCTGCCATGGGTAAAACAGCCTTTGCCTTTAAATTTGGCTATAAATGTTGCACGACAGGGAAAAGGCGTACTTATATACAGTTTGGAAATGGGAAATGAGCAGTTGTTTGACAGAGCTTGTGGCAAGTGAGGCAAAAAATACGGTTAAAAGCTCTGAAAGACAGCACAATGACACCAGAAGAACTTGTAAATCTGGGAAGTGGATTAGGTCGGCTTTCTGAAATGCCAATTTATATTTCAGATTCTTCAAGTGTAACAATGTTGGAAATAAAGGCTACTGCACGGCGATTAAAAATCCCGAAGGGAAAAATTAGACTTTTATGTTAATTGACTACTTGCAGTTAATTAATCCATCTGAAAATTCAAGAAAAGACAGGGAACAGGAAATATCCGAAATTTCACGTTCATTAAAAATATTGGCAAAAGAGCTGAATATCCCAATTGTAACACTTTCACAGCTATCACGTGGAGTAGAGCAGAGAGTGGATAAAAGACCAATTTTGTCAGACTTGCGGGAATCAGGCGCAATCGAGCAGGATGCAGATATGGTAATGTTTTTATATCGTGATAAATATTATCACAAAGACACTGCTCACGAAGTAGACAAATATGAATGTTCCATCAAAATATCTAAGTGCATCACAGGAAGTCCCAAAAGATAATGAAAATGAACTTGAGAAAAAGTGGAACTAATAATTGGTAAAACATAGAAGTGGGCCGACTGGAACCATAGAATTAGGATTTAGACCAAGCTATCAGCAGTTTGTAAACGTTGTAGATGATGAATTTGTACCGCCTGCTGAATAATAAAAATAAAGAAAAATTAAAGGAGAGAGAAAATATGGAAACAAAAAGAGTAGAATTATTGGCACCAGCTGAAATATGGAAAAAGTTAAAAACAGCTTTTTCATTTTGAGCTGATGCCTGTTTTGTTGGAGGAAGTGCTTTCAACTTGAGAGGAATGTCTTCAAACTTTAAAAAATAAGGAATTAGAGAAGCCGTGGACTATGTTCATAGTTTAGGTATATATATGTTACCTAAATATTTTTGCACATAATACAGAGATCGAATATATGCCAAGATTTATAAAAAACTTGATGAATTTGGCGTGGATGCGGTAATTGTGGCTGATTTAGGAGTTTTCCAGATGGTTAGGCAGCATGCTCCAAATATGAAAATTCACGTAAGTACTCAAGCAAATAATACAAACTGGATGAGTGTAAAAACTTGGAAGGATATGGGAGCAAAAAGAGTTATTTCTAGCTAGAGAAATGTCGTTAAAAGAAATAAAAACTATTCGTGAAAAAGTACCTGATGTGGAAATTGAAGTATTTATTCATGGAGCAATGTATGGCTTTATTCAGGAAGATGCCTATACTAATATACTTTACAAACCGTGATGCAAAACCGTGGAATCTGTGCACAGGATTGCTCGTTGGAACTATAAGGTGATTGCGGAAGGAGCATGGAAACTGGGGCTCACGATATTGTAGAAAATGAAGAAGGACATATATATGTTTAACGCTAAAAGACTTTATGTTCCATTGAATTTATTGACAAAAGTGCTTAGAAACTGGTGTGGATTCATTAAAAATCGAAGGAAGAATGAAAAAGTATTTACTACAATTCAACTGTTGTAAAACAGTATAAAAGAGCATTGGATAACTATTATTCTGGAAATTATGAATACACAGACTGGCTAAAAGAGCTTAAAACAATTAGCATAGACAATATTCAAACGGATTTTTATTTAGGGACCGACTTCTGAAAAGGATCAGAATTACGAAACGGGTCTTTCTTACAGCCAAACTTACAGACTTGTTGCAAACGTACTTGAAAAAGTTGACACAAATAAATACAAAATTCAAATAAGAAATAAAGTTTATGTAACAGAAACTTTGGAACTTGTACGTCGATCGGAGATGCTCGTCAAATTCAAAGTAGAAAAATTTTTAAATACAAAAATGATGAATTGCAAAGAATATGTAAATCCAAATACTATCGCTATTATTGGAAACAGATGTGGAAATGGGACCAATGGATTTGATAAGAATAAAACTTCCAGAAGGAGCAGTCTGACAGCGATATGGACACTGCTGAATTTTAATAAATATAAACTTTAACTTTTAATAATAATTTTTAACTAGAGTAATATTCAAAACAGCTATATAATGATAACTAAACTATATATTCACTAAAAAATTATAATAGATAAAATACTATACAAATCCATGAAACTAGGTTATAATTATCTATATATTTAGAAACTTTTTATTTTTAAAATGAGAAGATTGAAAAATTATAAATTTAAAAACAAAAATAGAATTGGAGATAATTATGAGAGAAAAATATTAGTAATTGAAGATGATCCTAAAATTTCAGATTACTTGAAATTGAATTAAAATTTGAAGGAGTTTTGATGTATTTTTGCATACTGATGGTAAAGAAGGACTAAATATGGCTAAGTATGGTTCATACGATATTATCCTTCTAGATGTAATGCTTCTGAAAATGAGTGGAATGGAAGTTTGTAAAAGAATAAGGAAACTTCACAAGTACCTATTATTATGCTTACTGCAAAAGATGAAATTAGTGACAAAGGTAGTAGGATTTGACTATGGAGCAGACGACTACATGACAAAACATTCTCAAATGAAGAAGTTGCTTGCAAGAATAAAAAGCTCTTCTTAGAAGAACTAAAAATCTGTTAAAGTTCATAAAGGAATATTTGAATTTGAAGATTTAACAATTAACTATTCAACTTATGAAGTGTTCAGAGAATACGGAAAAATCTAATTCAACTTTCAAAAAGAGAATTTGAATTACTTGATTTTTAGTGTTAAATAAAGGTATTGTTTATCAAGAGATAAAATCTTGGAAGAAGTGTGGGGATTTGATTATATCGGAAATGACAATATTCTTGATTTGTATATTAAATATTTAAGAGATAAAATTGACGAGACCTTATGAAAGAAAAATTTATTCAAACTGTAAGAGGAATTGGATTTATTTTTAAACAAGGAGTAAAGGATGAAAAATTTGAAACTAGAAGATCGTATTTCAGCACAGTACGCTCTTCTATTTTGGTATTAATATTAGTTTCTAATATTATTCTTGTTTATTCACCGCAAAGGCAGTCCAATAAAAGTGTTAGAAGATTCTGCTAGTAATAAAATGGATGAATAAACAGTTTTGGATAAAGTTGGAATCAGATAAAGACAAATGTTCTTGACACTTGATTTTAATCCTGAAATTATTGAAGGAAAAAAGTTATCCACGTAAAAGCCATTTAATCCTGGCAGGAAGAATTATTTATATGTGCTGAAATAAAAGCAAAACTAAAGGATTCTGTAATTCCGATTAATACACTTGGAGACACTGACAGGAGAAGCCTCCATGACTAATGAAAAATGGTTACTTTACTTGAAACTTTTCATTTAGAAGACAACGATTTCGAAGGAAAAATAATAAACATTGAAAAATAAATATTTTGTCTTTTAAAAGTAAGTCGTGAAATAAAAATTACAAATTTAATATTTATACTTTAAAAGAAATGTAACGCAGGAAAAATCAAAATTTATAAAAGGCTGGAATATCTTGATTCTATTTACGATAATTGGTGTTGTTATAACAATTATCGTTTCCAAAATAATGAGCTAGAAGAATTTTGAAAGCTATTAATAACGTAATAAAAACAGCTAAGAGCATTTCAACTGATGATTTGAGTAAGGATAGAAATTCCAAAGAGAGGAAGATGAATTGCAGAAACTTTGACCTTATTATAAACGAAATGCTAGATAGACTTGAAACCTCATTTGAAAAATCAGACAAAATTGTATCGGATGCTTCCACGAATTGCGTACACCACTTGCAATAATAAAAGGTTATGCGGAAATTATACGAAAACGTGGAACTACTGATATTGACATCTTTGTGGAATCGATTGATTCGATAATTAGTGAAACTGATAATATAGCGTAATTTAATCCAAAAACTTTTTATTTTTGGCTAAAGGTGATTACAAAAATTAATACAAAATTTATAGATATTGATGCAAATGAAATGGTTCATCAATTCATTCTGATACTGTAGTTTCTACTAAAACTCATAAGTTTTTCATCTTGAAACAGGGAGAAAACTATAGATTAAAGAGTGATGAAACACTGTTACAGCAAGCAATCAGAGCGTTTAATCGAAAATGCTACAAAATATTCAGAACCACATACAAATATTTATATCAATCTTTATTAAAAAGATGGTTTTGGACGAATTTCAATTCGAGATGAAGGTGTTGGAATTTCTGATGAAGATGCAAAAGAATTTTTGACAGATTTTACAGGTTGACTTGTCAAGAACAAAGGCAACTGCGGAACTGGACTGGGACTTGCGATAGTAAAAACGGATTGTAGAAATTCATAACGGAAAGAATTGAAATTGATTCTAAAATGAATAAAGGAACAGAAATTTCAATTGTATTGCCAATAGGAGATACTGCTACAACTGTATCCAGGAAGAAACGGCAAAAATGTCAAAAGAACAAATTGGAGGCTGTTTTCAGTTTTTAGAAAAGCGAAAAAGAAAATAAAAGAAAAATAAAAAGAATAGGAAGGAAAAGTATAATGGCTAGAAAATATTTTGGAACCGACGGAATGAGAGGGAAGCTCAACAAAGACTTGACAATCGACTTAGTTACCCGTCTAGGACTTGCTCTTGGATATTATTTACATAGAGCTGTAAAGCCATTATGTCTTGGAACTGACACAAAATTTCAGGTTATATGATTCGTTCAGCGCCATGCTGGATTAAATTCTATGGGTGTGAATATTGACTTTTGTAGGGTACTGCCTACTCCAGGAGTTTGCTATTAATCTAGAAAAATTAAAGGCTGATGCAGGAATTATGATTTCGGCTTCACATAATCCTGTAAAGGACAATGGAATAAAGATATTCAGTCAAAAATGGCTATAAACTGCCTGATTCAGTTGAAGAGGAACTTGAAAAAGTTAATGGAGGATGAACTTTTAAAACATCAAGTCCCAGGCGATGATTTAGGAACATTTAAATACGTGGAAGATGATAGAGAATCTATTTGGATTACCTTACTTCTACTGTAAAAACTAATTTTTCAAAATTACGAATTGTAATTGATACAGCAAATGGAGTCGCTTTATAGAGTTGCTTCAAAAAAGTTTTTCAAAATTTAGGAGCGGACGTTATCGTAATTAATAATATTCCAAATGGGAAAAATATTAATGTAAATTGTGGATCTACTACATCCAGAACTTCTTCAGGAAGTTGTCAAGGTTTATAAAGGCTGATTTAGGGCTTGCTTATGATGGATGATGCTGACAGGCTGATTGCTGTATGATAATACAGGTGCACATTATAAATGGAGACTTGATTATTGCGATTATTGCTGAATATATGCAAAAGAGAGCTTTGTTAAATGATAATAAAGGTTGTAACAACTGTTCTTAGCAATATGGGATTTGAAAAATATCTTGATGAAAAAGGAATTGGATTAATTCAGTGCAAATGTTGGAGATAGATATGTTCTTGAGAAATGAAAGAATACGGACTGGGAAACATTGGTGGGGAGCAGTCCGGACATATTTTAATGCTTGACTACAATACGACTGGAGATGGAGTTTTATCATCAATTCAGCTTGTTGCAGCTATTTTAGAAAAGTGGAAAAACTTGCATGAACTTGTAAAAGGAATTAAATTATGGCCTCAAGATTCTAAGAACATCTTTGTTGCAAAAGAGAAAAAGCAACTTGGAAACAAATAAGGAATTAATTGACTTTATTAAGAGCAAAGGAAAAAGAAATCGCTGGAAAAGGTAGAATTTTAGTAAGAGCTCTGGCACAGAATCACTTATAAGAGTAATGGTTGAGGCTGAAAGTCAGAAAATCGTAGATAAATATGTGAAAGAATTAAGCAGCGGAAGAAATGACTACTTGCTAGATTAGATATGAGAGAGAAAAACGCAGTTATTGACAGGCTATGATCCTTTAAATTAATCTCCTTTGAACGTACTCATCATTTACATAAATTTTTAAATACCTCATGTTTGCTCACTATCATCGTTAATTGCCACTATTTCTGGATGCCACTGAACTCCAACGATAAAAATTTCATCTGAAATATTTTCACATTGCCTCGATTACTCCATCTGCACTTTTGCTGTTACAACAAACCTTGTGCCAGCTATATTTGTCAGTGTCAGATGATGATAGCTGGTTTATAAATCCAATCTTCTTCAGGATAACAAGTCGCTTTGAAAAGCAGTTGCTTCTGCCACAGTAATGGAGTGGAGTCGATGTGGCCCTGGCTTGAAAATGCTTTATTGAAACATTTTCATTGTAGGAAAAGATCCCGATAAAGGGAACTCATTCAACATTGGCTATCTGCATTCCACGGCAAAATTCCGAAATTGGCTTTTTATAAGTTATTGCATAACGGATAAGAAGCGAGTCAAATTTCATCACGTTCAGGAGGCCTCCAAGCTTCTTTCTGCCTCTTCATAAAGAAAGCTGAAAACGTCATTTCTCCAGTCAAATTATTCCATCCACATACAAATTCCTCAATAACATCCCTATGCTCAATTCAAAGGCAGAAGGTGAGGCACACCGCCAGCATTTATTACGGCATTGATATAGGAGCATCACGATAGAGCTCGTTTATAGCCAGCAAAAGACCTTTTTCCAATCCAAGCATATTGCTGAAACCCAATAGGTTTTTTCAACTATCCTCCAAATTATAAATTTTATATATAATTTAACCACATATTTTTTTTAATAAATTTTTTTGTTTTTAGCGTTTAATATTTTTTTAGTTATTAATTTTTACACCTGGAATTTATAATTACAAACCTTTGTTTTAAAAGAGTTTTGTTTTATTTTTAACCTTTTATTTAATTTTATTTTAATTTTATAAATTTATAATATATTTATTTTAGATATATTTGCCTAATTAACAAAATATAAAATATACCTAAAAATTTTGAAATTATTATGATATAATTTTTAATAATTTATTTTTTAATAAATTAAACAATTTAAACAAAGATATGGGAAATAAATAAATATTATATAGAGGTGAATAATATTGAACATACTAGGTTAGATGTGAACTAATAATAGGAATCTAAATTATAGACTTATAATCTATGTATAATTTGAACTAATGTCAAAAATCTAATAATTTAGATTTGATTATAATTAAAATTAAAAATCAAAGGAGAAATTTATGAGAAAACAGAAGATTTCATTTTTTATATGGATAAAGAAATATTGGTACATTAAATCACGAGATAGTGGAAATTTATTTAAAAAAAGATGATTAAGATGAAAACATTGAAAAGTTCAGTTTGACAATTTAAAATTTGGAATCTATTTTTCTAAACTAAAGAAAATAAAGAAAGAATACTGGTTTTGCAACAAAAAGAAGATAAAATGACATTATGTTACAAATGGTATAAAAAAGAGTTTTACAGACTTATATTTTCTAATAATGCACCAAAGAAAAAGACAAAATGAAATTTTTGAAGAGTTAACGAAAAAAATATTGGGAATTATTAAAATAAAGATGTAAATCTATAGAGTTTTGTTGTAAAATTACTGTGAATAAAAGACAGTTGTTATAATATAAATTAAGCTACATAACTAAATAACAGATAATATTATCAAAAGAAATTTTTAAAAATAATTTGATTTTTGAAAATGGGGTATACTTAATGTAAAGAACAAAATGTGGAGGTATTTATATGAAAGTTTTAGCTATGATTTTAGCTGGTGGAAGAGGGTCAAGGTCATATCTATCGAAAGAGTTAACCAAGTGTTCCTTTGCTGGAAAATTTAGAATTATCGACTTTGCACTAAGTAACTGTTCAAATTCGGGTATTTACGATGTTGCATTATTAACTCAATATTTGCCATTATCATTAAAATGAGCATATTGCATCTGGAAAACTATATGGGATTTTGATAGAAGAGACACTGCAATTACAATGTTGCGCCCATGATGAAAAAACTTGGTGGAAATTCGCATCAAGGAACCGCCGACGCAATTAGACAAAACATTGACTTTATTAAAAGTAGAAATCCTAAATATGTATTAATTTTATCTGAGATCATATTTACAAAATGGATTACAGATGGATGTTAAAAGAACACGAAGAAAACGACGCTGAATTGACAATAGCTGTAACAGCCTGTACCTATTGAAGAAGAAGCAGATTTGGTATTTTGAAGTTGATCAAATAAAAATCTAAACTTGAAGAAAACCAGCTGAACCAAAAGTAACTTAGCTCCAATGGGAATTTATATTTTAACACAGATTCATTATTAGAATTTTGGAAAATTGGAAACCACGATTTAGACTTTGGAAATCACGTTATTCCTCGCAATGATTCACGAAGATAGAAAAGTTTATGTTCACACTTATGATAGTTACTGGAAAGATGTAGGAACTATGATTCATATTTGTTAAATCTGGATTTAATCAAAAACCAAAGAAGTTGGAATTAATTTGATGGACCATGATGGAAAATTTACACAAGAAGTGAAGACTTGGCACCCAAAAGAATCGGAGTTGGTAGGAAAAGCTGTTCAAATTCATTAATCTGTAATGGATGTAAAATCAGTTAGTGTGGAAATTCAGCATTAGGACCTGAGTTACAGTTAGTAAGGCAACTGTGAGAAATTGTATTATTTTCTGGAACTATGTAGATGCAATTCTCACCTAGATACAATTATTTCTGATAAAAACACATATTGCAAAATTCATTTATAGAATGGAAATGCAAATATCCCAAATAAAGAACGTCCAGACTTGTCAGCCCCAGGAATAACGGTTACATTGGTAAAGGTGTAGCGTCCCTGATGGTTCAATTATTGGTAAAATGTAAGAATTTTTTCTGGAGTAAAATTGATGAGCATAACAGATTAATTGAAACAGGGGAAACTGTAAATGGTAGTTTCAAAATTGTCTAAATTAATAATTTAAAAAATTCGTTATTGAGATTTTAAACTATTTTAAATAGGTGGATCTTTTGGTAGCTTGAATATTTTAGAATATGCCTAAAACCTTCAAAACCAACTGATAGAATAAAAAGGTTTTGGTAAAATAGAATAATAGAATAATCATAATTTTGCAGTTTAGCTTTTTAAAATGATTGTACTAAAAATATTTTTAAGAATAGAGTGATTAATTTGAAAATAGTATATTTGGCATCTGAAGTGGTTCCGTTTTATAACCTGGTGGACTAGCTGACGTTTTGGGGGGCATTGCCTAAAACGGTGAACTAGGATGATGAAGTTTCTATAATAATATGATATAACAATGTTAAAATATCTTGAAAAGTTGGAATGGGTAGCAAGGCTTGGAAAGTCACGGAGATGTGTTTAATTTAGTAAGATACACCCAGATGATAAGATAAATTATTACTTTATTGAAAATAAAGTATCGTACGAAAGAGGAGACAGTTGATGGTGATTTTGATCAGATGTTCAATATGCGATGTTTTCAGAATTGGCACTGATTTTGAAGGAAATTTACCCAGGCGGAGGCCCAGCTGTACGACTGGGCAAACTGGTCCAGCGTTCCGTATTTTTTTGAATGTTAGATATAACTATGATCCATTTTACTGGGATATGAGAACAGTTTACTCGATTCACACCCTAATGTATCAAGGACAATTTAAATACTCATTTGAAAGAATGATATTATATGATGGACAGATGACTTGAACTTTATGGAAATTGAATTGGATATGGAGATGTTGTAAATACAGTGAGTCCAACTTACGCCGAAGAAATAAAATACGCTTAATGGTGAAGGCTGGAATGGATTACAATAGAAATATATTCACGGTATTCTAATGAATAGATGTAGAAGAATTCATCCTGAAACAACAAAGGAATAATTCTTTTAATAAGGATTCTTTAGATAAAAGAAAGAAAATAAATATTTACTGCAAGAAAAATTAGATTGCCAAATCAGATGTTGCTTTTACTTCATAGTTTCAAGACTTGTGGAAGGAAAAGGGCTTGACTTGGTATCAGCGGTACTTGAAAAACTTATTGCAGAGGACGTTGTTCAGATAGTGATTTTAGGAAGTGGAGATAAATTCACGAGGATTACTGCCAACCACTAAGAGTGGAAATATCCTGATAAATTCAAAGTTTATTTGGCACAACGACAGCTTGCAAATGAAATCTACGCTGGAAGTGAGAATTCCTGATGCCATCAAGATATGAGCCTTTGTGACTTAGCCAATGACAGTACGAGATTTCCAACAACAATTGTAAGGGAAACTGAGGACTAAAAAGATTCTGTACAGCCTACAACATTTTTACAGATGAAGGAAATGGGTTCTCATTTACAAACTTTAATGCAGACGATATGCTTTTTACAAAAGTGGCAGAAGGAATTTATTATGACAGACCCACATTTGGGGAAAAAATTGCAAAAGAAATATGAGCTTGATTTTTCTTTGGGACAGATCAGCAAGAGAATATGAAAACTTTATGAATTAGAAATAAATCTTATTAATTTTTAAAAATAAATGGAGTAGAACCTTTGATGTTGCACTCCATTTTTGTTAATTTTAGTTAGTTGAGTGCTAAAAGAGTCGAATTATGAAACCAGTCGGCTGTTCCTTATATTAAATGGATTTCAAATACAATAAGTAAATTGGCATATAGACGTAAAATTATATACAAACAATACAAAAAGTGTAGGAGAAATTCTAAGAAGTTTATGTGAATACAACAGGATTAGATCAAGCAACAAAAAATATACAGTAGCAACGACAACAAAGTAAAAGATTACAAAATCATTTCACCAAAGTGAAAACAGGGAACTATGATATTAAAATCAAATTTGTTTTGGCATAAAAGAGTTCGAAGTATAATTTGAAAAGATTAAAATAAAATTTTTTTTATAATAAAAATTAAAACATTTTCTATTGACAAATTAGACGGGTAACATAGGAATATAAGACATTAATTGGGAGGATAAAGAGAAGGTGTAATTATGGGTAAAGAAGAATTATTCGACAAAATTAAAAGTAAACTAGATGACTTTGCATATCAGGCGTTGCAGGAGAGCCTCTTTTATATAGAAAATGGACTGGCATGCATCTACCCATGGCTAATCTGGGCGTTTCAGATGGCTGGAGCAGCTGGGATGGAGACCTTCTAATGGAGCAAGAGACATTGTTAGAAAGTCGACTTAGATTTACGTTACAGGGCTTAATTAAAAGCAATAGAAGGATTTCCATCAGCATATAACTGTACGATTAGAAGGAAATGGGGTGATTTAGTAGAAGCTAAAGCTGATATAATGCACTAGACTGTACAACGAGAGAAACGTCCTGAAGCAAACAGGCAAATGAATTTATATTAGGAGAATGTCCTGATGTGTACCCATGGTAATGGCGGATGTTTCAACGTTTGAAGAAGGTGAATGCTGAGAAAGGGCTGGGTGTAGATTTGTAGGAACAACGCTTAGTGGACTACTCCTAGCAAAGTAAATCAGAAGGTCCTGACTTTGAATTGGTAGAAAATCTTAAGCTAAAACTCATACGTATCCAGTAATAGCCAGAGGAAGATACAGATGAACCAACAGGCGAGATGCTGGAATTCACGGGAGCGTTTTGCAGAAGTTATTGTTGGAGGTGCCATAACAAGGCCTCTTGAGATTAGCCCAGAGATTTGTTGAGAGGCGGAAATGGAGAAATTGTTTTAATCTTTTAATTTAATATAAAATAAAATATTCTAGATAATGTTTAATGAAACTTTGTATATGCATACAGGTGATATAAACCTTCTAAAATCATACAAAGAAGAGTAATTACCCTAAATATTATTATAGATAGGACAGTGGTATAATTGCTAGAACACTGAGGAAAAGGGCAGGAGAATTGATGTTTTAAATGGACAATGGGTAGTACACATGAAAATAATGGAATGCAGTATTAGAAAATGGGCTGAACTTTTATGTTGCCTATGGAAGGTGTTGCCAATGGCAGGGATACTTTTACGAGGTGGGAGGTTCTTTTACATCTGTCCTTATAAAAGCAATATAATTTAACTTTTCTTGAACGCGACGACTCCCGTTAAATTACCTTATGCAGCTGTTTTCTAATGCATACAGGATTATTTGTTTTGACAAATTTACTACTTTACTGTTTGCGGATTGGTGTAGCTACAGGGCTTGCCACAGAAATAAAGCACCTGTCAGCATTTATCAGCTGTTTTGGGATTTTTGCTTTTCACACTATAATAGGACAATACTCAGCTTCTCAAAGGAATAACGCTGATTCAGTAACTTATGACGCCTCTGTTGGAAAAGGTTTGAGGGAAGCTCGCTAGCAGAGGAACAGCAGCAGCATTATATACGAAAGGAACTTGGAATATTTACATTACAGACCGTGTGTTTGGCGGTGTCGTGTGGTGTGGTGGCAGCAATTGCAAACAAAGTTTTCAGATATTACCTGATTGTGTGGCATTTTTCAGAGACAGATTTGTGCCCGTTACTGATTATTTTGTTATTCGCAGCCGATGTCTTCCGTTTATTTGGCCTACAATCTTTGTGGGAATTGTAAAAGCTGGAGAAATGTTTGCAGACCTACGGGAGCGATAGGAACTTGTTCTTTCTATGGATTTACAGTGAGGATTGTTAATCGTATTTGGATTACAACGATGCTATATATCCTCTGTTCTGGTATATACTCAAGCTTGGAGGTTTATCAGGAAGTGGCAGGACAGATGGTAGCAGGAGGACAAACACATATTCTTTTGCACACAGCTTGCAGATCATCAGTAAAGACATTTTGAGTGCGACAGCTACGACAAAAACACGACAGGCGGATTTTCACCTATGATGTTTGGATTACCTGCAGCGCACTTTCTGCAATGTACAGAACTGCGGATGACGAACAAAGCGGCTGCTCAAAAGAGAATAATATGCTGTCAGCACGATTGACATCATTCACTACAGGAATAACTGCTAGACGATTAGAGTTTACACTTTCTTATTTCGTAGCACCTGCACTATATGAGTCTACGCAGTGCTTGAAGGATTCCTGCATATGTGCTGATGTATGTATGCTAATGTAGCAGTAGGAATTACATTCTCAGAGGAATTAGAGATTTTCACTTTCTCTTTGGACTTTCATACGGGAAATGCAGACTGTATACATATGGATACGCTGACAATATTCAGGCCCTGTATATGCACTTGTGTATTACTTTGTGTATTCAAAACATTAATTTCTGAAATTTCACATTCTTAAGCACCCGTAGAGGAGATTCTGAAAAGTAGACTGATACAAGAAAAAGCCATAGCGAAGCCAAAGGAAATACAGAACTCACTTAAGACTGATATAGTGGTTTCATTAGGAGCAGAAAATATCGAGAAATAGAGATGCCTGCATTACAAGACTTAGAGTTACTGTAAAAGATGCTTCTATAGTTGCTGATGATGCAAGATGGAAAGAGTGCAGGCAAAAGGGTGTAATTCGTTCTGGAAAAGGAATTCAGATAGTAGATATGGAACTCAGGCTGGAAACATACAAGCAGATAAGAGAAAAATATAGAATATAATTTTTACAAATTTTATTTGTGGTTTTAGAGACCAAAATTATACAGAAAATCTGATATATAATTTTCTCAAGAGATAAGACAATTCTAGACGTGAGGAACATAAATGATTTATTTTATTGGAGGAAAAGCAAGGAATTTAAAGTATTTTGAACTTTTGGAGAAAATTCGGAAGGAAAATGTTGGAATTAGTGAAAGTGATGTGGATTTGAAAGGAAAATGAAAGATTTTTGGAGAAAATAAATGTGATTCAATATTTTACAAGTCTCAGAGACTGGATGTATTTGCTGAGAGCAGCAGAGCTCATATTAAGGAAATTTTGAAATACATAACTGAGCAAATCTGTGAGATAAGTAATATGAAATTATTATTGATTACTAGACAAGGACAGATGGAAAATTTGGGTGAAATTTTAGCTACTGGATGAACTTTAGTAAAAATACAAACGAAGTTTTTATATTTCAGGAAGGAACAGAAGAGGAAATACGGGTATATTGCAAATGAACTGGATATAAATGAGATGATGCAGCAATGCTTCTACAGGAAATGATAGGGAGCAATCCGTCAAAGTCAGAAATGAAGTTGCCAAAAGTAGATTTTCTAGGATGGAGAAAAGTTTGATATTAGATTCAAGAAATATCATGTGTCTATTGAAAAGATTATCAACTTATGAAATGACCAGACATATCGTGTTACACAACATCCAGCGGATGTAATAGTAGGATACTTTGGAGCCAGATATAGAGATATATGGAATTCCAGCCTTCTTTACACGAGCTTGAAACAATGTACAAAAATAAGCTCATTAAAATGAAAGGTCGAAAATTGTGAAAAATTACAACACTTTTAAAATAGAATTGAAGAAATAAAAGAAATTTTAAACTAATAACAGAATCCCAAATTCATAATTTTCAAAAATAGAACTGAGCAAAACCACACAAATGCTAAAGTTTAAAAAATTGTTTTGACGTTGGGAAATCGAAAAAGACATAAAGACTGGTAAAATAGAAATGGAAATGGAGTGGGAAATGTTAATTATGGAAATTTGCTCATTATTTAGGAAAAATAATTTAGAACTTAAGATATGAATAACAAATATAACATTGAACTAAGATGTTTAAATAATTAATTTATAATTAGA
>BNJT01002847.1_pt1 | contig 101140 bp, 129 predicted proteins | sample 8540491 | NCBI WGS metagenome assembly BNJT01 (sample SAMD00202455, study PRJDB9452) | human saliva metagenome | host: Homo sapiens | reverse complement strand
ATTCCGTCAAGTACATTCCGGAAATGTACTTGTATAAAACGAATGAACAGATTGCAAAAGGGGCTGTGGTTTTCCACAGCCCCTTTATTCTTAACGGAAGTCATTATCTTGTAAGATAAACGCAAGTTGATTATAGTCTTAAAAATGCTATATACTAAGCAAAGAATAAAAAATGGAGGGCGCATATGTTTAAGAAAAAAATGGGATTTATATTATCCCTTTTGTGCATGGTTCTTTTTGCTATTCCCGCTTTTGCAAAAGACAGCACCAGTACAATTTCCAACATCAGTATTAAAGTAGACCAAAATCTGAAAAAGATGGAAGCAGGATCTTCTCTTGGAAATATCAGTGAATCTGATTTCAGCGTGGGAAATACGGACAGATATCATGTAGATGCAGTACAATGGGTGGACAGCGGTAATTCCGATGTTCTTCGCGTGGGCAGCGAGCCAAAAGTACTTCTCTATATCGTGGCAGACAGCAAAGAAAAGAATAATGGAGATGTTATTAATTACCAATTTGCCGGTGCATACAGCAGCAGTAACGTAAGAGTAAGTAACGGAACATTTGTTAGCGCAAAACGTGTAAGCTCTACAGAGTTGGAAGTAGTTCTTCAGCTTAAGCCGATTTCAGGTACATTTGATGCTCCCGATAATCTTGCCTGGTCTGCTTCCGGTCTTGGCCGTGCAAGTTGGTCGGCAGGAGAAAACAGCTCCGGATATTTTGAGGTAAAGCTATACAGAGAAGGTAAGCAGCTGGCAAAGATTACTACGGATGCATTGAGCTTAAATTTCTATCCTTGGATGACAGAGGAAGGAAACTATAGCTTTAATGTAAAGAGTATTCCCTATACAGAGGCGCAGAAAAAGGCAGGAAAAGCATCGGAAGATACGGAATCCTATACCTTGTATATTGCTGCGAACAACCGCTCAAACGGAGAGGGCAAGTACAGCGAAACACAGATTTTTGGAAATAACAATACAGCAAATCCTACACCGAATAATACACCCAATAACGGAAATCCCTCGACCATTGGTTGGAGTCTGATTAACGGAAAGTGGTATTTCCGCTATCCGAATGGTCAGCCGGCAATGAATACCTGGCTGGATTGGAACGGACGTTGGTATCATTTTAACGGACAGGGAGAAATGGAAACCGGTTGGTTTAAGAGTGCATACGGTAATTGGTTCTATCTTGAACCGGGAAATGGAGATGCAAAAACCGGTTGGAGATTGATTAACAATATTTGGTATTATTTTATACCGGAAAGAGGCGATCGCCAGTGTTCCATGGTATCCAATGGGATTTTCCAAATCGGACAGGAAAGCTATTACTTTGATGGTACCGGGGCTATGCGTACCGGCTGGATTGCAGTTAATGTAAACGGTAAACAGACATACTACTATTTTAAAGATAATGGTGCTATGGCAAAAAATACAACAATAAACGGTTTCCGGGTAAATGAACGCGGAGAGTGGGTTCAATAGCTTTTCTTGTCTCCTGCTTCCTGCTGTGGTAGAATACCTCGGAAGGAGGAGTTCATGAACGATATTAGAGAAAAGAAAAATGCCCGCCTTATGATGGCGATTAACGGTATGAAGAATGAGGGCGGTAGAGATTGGGAAGATAAATTAGTAGACGCCTTAATTCATCATGCAGAGTTTTATGTGCCTATGCGTACAATGGGCGAAGGAGAGGACAAAAAGCCTGCCTTTGCTGTTGTGGAAGATAAGGAACATAATCATTTTTATGTACTCTTTACTTCTCAGGAAAAAGCAAAACATTGGAAGAGTGAAAAAGAGACAACTGCAATATTGACTTTCCACCAAGCAGCTTTAATGGCGCTTGGAGACCCTCGGATTTCCGGCTTTGTCATTAACATGAATAGTGATAATTTTATCCTTTGGAGGAAATTCATCGTAAACTGCATTCATGTTGAGCAGGCGGAGCTGATGGGAGAGGTTCCTGTCAGACCGGATGAGAATATAGAGTTTACGGATCCACTCGGAGACAGCAAGGAGCTGGAAGAGGCCTTGGCTGAGTATATGCGTGATGACAAAAATGTTACCGCGGCTTATCTCCTTGGTGCTAAGCAAAACGGAAAGCTTCAATCTTTGTATTGTAAGTCATGTAGGCAGTATACAGCCGAGCTTTGCAAACATTACTACTGTAGGAAATGACTTTTCAAACGGAACTCCTTTTGCGGTCATGTCCTATAGGGCTGATATTGCAGAGAATGCAGTAAAAGATAAGATGCCTTTCTATAGAAGACCTTTTGTTGTATAGAGATTAAGAAAAATAGATATTCAAAAAACTTGCTATTTTCTTTATGCGAATGAATTGTAAAGAATAACAAGTTGAGACGGAAAAACTATTCAAACAAAGAAGAAATAAGAAAGCTGTGCCGGAGAATCGAAAACGTTTCTTCTGCACAGCTTTTAAAATATAATTTTATAGAACATATATTCGAAAATATCTTTACAAAACGAATGTTCTGTGTTATTCTTGTGAAACAGTAAAAACAAACTGGCGTTTAGGTAAAGGAGTAAACCATGAGAATAAATTTGAGAACATTCGAGATCTTTGTTACATCCCTTTTGCTGTTTTCATTATTTGGAATCTTGTCCATTCTTCCGGAGATTCGTGCAATAAGTTGTGGACTTACCTTAACTTCTTTATTTTTCTTATATGAAATTGAAAAAGAGTGGCAGAGAAGAAAGAAGAAAGCAGTGTTTTATAAAAAAATAGAGAGAATTATAGCAAGACGACTTAGTGGAGAATAAATAAAAAGCAAGTCAAAAGTAAATATATAGCAAGACAAGAGTAAATATAGAGCAAGTCAAGAGCAAATATAGAGTAAGCAAAGAGTGAATAAAAAGCAGGCGATAAGTAATCAAACTCGGTCCTACTGCAAAGAAAAAGAGCTGTCCGAACAGACAGCTCTTTTTTTAGACCATATCCTGCTTATAATGATTATTCAGCAGCAATAGCACCTGTTGGGCAAGGCTCTTCACAAGCGCCGCAATCGATGCAAGTATCCGGATCTACAACATACTTTGTTGGACCCTCGGAAATAGCTTCTACAGGACATACTGCTGCGCAAGCACCACAGCTTACGCACTCATCACTCACTACGTGTGCCATAATCGTTCCTCCTTATACAAATAGACCATATACTTTACTCCCGGTAAAGTTCTATTCATTCTAATGCATTTCGGAAATATTGACAAGAATATCTCGAATTTCTCATGTTCAAAATAAGGAGCAGAATAGAGCCTTTTTCAGAAAGGATTTTCGGAAAAGAGGTAGATCAGAAAATTGCAGAAGACAAAATTTCCCAATCCGACTGTTCGAGAGGAATTCAATAGAATGATGTAGCTCTAAAGTCAAAACATCAAGAAAAAGGATAGCCGAAAATAGGGGAATCCAGTATACTAAGTCCTATGATTTTAAATGTATCCATGCTAAGTAAAGCGTATATAGGAAAAACTGTGCTGAAGGATGTATCATTTCATCTGGAAGATAAGGAAAAAGCGGCGATAGTCGGAATCAACGGTTCCGGAAAAACAACCTTGCTCCGATGCATTCTGGGAATTGAGGAGGCAGATGAGGGGAGCATCGCATTTTCCAAAGAGAAGAAAATGGACTACCTTGCACAGCAACATGCCGATATAGAAACGGAAAAGGAGGACTATGACACTCTTTCCGGGGGACAGAAGACAAGAAAGCGCCTCGAGGAAATCTTACAGGAAAAGCCGGATCTTCTGATTTTGGACGAGCCGACAAACCACTTGGATATCGGCTCTATTCAGTGGCTGGAAAGGTCTTGAAGCGCTATGACGGAGCAGTGCTTCTCGTTTCCCATGACCGTTATTTTCTGGATAGAATCGTGACAAAGGTGATTGACCTGGAGCGGGGAAAGGTAAGAATGTACCAGGGAAATTACAGTGCCTATGCTGAGAAGAAAAGGCAGATTCGTGAAGCGGAGTGGAAAGCTTTTCAAAACCAGCAGGCAGAGATCAAGCACCAGGAAGCCGTGATTGAGAAGCTGAAGCAATTCAATCGGGAGAAAAGCATTAAGCGTGCAGAATCCAGGGAGAAAATGCTCGGTAAGGTGGAAAGACTGGAGAAGCCGGAAGAGCTCGAGAATGAAATGAAGCTCCTCTTTTCGCCGAGGGAAAGCTCCGGAAATGATGTTTTAATGGCAAAGGAGCTTGGGAAAAGCTATGACGGAAAAAGACTCTTTTCGCATGGAACTTTCTCCCTGCAAAAAGGTGAGCATGTAGCGCTTATCGGAGATAACGGAACCGGAAAGACGACCTTACTGAAGATTTTGAACGGACTTATCCAGGCGGATGAGGGAGAATTTCGCCTGGGCTCCAAGGTGAAGGTGGCCTACTATGACCAGGAACACGCCGTACTGCACATGGAGAAACCCTCTTTGATGAAATTCAGGATACTTATCCGGACATGAATAATACAAAGGTGCGGAATGTTCTTGCAGCCTTTCTTTTTACGGGGGATGATGTCTATAAGCGGATACAAGACCTTTCCGGAGGAGAGCAGGGCAGGGTGAGCCTTGCGAAGCTCATGCTTTCCGATGCGAATTTCCTTATCTTGGACGAGCCGACAAACCACTTGGATATTCAGGGAAAGGAAGTTTTAGAGGAAGCGATTCGAAACTATGAGGGAACCGTCCTCTATGTTTCCCATGATCGTTATTTTATCAATAAGACAGCGACAAGAATTATAGAACTCTTTTCCAATCGCTTTGACAATTACATCGGAAATTACGATTATTATATCGAAAAGAAGGAAGATGTTCGTGCCTACGGAGATTCACTACAAAAGGAAAAGATGCCTTTAGAAGCGATAGATCCGGAAGAAGCACAAAGACAGGAAGAAAAGGAGAGTAAGAGGCTCGACTGGGAAAACCAAAAGGAGCTCTCCGCTAAGAGAAGAAAGTGGCAGAATGCTCTGCAAAAGGCGGAGGAAAAAATTGCCAAGCTGGAAGAGCGAAAAGAAGAGCTTACTGCCTCCATGGAAGAAGTCGGATCCGATGTCGGGCGCCTCATGGAAATCCATAGAGAGCAGGAAGCGATAGATAAAGAGCTGGAAGAGCAATACGCGCTCTGGGAGGAAAGCTCGTTGGAGCTCGAACAGATATTGTAAAAAAACTGGGGGCAGTTTTATGCAGTACAGGTCTGAAAGGGGGGTAATCTGAGCCCGCCGGTACTTGCGAAAAACAAAGGAACTGCAGTTTTTCGCTTAGTATCCGTAAGGACAGACTTTTCATCAGAAAAGTCGTCCTGTAGCAGACCAACTTCCAAAGGAAGTTGCTTTGCAAAGCAAAGTGAGCAATGGGCTACCGAGCCCATGCTCAGTCAAGGCGAGGTTAGCGAGAGCGTGCCCCAATTTCAGACCTGTACTGCATAAAAGCTTGTTTTATCTTTGCAATATCTCTTCTACTCCGCATCTTTCATACTGAGTGAAATCTTCTTCCTCTCCATATCCACGGAGAGGATTTTTACTTTCACAATATCCCCAAGCTTTACGACGTCGAGGGGGTGTTTTACGAACTTTTTGGATAGGGCGGAGATATGGACCAAGCCGTCCTGGTGTACACCGATATCGACAAAGGCTCCGAAGTCCAGGACATTTCGAACTGTACCCTCGAGAATCATCCCCTCTTTTAAGTCGGAAAGCTCTAAAACGTCACTCCGTAAAATGGGTGCGGGCACATCTTCACGGGGATCTCTTCCCGGTTTTGCCAGCGCTTCCACAATATCCTTTAAGGTAAAGCTTCCGATTTCGAGCTTTTCTTCTATCGCTTTCATCCCGCCGGGAAGAGCGGATATCATTTTCGAAATATCCTTGCCTTTTCCCTCTGCAATGTCTTTTTCTTCAAGATTTAACAAGCTTAAAAGTTCTTTCGTTTTGCCATAGGACTCGGGGTGCACGGAGGTTCGGTCCAGCACTTCCTTTCCCTCTCGGATGCGGAGGAAACCGGCACTTTGTTCAAAGGCCTTGGGACCGAGTTTTGCTACCTTTAACAGCTCTTTTCTACTTTTAAAAGCCCCATTTTCTTCTCTATACACTACGATATTTTTAGCCAGTGTCTTGTTGATGCCGGAAATGTAGGAGAGGAGTGCTGCGGATGCGGTGTTTAAGTCCACACCGACATGGTTCACGCAGTCTTCTACGGTATTGTTCAGTTGCTCTTCCAGCTTGTTCTGATTCATGTCATGCTGGTACTGCCCGACACCGATGGCCTTCGGCTCAATTTTTACCAGCTCCGCAAGTGGATCCTGCAGCCGTCTTGCCATGGAGGTGGAGCTCCGCTCTCCCGTGTCAAAGTTCGGGAACTCCTCTGTCGCAAGCTTACTTGCGGAGTAGACAGAGGCACCGGCTTCATTGACAATCACATACTGTACTTTGCTCTTTGTTTCATGAATATAGTCGCTAATGACCTTTTCTGATTCACGGGAGGCTGTACCGTTTCCAAGGGCAATGATATCCACCTTATGTTTTTCAATCAGCTTATGAATCGTAGCCATTGCTTCTTTTACCTGATTTTTAGGCGGTGTAGGGTAAATCACTGTCGTGTCCAGCACCTTTCCGGTCGGATCGACTACGGCGATTTTACAACCGGTACGGAAGCCAGGATCCCAGCCTAGCACGACTTTCCCGACAATGGGCGCCTGCATAAGAAGCTGTTTTAAATTGTCTGCAAAAATGGCGATGGCGCCGTCCTCCGCCTTTTCGGTTAAGATATTTCGGATTTCGGTTTCGATAGAGGGGGAAATAAGCCTCTTAAAGCTATCCTGCACCGCTTCCTGTAAGAGCCGGAGATTTTCTCCCTGCAAAGCCTTTCCGGCCTGCTTTTCGAGGTATGCCAAAATCTCCTCCTGCGGGAAATTGAGCTTTACGGAAAGCACTTTCTCCTTTTCTCCTCTATTTATTGCAAGAGTACGATAGCCGGGAATGGTTTTTACCTTTTCCTCATAGTCAAAATACATCTCGTAGGTCTTTGCGTCCGGATTTTCCTCCGCATCCTTTTTAGAGGAGGAAATACTGCCAAGCTCCATAGTCTTGTTGCGAATCCATTCCCTGTAGGAGGCATTTTCGGAGAATTCTTCCGCAAGAATGTCCTTTGCGTAATTTAGTGCCTCTTCCACGCTGTGCACTTCCTTTTCCTCGGAAAGATAGTGTTCCGCTTCCTTTACAGGATTTACACCGGGGGTGAGAATGGCTTTCGCGAGCCCCTCTAAGCCCTTTTCTCTTGCAATCATACCTCTTGTTCTTCTCTTCTTTTTGTAGGGCAAATAAAGGTCTTCCAGACGCACCGCGGTGTCGGCCGCCTCAATCTGAGCCTTTAATTCCTCCGTGAGTTTCCCCTGCTCGGCAATGCTGTTTAAGATACTTTCTCTTCGCTCCTCCAGATTCCGAAGATATTGCAAGCGCTCTTCGAGACTGCGAAGCTCCTCATCATTTAAACCGTGCGTAGCTTCCTTACGGTAACGCGCAATAAAGGGAACGGTATTTCCCTCGTCTAAAAGCTGGACTGCCGCTTCCACCTGCATTTTTTTAAGAGATAAGTCCTCGGCTATTTTTTGGATAATGTTCATGTTGCTCCTTTGCTTCTTAAATAAAGGTAAACTTGCATTTTCTGATTTTCAAAAAGAAAGCATACTCCTCTTTTCTTATTCTTCCTCTCGCATTGCCATGTCGTGATTCCGGAAAAGACTCTCTCGGGAAAAGACATGTTATAGGCAAAATTTATGCTACCAAAAATCTATGCTAGCAAAAATCTATGCTACCAAAAATACGGCATGCTAACAGTATACTATAAAAAAGCGAGGGAGGGCAGGAAATTAAGTGAGAAGACGAAGCAAAGGTTAAGTGGAGAAAGAGGATTTTCCAAAGCCAAATCCGGCTCGGCAGGTAAAAAAATATTGACAAAGGAAGATGGATTCTGTATCATTACTCTGTTGCATTGAAAGCGACAGAGTTGAGATTCAATCTTAACTTGCCGGCGTGGCGGAATAGGTAGACGCACAGGACTTAAAATCCTGCGAGACATAAATCTCATACCGGTTCGACCCCGGTCGCCGGCAGCAAAGGAGAATAATCGGTGAGTTTTCTCGCCGGTTTTTTTATACCTTTAGTATTGCTTTTATTAGGAGATGTACCCAAGTGGTTGAAGGGTCCGCACTCGAAATGCGGTAGGTCGGGCAACCGGCGCATGGGTTCAAATCCCATCATCTCCGCGATTTTAAAACGCTAGATTTTAAGCCTTGAGCGGCTTGGAGTCTAGCGTTTTTGCTTGTTTTTACTTACTTTTTTGTAAGCTGTTTTTACCCTAAAAAACAATCTTTTTACCTGTTTTTCAGATAAATTTTGTCACGATTTTTGTCACGAATTTTGCCGCGGGTTCCGTCATGATATCTCTGTCATGTGAGAAAGGAACTTTTCTGATTCTCTATGTAAATCTTCTTTCAGGGCTTTACGATATATGTTTTTCATAACATTGTCGGATTTCCACCCTCCTAGCTTTAATATTACAGAGTCAGGCATCCCTAAAGAGTGGGCTTTACTGGCAAAGTATGATCGTAGACGGTGTACTCCAAAGTGCGGTAGTCCTAGAGTCTTTTCGGCCATCCGCATAGTGTCATAGACCTTTCCGAGAAAACCTTCGTAGATACAGCCCTGTTCCCTGATTCTAGTCGCGAGCTCATCCGGGATAGGGATTTTTCGGTTACTTCTTTCTGTTTTTGTGAAGTTCTGTATGACCCAATTATTATTGCTGTCCTGTACCTTGGCCTTAGTTATGGTCAAACATTGTCATGTGACAAATCAGATAAGGTAAGAGCGCCTATCTCGGACCTTCGGAGGCCTAGAGCAGCAAGGTACAAAGGTACCCAGTATTTTTTAAAGTTCGGGGTGCTATCGATGTACGAAAAGAGCTTGCGGATCTCTTCGTCATCGGGAGTGTATATATCCTTTTGTACTTTTCGAGGAAGCTTTGTTCTTATTACCAGCTCCGGCCGAAATTCGTGCAGCACGGAAACAATCAAGCCGTGCCGATTGTAAATTGTTTTAGGACTCGCAGAGTGTACCATATCGTTCACTAGAGCAGTTAAAGTGTACTGGGTGATATCTTTTATAGGTAAGGAGGTAAAGTGGCTAGGAAGACCTCTCAGCGTTGCTCTGTAGCCTCGTATAGTTGACGCGGAAAGAACATTCTCTTTCGCCTTGATATATTTTTCAGCGTAGTCTAAAAAAGACCCCTTTAAAATTGCTGCAGAGGTCTCTCTAAGAAGGTCATTTACAGCCCGCATCACTTCTCTTTGTGTGGGCTGTTCCTCAAAATGGGCCGTAAGCATCTGCCCGTTCACCATTTTTCTAAGTCGATACTTCCCGGAAGGAAGCTGGTCAACACCTTTAGGAAGTTTATTCATACTTGCCTCCTACGAATTCTCGTATAGGTATTCCGGTGCTATGTCCGTTTCATCATCCCATGCTACGGTTCCGTCCTCTACGTGGGCGGTAGAAAAGAAGTCTATATTTTTCAGCTTTTCGTATATCGGTTTGTGAAGTTGCGGAAGAAAATCGAAGATTCCTTTTTTACCGTCTATAAAAGTAAGCAGGAGTTCGTGGTTTTCCGTCGCCTGAACATCTTTAACAACCCACTTTGGAATACTCATAGTTTCAAATCCTCCTATTTATAATCATTAAGGTCGACGCCGATGAGACGAATAGACGGAACGCTGTCACCTAAATCATTAACATAGGCAGCAGGATCTATTTTGTCGAGAGGAGAGGGGGTAGGAAAAGCTTCTCCGTCTTCTCTTAAACCCCTAAGCTGTAAAGCAAGGCACTCCTCAGCCATTGCTATAGCATCGTCCAGGTCGTCTCCGCAGGTGGCCACATCAAAATCAGGGAATAAAACAGAATATCTCCCGTCCCCTTCTTTATAGAAAATTGCCGGATAGTTATGTTTCATGTTTTTCTCCTTCCGGAAGAGGGGCTATCTACTAGCTTGCTATCAGACTTAAATTATTCTGGTCCTCTCGTTCACTCCATTTAATCACATGAATACCGTAGCTTTGCGCGGCAATCAACTCTTCATTATTTATCTTCTTCTCGTCATTAACAATAAGGATACATTGAGAATCTTTTCTTGCCCCGATGGTATCGGCACAAGAGAAAATACTGCTGGTGAAGTTAGCTTTGTTTGGTGTGCTAATTACATTGCAAACTCGTTCCGGATGAGTCTTGGTTCGGCTCCACATATAGTCGAAGGTGTGCGGATAATTGGATTTACCGGTAAAGGATACATTCTTTGAAGCAAAGATTTCTTTTTCCCGGAAAAAATCATCCACATCCTCATGAAAATAAGTCAGCACTTTGCTTTGTGATGTAAGATACATATCTCCAATCCGGAGCATTGCTTGGGTGAACTGCATCTTACCAAGCGGAAAATTTTTTACACTTGTCTTGTAAGTAAGTTCTGATTTATTGATTTTGACACCGAACTGTGCGGCTATTTGCTCTATCTGCGCCATTCGTTTCTCACTTAGCCTGATTCCGCTCATTTCCAAATTGTTAAGTGTCCAAGAATCATCAGTAAATAAAAAGTATCCGTTTTCTTCTTTTACATAGAACTGAATATAGTCATTAGCTGAATCGAGGAAAGGTGTAACAAGCTCATAATATCCGTTTGACAAGGGATAGAAGCGAATTTCTTGTTTCAGCCACTTTAAATATTCATCTATACGCTTTTCTATATCCATACAGCCCCTCCTATTCTAAATTCATACTGCTCTGTTCATGAACCTGTGGCGGATGAATCAGGTTTATTTTCCTGAAGTAGAGCAAACTGTTTTCTACAAAGTTAGCAGAATCAATATTTCAGCCGGAAACGCAAGAGCTCTATTGTATTCCTCCGTGTAAATGTGCCAGTGAGATCCGGAAATCTTTTGGCCATCCGGATTGCGGTGCTCCGCAACATCGTCAATATCCAAACTTAACAGATTCACATTATTCCTTTTCAGAATAGTTTGAAAAGAGTATTTACCGTGTCGGATTTTCCCCCTGAAGATATGGATGTCAAACTCATCCTTTGTATGGATGGCCTTAGCGCCGAAAATCGTTTTCTGCCCCGGGTTTGGAAAGTTCAAATAATGTAAAGCAGTTTCTTTAATTAACTCTAGAAGCTCTCTAGCTTCTTCGGTACTAAGTATTGGATTCATATTTTCTCCTTTTTACCAGTTGCTTTCGTGTGCTATGGAGTAACGAATCGTTACCCCGTACAAGGCCTGAACGAATCGTTCACCCTTATTATAGAAAAATTTTATAGCTTAGCCCTATTTAAATACAAGAACAAGCGTTCTATAATATGATTATCGCTATCTTAGTTGTGCAGCAGGGGAGAGGTTATGAAAGATGAAATCATTGCTTTACTCAGTGGGCTGTCAGAGAGTGAATTAAGAAGGATCTATATATTCATTCTCCACTTCCTAGGCGGGCATTAGTCCCGTCTTTTTTCTTGCTCTTTTTCTACGAGTTCTTTTGCCTTTTCTTCTATAAACTTCCACTCATCAACGGAAAGAGAGGATAGCATGGATATAAAGCGTTTTCTAAAATCTTCCGATTCTGCGGCTAACACATCACCCATAAAGGCGGCAATCTCTTCTTCTCTAGCCGTATCCGAAAACATTTCCCCTTCTCCGGTACGAAGCCAAGTTTCCGATACGGAAAATGTTCTACATATTAGGGAGATAACAGCTCCGCTTAGTTCATTCTTTCCAGTCTCATAACTTGCTATATTACTTCTACTAACTTTCAATTTATCTGCAAATTCAAATTGTGTTAATCCTTTGGCTTTCCTCAGTTCTTTAATTCTATCTTTAATCTCCATAACGACACCTTCTTTCTAAGCACGAGTATATAAGAAGAAAAATCTGCCGTCAAGAAAAAATGTCATTAAATAACAAAAAATCCTTGACAAAGGTGCGTAGCGTCATTATATTGTCATCAAGCGCCAATAATAAAGCGCTAAACCACACAAGAAAGAAGGTGATAGGAAAAATGGTTTTAAACACGGCAGAAAAAGACTTACTAAAGACTTTCAAAGAAATCCTCCCGAAGATGGGCGGCGAAAGTAAGGCCTATCTACTGGGCTACGGAGAGGGTTACAAAAAGAAAACGGAAGAATCAGAAAAGGAAGATGAAGGGAAGGAGGAAAAGGAAAATGGCACACTACAAAGTTAAGGCGCTCGTAGAAGTCGAGTACGATGCTGAGTATACCGGCGTGATGGCAAGTGCTTTAACAGAAGCGGAAAGGGCAATCATCGAGGCACTTTCAAAACTTGAATTCCTATCATCTTGTGAACTCAAAAAAGTAAAAATTCAATCGGAAGACTACTAAAAGGAGGAAAAGGAAAATGGAAAATGGATAAAGAGAAAGAAGCAGTAGAAAACGCCGCTAGGAAACACATTGAATTCATCAAATCTAGGGGAGAGAAGGGGTTAAGTGTAATAAAATCCTTGGCAATCTTCGAGGATATGGAGAAAGACGAGGATTCAGGAGATGAAAGAAAGGAGGAAAAAAAATAAGGGTGCGACCGAATTGGACACCCTCATGGGGAAAGATAAAAATTAGATGCGATTTTGTTTTTTATAGGCGATTAAATCAAGGTAGAAAGGTAGATCGGACCACTCCTCATGATTTAGTGAATTAAGAGCGATTAGCTTATCGGTTGGAAGTTCAGCGAGTATGTGTAATGCTTCGTAAATTCTCTGCGCGGATTCATCGCCATCAGCGAATACAATAGCTGGCTTGAATTCCTCAGCCGCGTTGTCCTCAACTTTAATTTCTAACGGTATGTGGATGGCGGCTTCTTCCCAGCCCGCAAGATAAGAAGGAGAAGTTTCTAGGACTCTGGCAATATCATATAGTCTCTCCGGAGTAAGACTTTGCTCTCCGTTTTCGATTTTAGCAATAGAGCCCTTGGTTTTATACCCCAGCTTTGTGGCAAGTAGCTCCTGGGTGTATCCGAGTTCGATTCGTCTGCTTTTAATTCTATCACCGATAGTCATATAATCACCTCTTTTCTTATTAAAAGTATATCAAAAGTGATTATTAAATGCAACAAGTATAATATTAGTAAATAATAGTTGACTACTAATATAACATTGGTGTATTGTTAGTGTGTCGACAAAACGAAGGAGGAAGTTATCAATGATTGATACAAAGAGATTAAGAGAACTAATGAAAGAGTCTGAGTGGAAACTTGCTTATTTTTGCGAGGCTCTAGGGCTTTCCAAAATGGGATTGAACAATAAAGTAGTTGGAACCAAACCCTTTACACTCCCGGAAGTGGAAAGCTTATGCGAGCTTTTACACTTAGATACGAAAGCACGAGACGAAATATTTTTCGCAAAAGAGAGTACTTATGAGAAACGAGTGTATAAAAAAGAAACTTTATAAGGAGGAAAAGAATTGAACGAATTAATTACAATCACGACTAACGAAGTAGGGGAACCTACGGTACTAGGAAGAGAGCTGCATGAGTTTTTAGGTGTTACGACAAGATACAATGACTGGTTTCCGAGAATGACTGAATACGGCTTTATGGAAGGAAAGGACTTTTACTCATTTTTGAGTAAAACATCTGAAACTGGAGGAAGACCTAGCACAGACCACCTGCTCACCATCGACATGGCGAAAGAAATCTGCATGATTCAGCGGACAGAAGTAGGGAAGCAAGCTAGGCAATATTTCATCCAAGTAGAAAAGGACTACAACAGCCCGGAAAAGATTATGGCCAGAGCACTCAGGATTGCGGAGAAGGAGCTAAGCACCTTGAAGCTTGAAACAAAGTACAGGCACAGCAGATAGCTGAACTCCAGCCAAAGGCTACTTACTATGACTTAATTCTACAGTGCTCCAGTCTATTGTCTGTAACGGAGATAGCTAAGGATTACGGATTATCTGCAAAAGGATTAAACAAGATCCTTCACGAGCAAGGTGTTCAGTTTAATCAATCCGGTGTGTGGTTCCTCTACTCCAAATATCAGGACAAAGGCTATACCAGTACAAAGACGCAGAACTATAACCGTCCTGACGGTACGCAGGGAAGTAGAGTACATACTTATTGGACACAAAAAGGAAGAATTTTCCTATACGGATTGCTTAAAGAAATCGGATATCTGCCTTTAATAGAACGATTTAAGGAGGAAATAGCATGAGAGAACAGTTGATAACAGAAATTTTGGAGAAAACTGCAGCCCTGCATGTGGAGTATCTCAAAACAGGTGAGGGCACCAGTTTGGTGGCTCGTTTATCCGAAACGGAAAACAAGTGGGAAGGTGATTGGAAGCAACTTGCAGCTACAGAAGCAAGGCTAATGATGGCTATATGTGAAAAGATAGCGGAAGCGCTGGATAAGAATGATTAAAAAGAAAATGGAGTTACCGCCCACCACGACAGGTAACCCCGAGAACAAAAATATTCATTTAGTTCGTGCAAATTATAGCACGAACGACCATAGGAGGCAAATTTATGATTTCGAACTTCATAGACTGGATGATTGACGGCCTATCCGAATTCAAATGGCTTGTGAAGATACTGGCTAAATGGTGGTTCGACTCAGTAAAGACGTCGCTACAGGAGATAGTTAGGAGGATAAAGAAAAAATGAGAGTTTACATAGACATAAGTCAATTAGCCTTTACGCACTTTGCAAACGAAGCAAAAGAGCAAGGAATACCGGTTAATACATTAATTGCCGGGGAAGTGGAAGCGCTTTACTGCAATGCTCTTGAAGAGATGTGGAGTGATGAGGCTATAGAGGAAGAACTAATAAAAAGAAGACGGGAAGAGGAGGACTATGAGTAATGTGTCCTACAACAATTAAGTTGGCAAAGGTTCTACGGATTACTCCGGAAAAACTTGTAGAGAAATACAAAACCAACAAGCTCAATCTTGGCCAGATTGTTACCATAGCAAACTTTATGAGACTTACTCCGGAGCAAACAATCAGAAAATTCTTTCCGGGATTCCTGTACGGGTACAGAAGATTCGCATTTAGAAAGGAGGAGCACTATGCCAAAAAGCAGAATAGGGATGAAACGCGGTGAAGAAATAACACGATTTTTAGAGATAGGTAAGGCCAAAAAGGGTGTTCGGCAGAGCGCAGTGGCTAAATATCTATGCATGTCTGAGAAAACACTTAGCTTCCGAAAGGTAGATGGGAGAGTGGAGTCTTGTGGATTTTGCACTACTTTGTAAATACTTTGGCGCTACAGACGAGGAGATCCTAAGCATGGTGAAAAGCTATTTTTCGCTCTTTACAGGGAACCATCGTTAGAAGAAAGCCTAGTAAGGTAGGTGCGTGATGAAGCTAATTGCGAAAGGGCTTAGTTACCTAAATTTATTCTTTTTAATGACAGTAGTATCAGCTCTGGACAGCGAAGGCATACCCACATCCGTTCTAGTGGAGTGTTTACTACTAAGCATTGTTTTAGGAGTTTTACTGGCGTATTTAATTAGTTTACTTGAATCACAGGATAGAAAGAAAAGGAGAAAGAGAAATGCAAATTGTATTAACAAAAAGCAGACGTAGACGCGTTAGCTAGAGAGAATTGTTGAATATCTCTGGGAAGCAATCCCTACAGGAGCTGATTCCGGAAAAGCCGAAACAGGCGGAGGTAGTGGAGCCCGTAAAGACTGCAGAGCCGGCGAAAGAAGAAGCTGCAGCTAAACAGGAAGAGACTGCACATACTCTTGAGCAGGTAATCAAAGCTGTAAAGGACTACACCTTGAAAGACAAAGAAGGTGCAAAGAAGTTAAAGCCTATATTGCAGTCCTTGGGAGTAGAAAAATTGTCCCTGCTGCCAAAAGAAAAGCTTCCGGAGTTTGTAGAGGGTGCACGGAAAGTGGGGGTAGAGATCTAATGCCGGAACATGAAAATCGAGCGCACGCACTGCTCTCCGCCAGCGGGTCACACAGATGGATGACCTGCACACCATCCGCAAGACTGGAAGAGTGCTGTGAGAATAGAACATCAGACGCAGCCAAAGAAGGAACCTTAGCGCATGAACTCTGCGAGATAAAGGTGGCGATTCTTAGAGGTGAGGACGTCAAGGAATCCGACTATGCAAAGCTCCTTAACGACCCGATGTACACCGAAGAAATGGGGGTTTGCACGAACAGCTATGCGGAGTTTTGCGATGAGACTGCAAAGGAGGAGAAAGGGCTTCCCATCATCGAGGTAGAACTTGACTTATCCGCATACATCCCTGAAGGCTTCGGTACTGTGGACTGTGTAATTGTTAGTGAGAAAACCCTCCACATCATAGATTTTAAGTACGGACGAGGCGTAGAGGTGTCTCCGGTAGAGAACAGTCAGTTAATGATTTACGCCTTAGGTGCCTACGACCTGTATAGTCCCTTTCTACGACTTTGAAAATGTAAGGCTTACGATTGTGCAGCCGAGGCTGTCTGCTGAGCCGAAAACATGGGAATGCAGTACTCAGGACTTATTAGCCTTCGGGGAAAGACTAAAGCCTATAGCCGCCCTCGCCTTTAAAGGCGGAGGTGAGTTCGCACCATCAGAGCACACTTGCCTATTCTGCAAGGCGAAGTACACCTGCAGAGCAAGGGCAGACAAGAACCTAGCTACCATGTTCCTTCAGGAAAAGGATCCTTACACTTTATCGAATGACGAAATCGGGGAGATTCTAGCCAGAGTCGCAGATTTCCCGAAATGGATAAAAGACTTAGAGGATTACGCCTTGGAACAGCTTCTTTCCGGAAACGAAATCAAAGGCTACAAGGCGGTAGAAGGAAGGTCCAGCAGAGTATGGAGCGATGAAAAGAAAGCCTTTGAAACGATTATAAAGGACGGAACGGAAGAGAAAGACCTTTATGAGACTACGCCTCTATCCCTAGCAAAGATTGAAAAGCTTCTAGGGAAAAAGAAGTTTGCTTCCTTAGTTGGGGAGTATGTAACAAAATCGCAAGGAAAGCCCACACTTACGCTTTCTAGTGATACAAGACCATCAATTCAGGATGTTAAGTCCATGTTTAAAGAAGAAGAAGGAGAAAATTAATTATGGGAACAGCAATTACTACAGGAGTCGTTAGATTATCTTACGCACACATCTTTGAGCCGGCAGCAGATTTATCCGGCAATATTAAGTATCAAGCTACTTTACTGGTTCCAAAGTCTGATACGAAGACCATTAAGGCAGTAGAGGACGCCATCGAGGAAGCTAAGCAGCTAGGAAAAGATTCTAAGTTCGGAGGGAAAATCCCGCCAAAGCTTACTATCGCGTTCGTAGACGGTGACGGAGTTCGTCCTACTGATGGTGAGCCGTACGGAGAGGAGTGCCACGATCACTACATCATTACCGCTAAAGCCAATGAGAACCGTCCGCCATTAGTAGTAGATAAGAATCTGCAGCGGATCTTAGACCAGACTGCGGTATACAGTGGTTGCTATGTAAGAGCAAACATCAACTTCTATGCTTACAACTCAAACGGCAACAAGGGAGTAGCTTGTGGACTGAACGGCATTCAGTTTGTCCGTGATGGAGAGTCATTAGGAGGAGTACAGGTAACAGCAGAAAGCGCATTCGGAGACGGCTTCGAGTTCGCAGAGGACGATGTAAACGACATTCTGTAATCAGAAAGGGAGGCTATGAGACATTTAAGTATCGACATTGAAACATCTTCGGATGTGGACATTAGAAAATGCGGAGCCTTTAAATATGCAGAGTCAGAAGCGTTTCGCATTATGCTCCTAGCCTATGCCTTCGATGATGAGCCTGTAGAAGTTATCGACTTAGAAAAGGGGGAGGAAATACCCCTTTTCTTTTACAGGCTTTACAGGATAAAGAGGTAATCAAGCACGCATATAATGCATCTTTTGAGTGGCTTTGCTTAAATAGGGTGGGATATGAAACACCTATAGAGCAGTGGCAATGCACCATGATTCATGCAATGTACTTAGGTTTTCCGGCAGGTTTGGAAGCTACTGGAGAGGCTGTAGGACTAGCGGAGGATAAGAAGAAGCTTGCGATAGGTAGGCAGTTAATTAAATACTTCTGTCTCGGTCCTTATAAGTCTGACGCAGATAAATGGAATCTCTTTAAAGAATACAACATGAAGGATGTAGAAGCGGAGAGGGCGATTGAAAGAAAGCTTTCTTCCTTCCCTGTTCCGGAGCTTGAATGGGAGAGATGGCGAAGGGATGTTCTTATGAATTATTACGGCGTAGGTGTGGATCTTCAACTTGTTACCGGAGCTTTGGCCATACAGGAAGAAAGTGTGGAAATGCTTACAAATGAAGCTATAGCCTTAACCGGCTTAGATAATCCAAACAGCCCTTCCCAGATGCTTAATTGGGTAAATGCAGAGGGCGTAGAACTTAAAAGCATACAGAAGAAAGATGTCCAGACCGCTTTATCCGGAGAACTTCCTCCTAATGTACGCAGGGCTTTAGAGATACGGCAGCAGTTAGGGAAAACATCGGTAAAAAAGTACGATGCGATTCAAGCCTCAATATGTAAGGACGAAAGAGTTCGAGGCATTTCCCAGTTCTATGGAGCTAGGACGGGACGGTTTAGTGGCCGGCTTGTGCAGATGCAGAATTTGCCCAGGAACTACTTAGAGCCATTAGAGGATGTTCGGGAGATTGTGAGGGCGAGGGACTATGAAACGCTGGATCTAATCTATCCAAGCATAGCTGATACCCTATCACAGCTTATCCGTACTGCCTTCGTACCGAAGAACGGTAAAAAGTATGTTGTTGCTGACTTCTCTGCTATTGAGGCAAGAGTTATAGCATGGCTTGCGAGGGAAGAATGGGTAAATCAGGTATTTGCAACGCACGGAAAGATATATGAGGCGACAGCCAGTCAGATGTTCCATGTTCCTATTGAGAAGATCAGTAAAGGAAATCCGGAATACGCTCTCCGTCAAAAAGGTAAGGTTGCAACTCTTGCCTTAGGCTACCAAGGAGGAACGAACGCTCTTATCTCTATGGGGGCTTTAGACATGGGCCTAACAGAAGAGGAGCTTCCGGAAATCGTTACCAGATGGAGGAATGCCAATAAGAACATTGTGCGTCTATGGTACAAGGTCGGAGAGTGTGCCCTAGCTACGACGAAGGACGGAAGAGCAAGAACCTACAACGGCTTAATCTTTAGGCTGGAAGAGAATTTAAATAACGGACTTCGTTTCCTCACAATCGAACTACCAAGCACACGAAAGCTTTTCTATTGTAAGCCCTTTATCGGAATAGGACGGTTCGGAAATGAGGTCTTAACCTTTTTCTCTCAAAACCAAACTACGAAGAAATGGGGAGAGGAGCAGACCTTCGGCGGGAAGCTTGTGGAAAACATCGTGCAGGCCATTGCCCGGGATTGTTTATGCGTGACTCTTGATAGGATAGCGGAACAGAGTTTACAGCCGGTTTTTCATGTCCACGATGAAATAATCGTGGAAGCAGACGAAAGCCTCACTGTGGACGCGCTGTGCGATATTTTCGCCCTTCCGATACCTTGGGCAAAAGGACTCATACTTAAAGGAGCTGGATTCGATGGATACTTCTATAAAAAGGATTAGTACGGCCAAAAGCCGAAAAAGTAAAGATTGGAAAGAAAAGGCCGTCACTTGGGAGAAGTTCCTTGAGCTCTTTAAAACTCCCAAAGTAGGCAAGGAAACAATGGACGAGTATCTGGCGCTTTCTAAGGATAGGCAGGACAGCCTTAAGGATGTTGGAGGCTTTGTAGGCGGTACTTTGAAAGACGGCATCCGGAAAGCGCAAAATGTTCTTAGTCGAAGCCTTATCACTTTAGACCTTGATAACATGGCAGAGTCGGACACCGATGATGTTTACCGCGCGTTAGATCTACTTGGCTACAAGGCGCTTGTTTACAGCACGAGAAAGCATAAACCTCAAAACCGAGGCTAAGAATCGTGTTCCCTTTAGAAAAGGAATGCTCTAAAGAGGAATACGAACCTATAGCAAGAATGTTAGGCAGCAGGATAGGGATTGACTTATGCGATCCTACTACCTTCGAAGCTTCCCGCCTTATGTATTTCCCGTCCATCTGTAAGGGCGCCGACTATGTTTACAAGGCTTTTGACGGGGAAGAGGTAAATGCTGAGAAGGTATTGGGGCTATACCACGACTGGAAGAACATCGCAGAGTGGCCAAAGTGCCAAAGTGAGAATCTTCTCATTAGAAGGGAAATCACAAAGCAGGGGAATCCCCTTGAGAAGTCAGGACTGATAGGCGCATTCTGTAACGCCTACGATATCCCCTCAGCTATAGAACACTTCCTATCAGGGATTTATCTTCCTACCGATAGACCGGATAGATACACCTATGCAGATGGCAGCACGACAGGCGGTGCAGTTTTATATGACAATGACACATTCATGTATTCTCATCATGCTACGGATCCGATAAGCGGAATACTGGTAAACGCCTTCGACCTTGTAAGGCTCCATAAGTTCGGAGACCTTGACGAGAAGGCCGGTCCTAATACCAAGGAAGAAAATAAGCCGTCATTTAAGGCCATGTGCAGCTTCGTAAATAATGACCCGGCAGCAAGGACTACTTTAGACCTTGAGCGCATGAAGGCCTTGAAATGGTATCTACGGAAGAGGGTGAGCCTGAAGAACTAAAGAAGGATGATTTGTCTTGGATGGCGGACCTTAAGCGGAACGAAGACGGGAGAGTGCTTCCCACCATCCGAAACTTAGAAACCATCATGCAGAACGACTTCAACATCAAAGGAAAGATATACTCTGATGCATTTACCGGAAGAAACTACTGCGGAGGTGCGGTGCCATGGGATAAGACAGGGTATCACGAATGGACAGATGAAGACGATTGCGGACTGATCGGATACATAGAGACAGCCTATGCAGTCTATCACAAGGATAAATGCTATACCGCATTAACGAATGTGCTCCGGAATAATCGGATTAACTCCGTAGCAGATTATCTGAATTCTCTGACATGGGACGGCGCGGAGCGTGCAGAGACGCTTTTTATCGACTACTTAGGTGCAGAGGATAACTGCTATACAAGGGAAGTGACATTAAAGACTTTACTGGCTTGCGCCATAAGGGCATACAAGTTCGGCGCGAAGTACGACAACATGCTGATGCTTACCGGTGAACAGGGCATAGGAAAGAGCACCATACTGGAGAAACTTGGAAAGGATTGGTTTGCAGACTTTAAGGCAAGAACCGTTGGAAAGGAAGCCGAGGAAGCGATTGCCGGAAAATGGATTGTGGAGATGGGAGAACTTGCAGCGCTTAATAAGCAAGAATCTGAGGATATTAAGCAGTTTCTATCTATGAAGAGCTCCTATCACAGAGAGGCTTACGGCAGACGCAGCATAGAGCACAAACGAAAATGTGTGTTCTTTGGTACCAGTAACAAGGATGAGTTCCTCCGGGATGAAACAGGAAACAGAAGATTTTATCCTTTACCGGTAGGCGTGAAGAAGCATAAAAAGAACATTTGGAAAGACCTTACAGGCTCGGAAATAGACCAGATATGGGCAGAGATAGCCTTTAAGATTGACTTATGTGCCGGAGACTACGACGCGCTACAGTATCAGGTTCTTAGCGAGGAAAGCAGTAAGATTCTAGCAGGGCTGCATGAGGAATTTATGGAACAGGATCCTATTCAATCTATGGTAGAGAAGTTCTCGCAAACTATGGTTCCAGTTGACTGGTTAAACTTTGATATCAGTCAACGCGTTTCTTTCTTAGAGGGTTATATGCCCTATGACGGAGAACTTATGAAATTACCTTATTTATCGCCGCAAAATATCCATTATGAACTCCTAAAGCTTCCTATCGGAAGTTTGAAGCGAATGGACTCAAACAGATATGTCCGATGTATTAAGGTTATAAAGAATATGAGGATAACGAGAATAAGAGATAAAAATTATGGATTTCCCAAGGTCTATCGAGAGATTCCTAATAAGGAATCATAAGTAGAATTTTGTTCCCTAACATGTGAAATTGAGGCACTATTTTGTACACCATGTACACCAACTTTATTGGAATAAAGTATTTTGTTAAATAAATAACTAGTGTACATAGGGAACAAATTTAAGATATTGAGGAACACTAAAACCTAGCATTTATGCGGTTCTAAGTACTATTGTTCCTTATGTTCCCTATGTTCCTTAGAAAATAAAAGATTACTGGAGTTAATAGCAGTACACAGTAAATCATTAAATACGCGTATATATACATGATATTTAATAGAAAAAGTGCATGCATGTATGCGCTGTGCATATATACGCGCGAGAGGGTATTTTTGAGGAACATAGGGAACGGCACCTAAAAAGAAGGGATGTTTATGCTGGAAAAGGAGATAGAAAAGAAGTTTAAAAAGGCGCTGGAAGCGAAGGGGTGTTTAGTCTACAAATTTACATCTCCAAACTGTCGAGGTGTTCCGGATAGAATCGTAATCACGGATACCGGTAAAGTTCTATTCGTTGAACTTAAGACGGAAAAGGGATTTCTATCTAAACTGCAAAAAGTTCAAATAAAAAAGCTTCTGGCATACAGGCAACAGACTTTTGTTCTTTATGGCCTTCCGGAAGTAGAAGAATTTGTAAATAATATTGATGATTGGAGGTGATACCTTTTGAAATTTATTCCGCATAATTACCAGGCGATGTGTATAGACAAGGTCGTACATCAAACTCTGTCGGTCTTTTCTTGGATATGGGATTAGGCAAAACGATTATCACCCTGTCTGCCATTGAGGAATTAAAGGATAGGCTGGAGGTGTCTAAGGTTCTCATTATTGCCCCGAAGAAGGTCGCGGAATCGACCTGGACTAACGAATCTAAGAAATGGGATCACACGAAGGATTTTAAAATCGTGAAAGTTATGGGTCCACAAAAGGAACGGCTTCGGGCTTTGCAGACTGCTGCAGACATCTATGTAATTAACAGGGACAATGTCATGTGGCTTTATCAAACCTTAGGAAATGACTGGTTCTTTGATATGGTTGTGGTAGACGAGAGCTCAAGCTTTAAAAACCCGCAGTCACAAAGATTTAAAGCTTTAAAAAAATCGCTGCCTAAGATTTCAAGGGTGATTTGCCTTACCGGTACGCCAAGCCCTAAGAACCTTTTAGACCTATGGAGCCAGATATATTTACTGGATCGGGGAGAGAGACTCGGCCAATTTATCACGCATTACCGGACAAGGTATTTTGATTCCGACTATTTGGGGTATGACTATCGACCAAAGAAGGGCGCAGAGCAGGCCATCACAAAGAAGATATCTGACATCTGTATAAGCCTTAAGGCTAAAGACTATCTGGAGCTTCCCTCTATCGTCTATAACGGGGTACCGGTTGAACTGGATAAGAAAGCCTTAAAGGCCTACCAAGACCTAGAAAAGAACATGGTTCTATCCTTGGAAGATTCAGAGATAACCGCGGTATCTGCCGGAGTGCTTACGAACAAGCTATCCCAATGCGCGAACGGTGCTATCTACGATGAAGACAAAGTGGTTAATTACATCCATGACTGCAAGCTGGAACGCTTTACAGAGCTTGTGGAAGAGTTGAACGGGGAGTCTGCATTGGTCTTTTACAATTTTAAGCATGACAAGGATAGGATCCTGAAAGCTTTGGAGAAGTCAGGCCTAGAGGTTCGAGAGTTTAAAAGCCCTAAGGATGAGGAAGACTGGAATAAGGGGAAGATAGATATTTTACTTGCCCATCCTGCAAGTACGGCTTACGGAATCAATCTCCAGTACGGCGGGCGGCATATCATTTGGTTCTCGCTGCCTTGGAGCTATGAGCTGTATGCACAGGCGAACGCTCGACTTTTCAGGCAAGGACAAGAAAAGCCGGTGATCGTGCATGAGCTGATGTGCGTGGATACCGTGGACTATGACATTAAAAAGTCTCTCTCTGAAAAGGGGCAGAATCAAGAGGATGTACTTAGAGCCTTAAAGGCAAGGCTAAGAAAGGTGGAGAGATGACGCTTGATGATTATACTTTATTGATTTCTCTATGCACCATGTTATCGGGGATAACGCTGTTTAGTTTTTGGTTTTTCATCAATATCAGGAGGTAAGCGTGACAAAGGAACAGCTTAAAAAATACGGCAAAGAAAAATACAGCATTAAGCTTCTTACGGAGGAGCTTGAAAAGATGTGCGGAGAAACGGTCCACGACTATGGATATGACTATACGAAGGGATTCAAGCGCATTATCCATCTTGAGGGCTTCGATCAGGAGCTCTACAAGCAGAGGCTTGAAAAGCTTTCCGAGATGAAAAAAATAGTAGAAAAGACGGAAAGGTGGATTGAGTCCTTGGAGGATGACCGGCTTAGGTTTGTAATCCGCAGCAGGTACAAAGAGGACAGGTCTTGGAGATGGATAGCGAGAAAGCTTGAAAACGTGTCGGAAGATTATGTGAGAATCATGATTCACGATAAATTTTTTGAAAAAAGCGAAAAATAATTCGGAAAATTCGGTTTATTCGGAAAATTCGGTTTACAATAATAATGGAGTCAGTGTCGGAACACACATTGCCTTTAGAACCTCCTTTATAACATACCACGGAGCTGCTTATCCAAAAAGATGGGTGGCTCCAATTTTTATACCCGAATAGGAGATACCATGAAAAAGCTATGCCCTATATGTGGTAAGCTTCACAGCTTAGGGGAAACTTGTAAGCCATATGTTCATATTGCGGATAAGCTGACAGAGCAGAGGAAGTTCAGAAACTCTACTGCATGGAAGAAGAAGCGAGAGGAGATTAAAGAAAGAGACAAGTATCTATGTGTGTATTGTTTACAGGTGGACAGAGTAATAACAAGGAATAACTTGGAAGTTCATCACATAGTAAAGATATCTGCTAGTGAAGAAGGTAAGCTTCAGGATGAGAACCTCATTACTCTTTGTAGATATCATCACGAGATGGCAGAAAAGAATATGATAAGTAAAGAGGAGTTGTATAGCTTAGTCAATAAGGTGGAGCACGGTGGAGGGATACCCCCCGTGGGGTAAAAATATAAAAACTATTAAAATTTAAGCACCGACGCCCCACCTTTCTTCACAAAAATAACACTTTAAGGGGGCTTTTTTTGGAACTGGAGTTTTTGAAAACCGATAGTTTAATACCATACGAGAATAATCCGAGAGTTAACGATAATGCTGTGCACTTTGTGGCAAACTCCATAAAGGAATTCGGCTTTCAAGTGCCAATTGTCATCGATAAGAATGGTGTTATTATTGCCGGGCATACAAGACTAAAGGCCGCTAAGCTGCTTCGGATGCCTGAGGTTCCCTGCATAAGGGCTGCCAATTTAAGCGACGAACAAGTAAAGGCTTTCCGAATAGCTGATAATTCTGTCTCGGAGGTTTCAACATGGGACGAGTCCCTTTTAAAGTTGGAACTTGAAGGAATAGACTTTGATTTTTCTGACTTCGGCCTAAAGCTACCGGAGATTAAGCTAGATCCGATAGAACTTACAGATGATGAGGAAGGATACTATGGCGGTGAACGAGAAAGAACGAACAGAGCATACAACCTCGATATTCAGAGTCGATGCGAATTTACGAAGGACTTCTGGCAAATGCCGATTATCCGGAATGACGGAATTATTCCGGAAGAGCTCCTAGGATTTAATTATGCAAAAACATCCGAGAAGAAGAACATAGGAGTTCATTTTTATCTCGACGATTACCAGTTTGAAAGGGTTTGGAACAATCCAGAAAAATATATCGAGCTGTTTCAAGAATATGACTGTATTTTGAGTCCTGATTTTAGCCTTTACATGGATATGCCTATGCCGATGAAGGTATGGAATGTGTACCGGTCAAGGCTGATTGGCGCCTACTATCAGTCCTACGGCATTCCGGTTATCCCTACACTTTCATGGGCGGAAAAAGAAACATTTGACTTTTGCTTTAAAGGAATTCCAAAGGGCTCTATAGTATCCATCAGCACCATAGGAGTAAAGAAGGATGAAAAAGCTTTACAGACGTGGAAAAACGGAGTAAAAGAGATGATAGAAGTAATAGATCCGTCGATACTACTTATATATGGCGGAAAATTTAATTTTGATTTTAGAGATGCAGAGGTAGTTTATTTTGAAAATGACACCTTGAGGAGGTGGAAAGATGAATCCGTATAAAAAAGGGACGAAAGAATATGAAGAACAATTTAAGCGGGACTGGGAAGAGTCTATGAAGGAAGCAGTGGATGAAGTAATTTCGGAGCAAGATGAGTGGTTTGAGAAAGAATTTTTACCTAGTGAACAGGGACAGGAGTTCTTAAAAGCCAGAGATGACGACGAAGCGTATGATAAATACTTAAAAAAATATTACCCTGATATGTTTACGGATGAAGGTCTAATGATTCTGGAGTAAATAGAGTGTTTTCAGATTGTAGAAGAGATGAGCTTAAAGCTTGTCTCTTCTTTTTATGGAGAGAATATGGGAGGAAGAGGAGCAAGTAGTGGAAGAGGTCACTCGACGAGTGGTGGAGGAAGAAAGATACAGTTCTATGATGTTACGCATCGATTTAAAGGTATGAATGTACATGATTTTGAAAACGCTATAAGGGATTATAAAACTGAGTACGCCGGAGTATTTGATAAAAACGGTGTATTGATACAAGCAGTAACATCCGGAAAGCAGGGGAGTACGGCTATCCCGCCCTCAGTTTCTACGGCCAGTACTCTAACGCACAATCACCCATATCATGGAGATAGAAGAGTTGGAGGAACATTTAGTGAAGCCGACATAACCATATTAGGGAAGTACAGTAATTTGGATAGTATGAGAGTATCCACTAATGGGGTGCATGAGAACACATACATTATGAGGAAGGGGCAGAATGCAAATCCCGTAAAGTTAAAAGTAGTAGCTGAAAAGTCAAGAAATGGCGGCCGGGGCTCTATGCGGGATATTGGGGAAAAAGCCTTAGCGAAGCATACCGCTAATATGAAGAAAAAGGGGTATAGCGATGTAAAAATAGCTAATAAAAAGAATCAGTTATATCTTGGACCCATGAAGCAATACTGGAAAACCAATGCAGAAAAAGCAGGGTATGAATACATAGAAGTAAAGAGCAAGCATTGGTAGGGGAGGATAAATGAAACAAAAACTTAATTTAGAGCAGCAGGCCAAGGAGATATTAAAGATCGCAGAAGAAAGCGGTGTGCAGTCCAATTTCTTTTTCTTAACGACTTTTAAAAGATATCAGGTGCAATTAAATATTCTTACGGACCTAGAGAAGACGATAAAGGAAGACGGCCCAATCGCTACGAAAGAATATGTTAAGGGCAGGGAGAATATTTATACACATCCGGCTGTATCGGAATACAACAGGACTACGGATTCGGCTAACCGGACGGTGCAGACCTTGATGAAGATTATTAAAGACCTTGGAAAAGGAAAGGAAGATGATGAGGAAGAGGATCCGTTACTTAAGCTCTTAAATGGTGGTGATAATGAATGATAGAAAACAAAGCATACCTTTATTGCAAGAAGGCAGTCAAAGAGAGCACTACCCCTAAGTTTGTAAAGCTCCAGATGAAGGACTTCATGCGAATATGCGAAGGAAAAGATAAGAAGTATAAGATCAGCGAAAAGAAGCTAAAACAACTGAGCGGACTTCTGAAACTCTTAAATATGCCTAAAGGATTAAAAGCCGGGCAGTCACTGTATGAATGTACTTGTGGCTATCAATGGCTTTTTTATATTGCTATTTTCTGCGTTGTCTATAGGGATAATGAGGAGAAAAGGCGGTATGAAACGGGATTACTGGAAATTTCGCGAAAAAATTTCAAAACTTTTACGGTTGCAACAATTTTTATTTTGCTGCTTCTTACTGAGCCGCAGTTCTCCAAGTTCTTTAGTGTGGCACCGGATGGGAGCTTGTCCAGAGAGATTCGAGAGGCCATTGCAGAAATGCTCCGTTCTTCTCCTCTGGTCTACTCCTATAAAGGCGCGAATCGATTCAAGATTTTACGGGATTACATCAGCTTTAAGCCTTTTAACTCGGTTTATACCCCGCTTTCCTTTTCTACCAGCAGAATGGACGGCCGTTTGCCTAATGCTTTCTGTGCGGATGAGGTCGGAGCGCTGCCAACAATCTACCCTTTGGAAGCCATGCGTTCCGGACAGTTGAATATCTTAAACAAACTGGGATTTGTTATTTCTACGAAGTATCCGACCATAGACAACCCTTTTGAAGCAGAAGTGAGTTATTCAAAGAAGGTTCTTAACGGTCTTGTCACGGATGAAACGCGGTTTTCCCTTCTCTATGAGCCGGATAATCCAAAGGACTGGGAAACGGATGACCTGATTCTTAAACAGGCGAACCCTGTCGCTTTAGAGATTCCGGAAATCTGGGAGGATCTCCTTAAAAAGAGGACGAGGGCCATCGCGACCGCAAGTGTAAGAGAGAACTTCGTTACGAAGCACTGCAATATCATTTATCAGGGTGTCGGCACCGAAAGCTATATCGATGTGAAAGATGTGCAAGCGTGCAGAACGGAGTCAATAGATTGGAGAGGAAAGGAAGTATATTTGGGACTCGATTTATCCGAGTCAAATGATAATACTTCCGTTTCGATGGTCTGTATTGACGCCGAGGGGAAACTTTATGCCGAGTCCTTCGCCTTTTTCCGGAGGATCGCATAGAAGAGAAGAGTCAGGTGGAGAGAGTGGACTATAGAAACCTTTGTAAAACAGAGCATGTATTTTCCTGCGGCGACAGAGTGATAGATTACACCTTTGTCGAAGACTTTATCTTAAGCCTTCCGGAAAAGTACGGCGTAGAGATACAGGAAATCGGCTTTGACCGGTGGAATGCTTTATCTACGGCGCAAAAGCTCGAAAAAGAGGGCTTTCCAATGATTGAACTTAAGCAGCACAGCTCCGTGCTTCACCCGGCAACAAAGTATTTGAAAGAGAAAATCCTCAAGAAGGAATTCGCTTACGAGACGAATCCGCTTCTTGAGATTAATTTTCAGAACGCAAAGTGTGTTTATGACACGAATAAGAACCAGTATGTAAACAAAAAGAAGTCAAACGGCAAAGTGGATATGGTGGTATCCCTGATTAATGCCGTATGCCTCTTGCAAAGAAGCAGCTTAGTCAGCGACTTTGTTGTTCAAGTAATTTAGGAGGTGCTTATGTGGCCATTTAAAAGAAAAACAGAAGAAATAAGAGCGGATACGGAGCTGCCGCTTGACGATCCCTTGCTTAAAGCACTATTAGGAAGCTCCGGAGTAACAAAGGAACAGGCCTTGCAGATTCCGGCGGTAGCGGCGTGCGTGAATCTTATTACGGATACGGTAGCGATGATTCCTTTTAAACTTTATAAAGTGGAAAAAGATAAAATCAAGCTATCCGAAGTCCGGGAAGACGCAAGGGTTACGATTTTAAACACCGATACCGGAGATACCTTGGACGCGTTCCAGATGAAGCGTACCCTGATAGAGGACTATCTTCTTGACCGAGGCGGGTACGCATATATTGAGCGAGTCGGAAATAGGGTGAAGAGTCTTCGATATGTGGACCCTGTGCAGATAGGATTTAACTACAACGCGGATCCGATATTTAAGGAATATAAGATTTTGGTAAACGGAAAGCAGTACTACCCTCACGAGTTCGTGAAGCTTTTACGCCATACGAAAAATGGTTACGACAGTAAAAGCGTAGTAGAAGAGAATGCAGAGCCGTTTTCCATAGCCTTTAGAACGATGCGTTTTCAAAACAAGATGGTAAAGACCGGGGGCGTGAAAAAAGGTTTTGTGAAGTCAGATAAAAAGCTTTCACAGGAGGCTATGGATTACTTAAAGAGCGCCTGGAATCGCCTTTTCTCCGATGAGAATTCGGAAAATGTGGTCATTCTTAACGACGGTTTGGATTTCCAAGAGTCCTCCGCGACTCCTGCAGAAATGCAGCTGCATGAGAATATTGCTACACTTTCCCGGGAGATCTGTCAGATATTCGGTGTTCCCTATCAGCTGATTTGCAGAGAAAATACCGCGTCGGAGGAAGATAGAATCGTTTTCCTGCAATATTGCGTGCAGCCAATACTGAAAGAGTTTGAAACGGCATTAAATCGGGACTTCCTGCTGGAGTCCGAGAAGGGAGAATACAAGTGGGCTGCAGACACCTCGGAACTTACTAAAGCCGACGTCTTAAAGCGCTATCAGGCTTATGAGATAGCCAGCAAGAACGGTTTTATGCAGATTGATGAAATCCGATTCAAAGAGAATATGGAGCCGTTAGGGCTTGATTTTGTAAAACTCGGACTTCAAGACGTTCTGTACTATCCGAATGAGAAAGTAACCTTTGTACCCAACATGAATCAGGTAGGGGGAATCGAGCTTGCTAGGGAGGATAGGGAAAGAATGATAAGAAAGGAGAAGGAAGAAGAAAATGAAGATTCAAATACGGAGTGATTCCGTAGAAATTGAAGGCTATGTGAATGCCGTAGGAAGGGATTCACGGCCAATGCGAGACAGAAGCACCGGTGAGCGATTTGTAGAGCAGATTGTTCCCGGTGTTTTTACTAGGGCGCTTACAAGAAACGATGTGGATCTCTTGCTAAACCATGACCATGAAAGAGTTCTCGGAAGCACTAAGACAAACCTCGAGCTTACCGAGGATTCCATCGGATTAAAGGCAAGAGCCACAGTCACGGATAAAGAGGTGATTGAGAAAGCACGCTCCGGAAAACTCCGTGGCTGGTCTTTTGGCTTCTATGACAGGGATTCCCGTAGTGAAGACGCAAGAGAAGGACTAAAACGCAGGTATGTTGAAGATATGGAGCTGAAAGAGGTCTCCATTATCGATGATAGAAAGCTCCCCTGTTATGAAGGAACACTGATTAGCACCCGTGCGGACGAGCTCATTCAAGGGGAAACACTGGAAGAGAGAGCGGAAGTCACGGAAGAAAAAGAGCCTCCAAAGCTGGACAGCTATTGGAATAGAGTAAATGAGCTAAGAAAGGATTAAACAATGAACGAAAAAATGAAAGCTTTACAGGAACAGAGAAATGCGGTAGTTGAGGAGATGCAGCAGCTTACTAAGGCAGTTGAAGCCGAGGTAAGAGCATTTACCGAAGAGGAAGACAAGAAGTTTAATGAGCTGGAAGAGAAAGTAAAGGTGCTGGACGTAACCATTGAAAAGATGGAGAGAGCGGAGAAGTACGAGCTTAGGGAAGCACCGAAGGTAGAGGAGGAGAAGAAAGAGGAAAAGAGCGAAGAGAAAGAAGAAAGAGCCTTCGCAAACTACCTTAGAGGTGTAGTTCTTGAGGAAAGAGCGGATAACCTAACAACTTCCGATAACGGTGCCATTATCCCGTCCACCATCGCACACAAGATTATTGAGAAGGTGCATGAGATCTCCCCGGTATTTAATAAGGCGACCCATTACAACGTAAAGGGCGAGCTTACCATTCCGTTCTATCCGGCGGACGCGAAGGATATCCAGATGTCTTATCAGGACGAGTTTGTAGAGCTTGAGTCCTCTACCGGTAAGTTTGGCAGTATCTCTCTTAAGGGCTTCCTTGCGGGGGCACTTACGAAGGTGTCTAAGAGCTTGATTAACAACTCCGACTTTAACATCACCTCTTTTGTAGTGTCCCACATGGCGGAGAGTATCTCCAGATGGGTGGAGGGGCAGCTTCTTAAGGGCGCAGTCGGAAAGGTAGACGGTATGCTGAAGGGTATTACGCAGACTGTTACCGCAAAGACGGCAACCAAGGTAGATACTGACGAGCTTATTCAGCTTCAGGATTCTGTTCCTGACGCATATCAGGCAGATGCCTGCTGGATTATGTCCCGTGCAACGAGAACGGCTCTTAGACAGTTGAAGGACAATGAAGAAAGATATCTTTTGAATCCGGACGCTACGACGAAGTGGGGTTACACTCTTTTCGGAAAACCTGTTTATGTATCCGAGAACATGGATGAAGTAGCTACCGGAAAGACTCCGATTATCTACGGTGATCTGTCCGGCCTTGCTGTGAAACTGTCCGAAAGCATGGAGATTCAGGTGCTGAGAGAGAAGTTCGCTACGCAGCACGCTCTTGGTGTTGTTGCTTGGATGGAGTTTGATGCGAAGGTAGAGAACGCGCAGAAGCTGGCAAAGTTAACCATGAAGTAATCTGAAATACACAGATTTTGGATTTTAGGCGGGGAAAAGCATGAGGGGGGTATAAACTTATTTCTCTTGTGCATTCCTTGCCCTGAATCGAACCTAGTGAAAGATGGAGAGGGTTTCAATGAAGGTAAGTGAACTTACGATACCGATTATTGCGAATTATTGCCGTATTATGGATGACGATGTATCAGACAGTGAAAATTTATCCTTGGAAGCATTGAAAATCGCGGCGATATCCTATGCGAGATCATATACCGGGCTCAGCGATTTGGAAATGGAGAGGCACGAGGATATTACGATTGCGATTCTTACGCTCATCGCGGATATGTATGACAATCGATCCATGATTGTGGATAAGAATAATGTTAACCGTACCGCCGATGTCATTCTCTCCATGCATGCGAAGAATCTTCTTCCGAGAGGTGGTGAAATGGCGATTAATCCGGGAAGGCTCAGGAAGGTGATTTCGGTCTACCGCTACGAAGAGTCGGAAAATGCCGTAGGATCCACCGTGACGAAGTTAATCCCGGTAAAGAAACTCTACGGCGAGATTAGACCGGTAAGAGGAAGTGAATATACAGAGTATTACAAGGAATACCACACTTTGTCCGTTAAAATTACGCTCCGTTTCTGGGAGGGCTTAGAGCCTACAGATATCCTTGTATATAAAGACCGGCAGTTCATAATTCAGTCGATTATTAATCCTCTGGAGGAAAACTATATCGTTGAGTGTATGTGCACGGAGAAGAAGGAAAAGGAGATTGCCTATGAGTAATGCAGTGGGTATAGATTTTCATGGGCTCGACAAGGACTTTCAAAACATTATCGACGAGTTTCCGGAAGAATCTGAAAAATATCTCCGTGAGCAGGCAAACAAGTGGAAGAAAGACTGCAACGAAAAAGGCTATAAAAATTACACTAGTGGGAAGAAGCCGATTCCGAAAAGCTGGAAGATTGAGATGGAAAAGGACCTTTTGTACCGTGCAACAGCAGTATCTGTAACGAACAAGAGCCCTTTATTCCATTTACTGGAGAACGGTCACAGGAAATGGTTGTTTGGTCATGATACAGGAGGATTTGTTCCGGGGAAGCATTACGCGGAGCGAACGAGAGAAGAATTTGGAGACAGCTTTGGAGAAAACACGGACAAATTTGTCGCTAAAGCAATGAAGAGGCATAATTTATGATTGAATTATTAGAAGTGAAAAGGTCTTGTAACAGGGCTTTAAGAGATGCCTTTCCGGAGCTTAAGATTTACGGAATTGAGGTTCGTGAAGGATTGAAGCAGCCCTGTTTCTATACGGAGATTGTACCGTATAGCCTTGTTTATGAATCCATAAACCTTGTAAGGCAAAAAGTGTGGGTTTAAGATAACGCTGCTGGAGAAAAACGCCTAACGAGGAATTTCAGCTTTCCGTGTTTGAAAAGATACGGAAAGTTTTTTTCATTTAAAAAGTGAAGATAAAGGAAAAAGCTGGTCACAGTTGAGAGCGTGGAATTTGACTATATCGGTGCAGAAAAATAATATTTTTCAGGTTACCGTGCGTTTTCAGTGGTTTGATTCTATTGCAGAGAGAAAAGTAGAGGAACAAGTAAAAAGAGCTGCTTATGAGAGGAGTAGAAAATGAGTAAATTAAAAATCTCCGGAAGTAAATATTAGCTTCATTGAGAAAGGGGAGTCCGCAATCCAAAGAGGCGAGAGAGGAATTGTAGCATTAGGATTACAGGATAAGACGAAGATTGACCCGTTTACGGTGTATTCCGTCACGGACATCCCGAAGAACTTAAGCGAGGTAAATACGCAGTACGTAAAGGATGCTTTGCAGGGCTATGTAACGTCTCCGAGAAAAATCCTTGTTTATGTGATGCAGGGTGGAGCAGAAAAGGTAAATGCCGAGTACACAGCAATGCTTAAATACTTTGCACAGAATCGATTTGATTATCTGGCAATTCCGACAGTTAAGACGGACGGGAAGACAAGTGAAGTAGTTACCTGGATTAAAAACCTTAGAAATGAGCAGAAGCTGAAGCGCAAGGTTGTTCTTCCGGAAGTGCTTGGAGATAACGAAGGAATCATTAATGTAAATGCGAGTCTTACCCGTCCGGATGGAACCGTGCTTACTCCGGAACAGGTGACGCCGAGAATCGCGGGTCTTATCTGCGGTACGCCTTTGAGTATTTCTATCACCTATGCACCGCTGAAAGACTTTATTGACTGTCAAAGATTTACTAAGCAGGAGGCTGATGAAGCGGTTGGTGCCGGTAAGCTTATCTTTATGTATGATGGCGAAAAAGTAAAGGTTAACCGCGGAGTAAACTCTTTAACAACTACAAACGAGTTAAAAGGCGATAGTTTTAAGAAGATTAAGATTGTGGAAATCATGGATATGATTTACGAGGATATTCGGAGGGCATGGGAAGATACCTATGTTGGGCGATACGCAAATACTTATGACAATAAGTGCTTGCTCATTACCGCCATTAACTCCTACTTTGCCGGGCTTATTCGGTCTAATCTTCTGTCTAAGGGCGAGTGCTATCTGGACCTTGACGGGCAGAGAGATTATTTAAGCAGCAGGGTAAGGATGTAAACAATCTTTCAGAGCAAGATTTGAAGGAAGAAAACACCGGATCCCGGGTATTCTTAAAAGCAAATATCTCCATCCTCGATGCAATGGAAGATATGGACTTGGAAATCTATTTATAAGAAAGGAGACACTATGGAAGGTTTTGTATCTGATCAGGTCATTAACGGTACCTGGGGGGAGCTTTGGGTAGATGATACCTATATGGCAGAAGTCACGTCTTTTAAGCTGGAAATCAACGCCAAATATACGGCAATCTCAAGAACAAGAAGCCTTATGGACGGGCAGAAGCTTACCGGCGTGGAAGCTAAAGGAGAGGTTAAGCTACACAAGATTTCGTCTTTCCTTGCAAAGAAAGTTTCTGACGGACTTAAGGTCGGTAAAGTTCCTAACTTTAAAATCATTTCCAAGCTTGCAGACCCCGCCGGGCTCGGAACGGAGAGAGTTGTGGCATACGGCTGCAAGTTCGATAAAGCAATCCTTGCAGACTGGGAGCACGGAAAGAACGCAGAAGAGTCCTACAGCTTTACTTGTGAGGACTGGGATTTCATCGACACGATTTAGGAGGTCTTATGGAGGAGTTTAAAAGTATATACAAGATACTTAGTATTCTCCATAAGTCTATGGATTTCGAGGACTGGGACAAGAAGCTTTTGTCCCATGAATCCTTGAATCTGTCTTTACCTAAGTGGTCAAGAATTATGAGTATGCTGATTAAAGAGGGGTATATTTCCGGGGGAGAAATTTTAGAGAGTTTTGGGGATTCGTATCCGAGAATTAAGCTTACAAGACCGGAAATTACCTTAAAAGGCTTGGAGTATCTTGAAGAAAATAGCCTGATGAAGAAAGCGGCAAGACTGATTCAAGGCATTTCTAATATCGTGAAATAGGAGGAAGTATGAGTTTAACGCAAAAACTTTTACAGATTGATAGAGGGGAGTTTCAGAAGGAAGAATTTCTGGAAGTAAAGGCAAAGAGACTAAGTGAGATTATGGGAGAAGAAATCATGCTTAAGTTTCGTGCGCTTTCCGGAAAGGAATATACATCCCTTGCATCTACAGCGATGAACGATAAAGGTGGCGTAGATTATGCGAAGGCTTATGACGTAAATGCTTTAGTGCTTTGTGAGGCACTTGTAGAGCCTAGCCTTAAGGATAAGGAGCTGCAGAAGCATTTTGGAGTGGCTACACCGAAGGATTTGGCCTTCCTTTTCTTCCCCGGAATGGAGCTTTCTGCTCTTGCAGATAAAGTTACAAGGTTCTCCGGCTTCTCTGACGGAGACGAGGTAAAGAATGTAAAAAAACTGATCGAGTCCGATAGCGAAACGAACGCGATGTACTGGCTTTTTTTCGTTTGCATCACTGGAAGCCGTCGGACTTCTTTGATCTCGGTTTCGGAGAAAAAAACAGATTGTGTATGCCTTCCTTCAGGTAGAGATGGAACAGAGGAGGAAAGAATGGCAAATAGAACAGTAGACGTAACGCTAAGACTCGTAGATAAGTTTACGGGTGGTTTTCAAAAAAATCCCTTGCGGCTATGACTGCGATGGATAAGGGGACTATGCGTATTGCGGGGGATCTACAAAAAGCCGGAGACACTATAGCGGGTGTCAGGGGCAAAGATGACGGCGGCAGTGACTGTTCCTATTGTTGGTGCAGGAGTTGCCGCCGTAAAAACGGCCGCCGATTTCGAGTCCTCCATGAGCGGTGTAAAAGCCATCATGGGTGAGAAGTGGGATGACGGCTTAACAGAACAGGCGAAGCACCTTGGCGCAACGACGGCATGGACCGCTAGAGAAGTCGGGGAGGCTATGCAGTATACAGCTATGGCCGGTTGGAATGCCAAACAGAACATGGAAGGTCTAAACGGTATTCTTTCCGCAGCGAGTGCCGGAGGAATAGGACTGGCAGAGGCTACGGATGTTGTGGTTGGGGCATTAGCGGGTTTCGGAGAGAGTGCGGATCAGGCAGAGAAGTATGCGGATATCATGACTGCAACTTCCACGAATACAAAGACGAATATGCTTGGCCTCGGGGAATCCTATAAGTATGTCGGTTCTCTTGCCGGAACACTCGGCTATGATTTTGCGGAAGTGAATACGGCAATCGGTATCATGGGAAATGCGTCCATTGACGGATCGCAAGCCGGCACAACTCTTAGAACAGCTCTTCTTAATATGACAGGTGATTCCAAAGAAGTGAAAAAAGCAATGGGAGAACTGGGGATCTCCATGACGAACAGTGATGGTACCATGAAATCCTTTTCCAATGTAATGCACGATATGAAGAAAGGCTTCTCCGGACTTACTGAAGAGCAAAAGCTCTTCTATGCAAACCAAATCTTCGGAAAAACCGCTACGGCAGGAATGCTTGCAATTATCAATTCTACAGATGAAGCCTATGACAGTCTCGAAAGCAGTATCAAAGGTGCTAGTGGTGCGGCCGGAGAAGCGGCTTCAGGAAGACTTGATAACCTTAACGGACAATTAACTCTTTTAAAGTCGGCCATCGAGAGCATAGCCATTAGAATAGGTGACTTTATACTCCCCTACTTAAAACAGTTTGTAGAATGGGCGCAAAAACTCGCGGATAAGCTGAATGGTATGAGCGATGAACAATTGAAGGCGGTGCTTAAAAATATCGCCTTAGTAGCCAGTATAGGGCCCATGTTAATTGCATTCGGAAAGCTGGTTAAGATTGTTGGTATCGTCATTAAAGTGTTCGCACTTGTTTCTAAAGCTGGCGGTTTTATGGCCGTTATTACCGGCCCGGTTGGTTTGGTAATTGCCGCGATTTTAGTTTTAATAGGGATAGTACTTTTAGTGCGGAAACATTTTGATACCTTTAAGAAGTCCCTTAGTCGTTTTAGTCCGGTGTTCGATAGGATTAAGGCACATATCCATAGTATAAAAGAGACTTTTACAACTTTTCTGGAATCCACAAAGGGTCCAAGAGAAGCACTGGCTAAGTTTTTTGAACAGACTTTGGTTAGGGCTATTGGAACCGCTGTAGGAGTAATTTCCTCTATAGTTGGGATTGTTGTAGGCGTTGTGGATGGAGTACTAAAGGTGCTAACCGGCATTATAACCTTCATAACAGGAGTATTTACAGGAGACTGGAGTAAGGCGTGGGAAGGCCTAAAAATGATAGTAAACGGAATAGCGACAGCTATAGGCTCTTTCTTCCACGGCGTATTAGACGGTATCCTTGGAATTATCCAAATATTATTGATACGATAGCAAGTATCAAGCTTCCGGAGATACCGGCGACTGATCACACTGGAAGAACACTTGGATCCCTTCCTAAAATGGCCGGCGGAACAGATAACTGGGTAGGCGGTCTTGTTCAAGTTAGTGAACGAGGAGGAGAAATATTAGACCTTCCTCGAGGTACAAGAATCTATCCTCATGACAAGTCTGTGGCTATGGCCAGAGCAGAGGGTGCAAGAAGCAATTCTATTTCTGTGAATGTTACAGGGAATAGCTTTACGGTTAGAGAAGAAGCGGACATCAACAAGATTGGCGAGGCTATAGCTAGGAAGCTATCTATGGCGGTAAGTAACAGAGGGGGGTGGACTTTTAGTGGAAATATGGCTTAATCATTTAGCAATTCCCGTGCTACCTTCTGAGTATAAAGTGCAGAGCTCTCAGAGCAATCGTAGCGAAAACATCATAGGACTTGGAGAAGTATCTCTAAAGGGGAAAAGGAACTTGCGTACTGTATCGTTTAGTTCCTTTTTTCCGCTCCATAAGAACTCTTCGTACTGTAGAAAAGGAAGAATATTAAAACCTCTACAGTATGTAAATGCGATTGAAAGAATGAAGCAGGCGGGTACTGTGAAGCTCGTAATTACCGGGAGTCCTCTACGTATGACTTGCACAATAGAATCTTTTGAATGGGGAGAAAACGACGGCACCGGTGATATTAGCTACACAATCAGCTTTAAAGAATATCGGCATATAAGTGCGTCTAGGTCTTCAGTAGTACAAGACAATGCTTCTTCCGGTCCGGCCGATTTAAGTATGCCCGCACAAACTCATGAAAATCTAAGAACGGAGCCTCAAACCAGCACGCAAGATTACACGGTAAAAAAAGGAGACACCTTAACAGCTATAGCGAAGCGCTTAACAGGTTCTTCAAATTGGAGGCCTATTTATAATGCGAACAGAGGGGTAATAGGAGGAAATCCGAATAGGATTTATCCGGGTCAACGGCTGGTTATACCGGGAGGTTAGAATGGTAGTAACACTGATTAAAGAGTCCGGACAGTATAACATACCTGTTTCTAAAGTGGAGTGGAGTGGTTCGGCAAGTCAAGCGGCAAGAGAGCTTAGTTTCGACATGATCAACGCCCCGAATGACAGTTTTAATCTTCCGAAGGTGGCTACGGGGGATTTTGTGAGCTTCTCCTACAATGGTGAAGAGGTTTTTTATGGCCAGATTTTTGGGGTAGAAAGAAGCGCTAACATAGGCACTATAAGTTATACGGCCTATGACATGATGAAAAACCTTCTGGAAAGCACCGGGCAGTATAATTTTAAAAATTTAACAGCAGAAGGTATAGCAAAACAGGTCCTGGATGATATGCAGATACCCATAAGACATTTACATCCAACAGGTGTGAATATCCCCTCTTTACTTTGTGACGATAAAGGGATTTATGAAATCATTATGGGAGCCTATACAAAAGCGCATCAGATAACAAAGGATAAATACTTCCCTATGATTTATAAGCGCGGGTTTGCAGTCTACAAAACGGAATGGAGCGTAAAAAACTTTATCCTGTCTGAGATGGAGAATATTACTGCTGCAAGTCTTACGGAAACGATGGAAAGCATCGTAAACCGGGTGAAGATTTACGACGAAAAAGGAAATCAAGTCGGGGAAGTAAAAGATGACGGATCTATAAAGAAATTTGGTGTTTTTCAAAAGATATTTAAAAAGGGTGAGAAGGATTCTGCGCAATCGGCGAATGCCCTTATGAGCGTACAGCCCAAGCAAGAGATAAAGATAAGTGCTTTAGGCGATATTAACTGCTTAAGCTGTTATTTTGTGAATATCAAGGACTCCGCTACGGGGCTCAATGGCAAATATTGGATAAGTTCTGATAGGCATAGTTTCGATGGGGAATCTTATAAAATGGATCTTGATATTCGTTTCGACTCCGTCATGGACGAAAAAAACTTTGATGATAAGAAAGAGGATAAAAAGAATGTGGGAGAGCAATCTGGCGGATCTAATTCCAAGGGAAAGGGAAACAAGAGAATTAAAACTCGCGGTAATGACCGGACCGGACTCACTAAAACTGGGAAAGTTGGAGCTGGCGAAGGAGGATCTACTAATAAGTCAGCACTTAACAGACCGCGTGTGCGTGCAAGCATTCTTGAACGCTCCTCCTAACGGCGGTCTTTGTACGGACAAGAGTAAATACTGGGAGAAACTTAAAGCCGGAGATACCGTGCTTGTGTATCAGCTTTCCGATTCCAAATTTGTGATTATCGATAAGGTGGTGAGTTTATGAGCCTTTTACCTTCATTTTATGATGTAAAAGAGAATCTAACTGTAGAAGAGTATTTTCCTAGAGAATACGAAATTGATTTTGCGGAGAATCGCCTTACCGGAAGGATTGTGGAGGGGCTGGATGCAATCCGTGTTTGGGTGTGGTGCTGCATACATACGGAGCGCTTTCGCTATGCTCTTTATTCATGGCAGTATGGTGTATCGCTTGAAAAGTATCTTGGGCAGACTACTGCGGAAGAGTATCTAGAGGTAGATAGCCAAGCGGAGATAGAGGAAGCCTTAAAGATACATCCGTACATTACAGGGATAGAAGATTTTCAAGTAACTGTAAAGGACACAAGGTTAAGCATCAAATTCACAGTAAAAACAAAGCTGGGAAAGATAGAGGTGGCTGAAAATGTATGAGAATCAAACATGGAGACTATCCTCGGACGAATGCTGTCAAGGATAGAGGGGGATATAGATAAGCAAGAAGGATCGCTACTATATACCGCAAACGCTTTAGGTGCTATCGAGCTCGCTACGGTATACACAGAACTTGACTGGCTGCTAAGGCAAGCCTTCACCGATACCGCGGACCGAGAATATGTTATTATGAGGGCAAAGGACAGGGGTATCATTCCTGAACCGGCTACCAAAGCAATCCTTAGAATCACGTCTACACCGTCAGAGGTTGAAATCCCCCTCGGTGAGCGTTTTACCGGAGATACGGCAAACTACAAGGTAATAGAGAAGCTTTCTTCCGGATCATATAAAGTCGAGTGTGAAGAACCCGGAATCGTCGGGAATAAAACATACGGAAAGATTCTCCCAATTGGATACATCGATAAGCTGGAAGAAGTGCGTATCTCCGAGCTGCTTATTCCCGGAGAAGACGAAGAGAGCACGGATAGCTTAAGAGAGCGATTCTTTAACTCCTATAAATCTGTTGCTTTTGGCGGAAACAGAGACGATTATATGGAGAAGGTTCTTGCTATAGAAGGAGTTGGAACCTGCAAAGTAAAAAGGATTCCTGTTGAGGATGTAAAACGGGAATCTCTAATCCCTCCTGAGGGCACAGATGCTTGGATAGGTAGCGTTGTAGCCGGAGAGAACATTAAGAATTGGATAAAACGTGTATATGGGCTTTTAAAGAAGAACGCGCTATCAATTGGCGGAAGCGTATCTGTGCAAATACTGGATACTACCTTTGCTAAAGCAAGCGATGAGCTGATAAAGAGTGTGCAAGAAAGGCTGGATCCGCTTCATGGAGAAGGGTATGGCCTTGCACCTATAGGGCATAATGTTTTTGTTAGCGCCCCAAAGGAAAAGGAGATTACTGTATCAGGAAAATTCATGTTCGACACCGGGTACAGTTTTTCAGCCCTTGAGAGTCAAATTAAAGAGGTGCTTGAAAAATATATGCTTGAACTTAGAAAGCTCTGGTCAAAAGAGAATGCTGTAGTTAGGCACGTGCAGATTACAGCCCGACTCTTAGCTATTGAGGGAATTGTCGATATAAAGAACACAAAAATCAATGGCAGCACTGATAACTTAGACCTTTTGGAAGATGAAATACCGGTCTTGAAAGCGGTTTCGGAGGTTTAAATGAGAGATATAAATTTACTTGTAAACCTTCCTGAATTCTTGAGAGAGATGAAAGATTTTCAAGCCGTGGGGGTGTCTGAAAATCCGGAGTTTACCTTTTGTTGGTTAAAGATGGAAAACTGGCTAAAGGATCGCTTCATATCCTCTATGACAGAGGACGGTCTTACAAAAATGGAGCAATTCCTTCGAATCCGTCCATTAGATAGTGATACTTCGGAAGATAGAAGGCAAAGGCTAGCAGCTATTGAAAACAAGGCTCTTCCTTACACCCTCAGGAAGCTTCGAGAAGTCCTCACTAATGCTTGTGGAGAAGGAAATACTACTGTAGAAGTGGAGAACTATTTTGTTCGCATTCCCGTTAAACTCGCAAGTCTTAGATCACTCGATTTCATAAGAGAGACTGCAGAGCAAATGATTCCGATGAACATGCTTTTTGAAATCTATGTGATCTATAACCGCTGGAGGAATTTTAGTGGGAAAATATGGGGGGAAATGAAGCCCGTCACGTGGGACGATGCCTATCAAAATGAAAAGTGGCAGAAAGGAGTATCATGACGCAAACAGAAAACTTGAAACTGAACAAACCGGATAAAACGGACTTTATAGATATTGAAAGCTTAATGAAAATATGGATAAACTGGATAGTACTTTGAAGCCGATTTTATCGTTAGCCAATACGAAAGAGGTAACGGTCATTTTGTCTGCGAGTAACTGGTCCTCTTCTGCGCCATACTCCCAGAAAGTATCTGTTCCAACGGCTAAGGCCACAGACTCCATATCTATGGGAAAGGCACACACTAAGACTTCAAGTCCTACCGATATCGAGACCTATGACGAGATGGCAGGACTAATAACTGCAGCAGAGGTTACAGATGGCTTCGTGACCTTCTACTGTGCTGCAGAGAAGCCTAGTAAAGATTTCAAAGTAAAACTAAAGGGGGTGAGTAAGTAATGAGTAATGTTTTTATCCCTCTCGGCGGTGCCGGAGGGAAAAATAGGGGAAACAGCTTTTATATATCTGATACAGCACCTACAGCAGAGATTTTAGGTAGAATCATCACTCCGCTTCCTGCAGGAGTATATAAAAAATTTGTGACACCGGACGGACAGGTAGTTTTTCCGTCTGCTGACGGTGGGGATGCGGTTGTCTCCATGAGTAAGGAGTTCCTAAAGAAGCAAGCCATAAAAACCTTTGGAATCGCCAGCATCACAAATTTTAGCTTAACCATGTATGCGCACAGACAAGTCCGGCTTACATGGGCGAAACCAGATAGGGGCTTGTGGAGCGGAGTTCACTTTGTCTTTAAGTACGGCAGTATGCCGACTAATGAAAATGATGGTTTTATGGTCTATGATAGTGCGGATGTTCACTACGAGACCTCACGGCTGGAAGAGAGAGAACTTTTTGTACGGGCGTACAGCTACGTCACTGTAAAAGACGGTCGGTGGTATGACGAAGGAAAAGTGAGTGCCAAGATTACTGTAACCGGAATAAGCGGTTCGGTGACTCTTGGAGTCGGAGCAGGGACTTGGACCGTGCCGGATGGAGTAAGGAGAATACGGTATATTCTTGTTGGACATGGAGGCAATGGAACTAAGTTTGGATATGCAGGAAATGGTGCAGGCGGAGGTGGCGGTGGTGGTGGCTATTTCACAACCGGTTATATGGATGTGCTTCCGCAACAAAAATATCATGGACTATACCGAGTGAAATGGGTTACTCCACTACGTTTGGGAATATATCCTCGAATAGCGGGAAGTCAAGCTCTGGAGTAATGGATGGCAAATATCGTTATTACTATAATGGTGGAGATGGAGGAAGCGGCGGAGGTGGTGGCGTAATGCTAAAACAAAATTACCCACCAAGCGCAATTGGAGGAGCAGGTGGGGATAATGGAAGCGACGGATATGGCTCTGTTATTGGATGCAGCTCCCCCCATCAACTTGGGTTTGTTATAGGTGGAAGAGGTCAGGGGACGTCAACTCGTGGATTTAACGGCGTACTTTACTCCGGAGGTGGCGCGGGAAAAACTTGGGCTTCTCCTGGCGCTGTAGTAGAAGCATCAAAATACGCTTATGCTGTAAAAATGAGTGCGGAAAAGGTAATGATACCTAATTTTGACGGCTCAAACTATATTTACAGTAAATGCGGGATAGGTGGAGAAGGAGGTGGTGGAAATGGAGCAGGAGCAGCTCATGGCTCAAATGAACTAAACGGAACTGACGGTCTAGGCGGTGGCGGTGGAGGTTCTGGTTATAGTTTTGGGAGAGGAATTGACTATATGAGTCCGAGCATTGGCGGTAAAGGCGGCACCGGTTGTATCTACATCGCGTGGGGCAACCTCATGAACGACTAATTTCATATTTACTACAGTCCTTTAGGGGAAGTTCCATAGCGGAGCTTCCTCTTTTTATATACATAAAAGAGAGGAGAAGAAATGAAAAGAGATTTTGCACTAATCAAGCCAAATGCAGAGACGGGCGAACACGAGGTAATGACGATTACCTTGTTCGACAATCCGACTGAGGCGGATATGGCCTCACGAGCGATTTACGGAGCGACCGCCTATGCGAAAGAGTCGTCACAGTACGATGTTCAGCTCCCGGCAATCGTAAAAGACGGCACTTTCCACAACCTCAAAATGAAAGAGATGCAAAACGAGCGAGGCGAGTTAACTCACGTCCGTATTGGTGAGACTCCTGCAGAGTATATCCCGACAGAAGCAGAGCAGATTGCAGAGCTTACAAGGAAAAAAATGCAGAGCTGAAAGAGGTGATTGACACGCTTGTACTTGATGCGTTAGGAGGCGTGTAATGTTTGAGTATTTAAAAAGGACTGGCAATGGAGAAGAACTTAAATAAAAAGAATTCTCGATGTTGCGGTAAAAAAAGCGGTGGATTACGAAAGAACAGGAGGATGAGATTCTTCGTATAGTTGCCGAGGAAGGAGCAAGAGATGAATGATAGATTTTAATGCTTTTTTTCAGTTTAGTGGATTTTTGGTGTAATCATTCAATCGCTCGGATGGATATTTCTTGCCATAATCACCTTTGTAGAAAAAGGTTGCACCAAAAGGAAAAAAACCTTGGACAATGCTATTTACCTTTATTGGAAAAATTAATCACAAAAAGACTTTGCAGAGACTCAAGAAAAACTTATTGATAGAATGGATGATTTAAGCATCAAAATAGAGGATGTCGCAAGGTCTGTAGATGAGACGAGAGCGATTGCCGCAAGAGTGAGGATTCTTCGTTTCGGGGATGAATTACAAGAAGGAAGAACTCACAGCAAAGATACCTTTGACCAAACCCTGCTCGACATTGATAATTATGAGCGGTACTGTAAAGAACACGCAGAGTTTAAAAACCATGTAACAGAGGCGACAAGTGCGTTCATTCAAGAGCAGTATCGAGAAAGGCTTCGTAAGCATGATTTTACAAGATAGTAAAGTACATTTCCTAAACTGATAACCACATTTACAAAACGGTAAAATACTCCTTGACACACGTCTAAATAACACGTATTATATATTCTGTAAGGAGGATGACATGTCAAGAAATATACCTTACAGAGAAGTAGCTAAGGCAATGAAAAAGAATGGTTGGGTTTTAGACCATACTACCGGCTCTCATGAAATCTATTACAAAGATGGGAAAATGTGTCCTGTCAAATGTGATAAGAAGGTAATGAAGAATGGAACATTGTCGAGTATCGAAAGGATAACGGGGCTGAAATTCTAGCCCCGGCTACTAATTAAAGGAGGCTGCGTATGCAGAGAATTTTTTATCCTTGTGAGATCTCGCAAGATGAAGAGGGGTATCAGGTACAGTTTACCGACTTTCAGGAGGGCTTTACTGATGGAGACAGCTTAGAGGAAGCAATCAGCAATGCGAGGGATTTACTTGGAGCATTGCTTTTTTCCTATCTGAAACACGGAAAAGATTTACCTAAGGCGACTGTTCCGGAGGATTCTTCGAAGAATGTTTATTTCATTGAAGCTTGGCCGGAATTAATTAGGGATAAGGTTAGTGATCAAGCAGTGAAGAAAACACTAACTATTCCGAAATGGCTAAATGACATAGCGGAAGAGCGGAATGTAAATTTCTCCGCTGTGCTGCAAAGAGGTATAAAAGAATATTGTGGCTTATAGGAATTGCTCCTAAAGGTATCAAGATAGCGTAGGGTTGTCCCCGCGCTATTTTTATTTTTACAAATAAGAAAGAGAGGAAAACAAAATGGATTTTGGAATCACAAGCGTAGTAGGAATTACGGTTATCGCATACCTTGTAGGTATGGGATGGAAAGCAGCAGATACGCTTAATGACAAGTACATCCCAGTGGTGTGCGGTGTTATCGGAGCAATCCTCGGCGTTATCGCCATGATGACAATGCCGGATTTTCCGGCGAAAGATGTTATCAATGCGGTTGCGGTCGGAATTGTAAGCGGTCTTGCATCCACAGGAGCAAACCAAGTTGGTAAGCAGTTATTTTAATTTTGAGTTTGGCCAACATTGAAAAAATTATTGAAGTCAAGATGTTGGCCCGTAAGACTGGGAGCCACTTTCAAGAAATTTGAGTTTGGCCAACATTGAAAAAAAATGTTTTTAAGAGAGGAGAAAAGATCATGAAAACTGGAAGAAAAGCAAGTTGGACTTATGAAGGAATCAAAGAGGATAGTAAGAATCAGACTGTCCCGGTACCTAGCAAAGGCAAGGTAGATAACTCCACAGGGCCTTTAGGACACAATCACGGTAAGGGCGAGGAAGATAAGGAGCACGGTCCGGGCATCGGACTGACTGGAGCGACCGTAGATAACTCTCCTCGTCCGACAAAGCGTGGAGAGGGTGAGGGCGATGTAAATCACGGCCCCGGAGTAGAATAGACCTTGTGCGGGGCAGTACAGAAATGTATTGCCCCTTTTTTATTTGGAGAGTTGAGAAACTTTGAGACACGATGAGAAACTTTTTAAAAAAGTTTTCTCAAATCAGAATAGGAGGAAATACTATGAGTTCATATCAGAGAGGACAGAAAGCATTGTGCGGAGATTACTTTAAGTACACACCTGCAGGAGCGATTCAATTTAAACGTGCCGGGCGATGGCATACAAAGCCACAAGCGGGCGATGTATCTTTTTACTTTAGTAAGGAGAAAAATAGAATAGCGCATGTCGGTATCGTTGATGGTGTCATAGCACAGGATTTAGAGGCATTGGAAGGAAATACATCCGGTGAAGAAAGAGACAGAAACGGCGGAGAGGTGCGTAAGAAGAGATACAAAAATTTTAAGGTTGCACCGAGAGCATGGATCTGCGGATTCGGAAGACCTGTATATGGGGATGATACTTGCACCGTAGAGGAATTACTGGAAGTGGCAAGGCAAGAAGTCGGATATGAGGAAAAGGCATCCCCGCATAGCCTTGATGATAAACACGCAAATAGAGGTAATAAAAACTATACTAAATACGGAATGTGGTACAACGGAGGCAAGGCACTGTCTGAATATTGGTGTGCGGAATTTGTAAGTTGGTGCTTCTATCAAGCTTGCAAACTCCATCAAGAAAGAAAAGCCGCCGCAACGCAGCAGGAGCCTCGAAAAGAGGGCTGGATTCAGCAGCAGGATAAATGGCTATACTACAAGGACGGTGCTCCTGTTAGCGAAAAATTTGAATACATAACCGGGCGTTGGTACGCATTCGATAACGCCGGATTTATGATTAAGGGTTGGCTGGATACAGTCGATGGTTGGTACTACCTCGGCGAGGATGGAGGTATGCTCTCTTCTCAATGGCTACAGGATAAAGGCAAGTGGTATTACCTTACTAAGACGGGCTTGATGGCAACCAATGCCAAAGTCAGAAAAGCGAAAGGTGACGGCTATGATTTTGTAGGCGCGGATGGAGCGTACGATCCCATAAAATCCATTATAATAGGAAGAGACAATCGAGTTGAAATTGTCGACTAAGGATTTATAGGCATAATTTTTGTCACGAAATTAGTCACAAATCTTCAAAAACCACACATATTTAGCTATTCTTATAGCGGGATTCAAGGGGTTCAAATCCCATCATCTCCGCGATGAAAAAGACCAGAGTTTCAGCTGATACAGTGAAAACTCCGGTCTTTTTTTATTCTACCATAAGTGGCACAGCTAAAGTTGAGGCATTTTTTGTATAACGAAGATTACTCGCAAAGCATAAAGTATCTTACTCTTGGGAAGAATGGGGCGAAAGGCTGCAGTGTTTACAGATAGTGAGTAGCTTGAATAAAGTGGGAAATATCTATTATAAATAAATATTAAATTACAGATATATTTTTGAAAATACTGTCGATAATATAATGCGAGAGGAGGATTTGGCCTCAAAGAGTAGGGAAGGAGGGGAGTCAAGATGAGGGCATTTGCAGTGAAAAGAAAGCTTCTATTTCTTCATATATTTCCGGTTTTCTTTTGCTTTTTTGTGTTTGGAAAATGGATGAATACAGCTGTGGCTTTGCGGCGCCCAAACCGGCATCTTTGGAAATACCGATAGTGGCTGAAGTGGAAGGAGAGGGAATACCTACGGAAACATTTCGCTTTATCATCGAGAGAGTGAGCCCTTCTTCAGTATTGCCGGTACCGGATGCGATAGAGGGTGTATTTTCCGTAAGCAATAAAAAAATGACCCTTACATTTCCTGCCATGCAGTTTTATGAGGAATCTTTTGCAGGAAATGAAAAAAATGTATATACCATTCGGCAGATTGCGGGGACAAATCCACATATGGAGTATGACAGCCGTGTGTATACCGTGAAGGTAAGAGTGGCATTGCAGACGCAAGACACCTTGGGGAATGTTTATCCTCCATACCTGGCTGCAGCAATTGTAGTAACAGAAAATGGCAATCCCGACCCCGCTAAGCAGGATATGAAGCAGGGCGAGATTCTTTTTCACAATAAATATACAAAACCGCCTGAACCGACGAGGCCGCCTGAACCGACGAGGCCGCCTGAACCGACGAGGCCACCTGAACCGACGAAGCCGCCGGATCCAAAAAGACCGCCTGAGCCCAAAAGACCACCGGATCCCAAAGTGCCGGAGACCCCTCCGGGACCATCTACCCCTCCGGAGCCGAATACGCCACCACCGGGTGAAGATCCGAAGATTTATGAGCACAAAGAGGGAAATGTACTGAGCGATGTTCCTCAAATTGTGACAAAATTTTTTACAGTAACCAGAAAGGTAGTCACGGGAGATGAGAGCGGGATGTTCTTCTTTGGAACATCTTTCAGTCTTTCCGTATTTGGTCTTTTCCTGTATTTTTTCAATCGTGAAAAACAAAGAGATAAGCGAGATAAACATGAATGGGACTAGAAATAAAAAACAGAAATTGAGTGAAAATAAACAATTTCTAAAGAACTTGACACCCTGTATACAGGGTGTTATTCTTTTAGATATGTTAGCACTCGGTATATATGACTGCTAACAATAGGCCGAATTTTTGGAAGCCGACTAGGGAAATCTGTAGAACTCAGATTGCCATTATCAATTGAAAAAAAGACAGGGGAGAAGAGCAGAAGCTTCTTTTCTGTTTTTAAGAGGATGTGTATGAAAATGAATCAATTAGTGGACGCACTAAAAAAATGGATAAGAGGAAGGAAAGAAGAGGCAGAAAAAAAAGAGAAAAAGAAAGGGATGATTTCTGCCATTTCCAGAGAAATTCCGAAAGAGAAGGGAATTGCAGCTTCCGAGAAAGCAGTCGAGGAGGTGCATTTTCCTAAAGACAAGCTGGAGCATGCCGGTAAGGTGGAGGAGGCTTTAAAGGTATTTTCCAAAGAAAAAAATAAGGAACGAGGAGGACAGGCTATGCGAGTAGTACCGGTTTACAACATGATGATTTTGCCGAATTCCACCATCTATTTTCAGATTGATAATTTTAGAACTTTGGCAGGAAAGACAGTAGAAGAAGGGGACAAACTTCTTTTAGCTGTTTTACATAAAAATGAAGTGGATACCAAGGCACTTCATAAAGAGGAAGTGTATCCTGTAGCGGTAGAAGGTACAATCAAGGAAATCAGTCAGGACGGCTATGCAGTTGTTGCAACAGGCAATAGAGTAAGTATTGAGGAGCTTTCTCAGGAGGAAGGACAGCCCCTTGTTTTTGAAGACGACCCCTCTTTATGATGTGGAGGACTTGGATCAGGAAGAAGCCGGAAGAAAGCTGAATGAAATTAAGGAAGAGCTGAAAGATCTGGTAGGACGTTTCCATGCAGGGAAGGTCATGGCGGGTATGATTGAACGCCATAAGTCGATTCAAGAGGTGGGCTGTGTTCTGTCCCCCTGGCTTAGCATTAACAACGAAGAGCGGTACCATGTCCTGCAGGAGGATCGACTTTCCGTTCGTACGAAGATGCTGGAGCAGATTATCTATGAATATATCGAGGTGACGAAGGTTACCACCGATGCGAGAACCCAGCAGCAGGAGGATTATCAGAAGCTCTATAAGGAACAGGCCCTCCAAAAGCAGATTGATTACCTCCAGAAAGAGCTCGATGAGATGCATCCGGAGAAGGTTTCCGACCTTCGTAAGTTTGAGCTTCGTATTGAAGAAGCCGGCATGAATGAGACGGCGAAAAAGGAAGCTACGAAGATTTTAAATCGCCTGAAAAATGAAGGTACAAACGGACAGGAAGCCGGTATGCTTTATGATTATCTGGATTTCCTGACTGGTCTTTCTTGGAAGAAGGAAGAACAGAAGGAAATTGACCTTGATGAGGCGGAGAAGATTTTATCTGAGGATCACTTCGGCTTAAAGAAGGTTAAGGAGAGAATGATTCAGCAGATTGCGGTCATGAATCTGAAAAAGCAGCAGTCCGGGTCTATTCTCCTCTTTGTGGGTGCACCCGGTACCGGTAAAACCAGTATTGGAAAAAGTATTGCGAAGGCTCTCGGAAGAAAATATGTTCGTGTAAGCCTTGGCGGTGTGCGAGATGAGGCAGATATTCGCGGACACAGAAGAACGTATCTTGGTGCTATGCCGGGAAGAATCATGGACGGGATACAGAAGTCCGGCGTTTCCAATCCGGTCATGGTGCTGGATGAGGTGGATAAACTGTCTTCGTCCTATAACGGAGATCCCGCGGCAGCCCTTCTTGAAGTTTTGGATCCGGAGCAAAACAATACCTTCACGGATCACTACATGAATGTGCCTTATGATTTATCCGATGTACTCTTTATCTGTACGGCGAACTCCCTGGATACCATTCCGGCGCCCCTCTTAAATCGTATGGAAGTGATTCAGTATCAGGGTTACACTCCGAGAGAGAAATTTGAGATTGGAAAGCGCCATCTTCTTAAAAAGTCTTTAAAGGGTGTAGGATTACAAGCGGAAAATGTAGAACTTACGGATGAAGCCTTGGAAAATATTATTTCCGATTACACAAGAGAAGCCGGTGTCAGAGGCTTAAAGAAGAGACTTGACACCCTCTGCCGAATTGCGGCAGTTCATCTTGTTAAAGGAAAAGGAGAGAAGATTTCCGTAGGGAAGGAAGATTTAAGAGAATATCTGGACATGAATCCGCTTCACAGAAGAGAAGTCAAGGAAGAGGGAAAGCCGGGTATTGTTACCGGTCTTGCTTGGACCGCAGTCGGAGGAGAGATTCTCTATATTGAGAGTATGTTCACAAAGGGAGAAGGAAAGCTGAACATTACCGGACAGCTTGGTGATGTGATGAAAGAGTCGGCGCAGATTGCCATCAGCCTTGTGAAGTCTATGTTCCCCGATAAAGCAAAACTTTCAAGGAAAATGATCTGCATATTCACGTGCCTGACGGAGCGACCCCGAAGGATGGGCCTTCTGCCGGAATTACCCTCACCATTGCACTTGCGTCTTTGGTAACGGGACAGGCAGTCAGCCCGCGTATCGCCATGACCGGAGAGGTTTCCCTTGAAGGCCTCGTTAATCCGATCGGCGGACTTCCGGAAAAGCTTATGGCAGCGGAACGCGCCGGGGTAAAGACCGTTCTGATTCCGAAGGCGAACGAAGATGATCTTCGGGATGTACCGGATGAGGTAAAAGAGAAGCTGCAGATTCTTCCGATAAAGACAGTGGAAGAAGGAATGGAGCTTTGTGAAATTCACTATGTGAAGCCCGGAGTGGAGATGGTGTAAGAATCTACAAGATAGAGATAGCCGGATTGTGCTGCCAAGGCTTTATGGCATAAAAAAGGCTATGTATACGGAGCAAAGTCTATATATTCAATAAAGAGTGTCGCACGCAAAGCGTGCGGCATTTTTTGTGTAACAGGTATCGCCAGCAAAGCATACGCTATCTTGCTGAAAAATAGGGGTTGGGTAGGATGGTTTTATTCACTCTGATTTTATTCACTTTGAATAGGGCTGTTTTTATATAGGAAAATCCTTTTAGTTGATATAGAGAAAATGTAGTATCTGTTTTTTGGCTGGAGGAATAAAATATAAAAGCAAGTTTTTCTTTTCTTAACGTCACTACTTATTAATCATTGACCACAATATGAACAAATTATACAGATTAAAATTGTATATATTGTGCATATTGACATATGCAGAGAGGAGAGTATACTTGAAACAATACCACTAATAATTGTAGTAAAAATTCAGTAAACATACCAGGAGAAAAACTTGGAAGAAAAAAATTTGAAAGAGCTGATATATAAAGGCATTTATCAAGATGTGGCAAATGGAATCTTGCGACCAAATGATATCATCTCAGAGAGTAAAATTGCAGATAAGTACGGGGTTAGTAAGTCGCCGGTTAGAGATGCAATGGTCGAGTTATGTAAAGACGAAATATTAAAGAGTATACCTAGAATGGGCTACCAAGTCATACCTGTCACACTAAAAGACATTTTGAATATTATTGATTTTAGAGTGGATATCGAAACGAGTGGATTGCGACGTTATGGAATGAGATTTACAGCTGATCAAATTTCTCTTTTGGAAAAAATAGCAGAAAGAGGAAGAGAAAATGACTCTACTGCATCGGAAGGCTGGGGGAAGAATTATGAGTTCCACACGGTCTTGTATTCATTTTATGAGAATGAATTTGCTTTTCGCTACTTGGCAAAACTAATTAGGCAGGGAGCGACCTTTGTGTCCCAATATTTTATAGCAGCTAGAGGTAGCAATCGGGAATTAAATGGAATGCTCCATATAGAGATTGTAGAAGCAATAAGAAAAGGAGATATAGAAGAAGCCTGTCTGTTATTGCAGTCTGATATTGAATCAATAAAGCAGGAAATTGCACTTCTATATGGATGGACACAGTAAGATGTGATGAATTGTATGAACTCATTTTTTCTGTTTTACAGACTGAAGCAAGTGTTAGAAAGTGGATAGCTATTTTCAAAGATAAAGGAGGAAAATTTGTATGGAAAACAAAAAGGAAAGGGTATTTAAAGCATTAAGAAACGAGGAGGTGGCAGATGTGCCGGTAGGATTTTGGCACCATTATCTAGAGGATGAGCATGTGGATGCTTTGAAGACACCTGCATATCATAAGCAGAATGTGGATGGAGCAAAAGTTTTTAAAGATGAATTCGATCCGGATTTCGTAAAAGTAATGACAGACGGATACTTCTATTTACCTATTGAATTAGATATTAGTTCTGTGGAGAAACTCCCGAATTTTGATTTGGTGCCGATTTCACATCCTTGGTTCCAAAAACAGATTGAACTGTCTAAAGAGTACAGAGCAATTTATGGTAAAGATATTGCACTTTTTCATAATATTTTTGCACCTTTATGGCACTTTGAAGAAGCAATCCGTAAGTCACACAAGGTTGGTGTAGAGGAGTCTCATGAGATTATATTGGAATACTTAAAAGAGAATCCGGAGGCGGTTTGTATTTGTTTAGATAAGATTGCAGATAACCTTTCTCTTCTCTTGAAAGAAGTAGTAAATGAGGATGTTACAGATGGAATTTACCTAAGTGCACAGGATATGCATCGTTATATTCCGGATGCGCTCTATAGACTGTACATTACACCGAGTGAGAAAAAAGTATTGGAGAACGCAAAGAAATTCTCACCATACAATTTACTCCATATTTGTGGTTGGAGGGGAAATACGAACTTCTTGACTATTTATCAGGATTATCCGGCAACCGCATTTAACTGGGCAGTAAATACAGAGTGTTTATCCTTAAGAGAAGGAAAACAATTCTTCCAAGGAAAGTGTGTTATTGGTGGCTTCTTGAATACGGAAGATAGCATACTCTTTACCGGAAATAAAGGAGAAATTCAAAATTACACCTTAAAACTTCTAAAAGATGTAGGAAGAAAGGGCGTTATTATTGGGGCTGATTGCACCCTGCCAAGATCCATAGATTACGAAAAAATCAAGTTGGTTAGAGAAGCATGCAAGCAGGATTTCCAAAAGATATTCGGGTAAATACTGGATGCGATGGTTTATTCAACCCATTCGGGTTGAATGGAAAAGATAAATATTATTGAAAAATAAGGAGGTCAGTATGTTATTGAAGAAAATGAAAGCGTCTCTAGCAATTGCCCTAGTTGCATCCATGTCCCTTTTGGCAGCTTGCGGCGGAACAGAGAAGAAAGCAGACAATGCAGGAGAAACACAGGCTACACAGGCTGCTAATGTAGAAGAGGGTGGCACAATCAAGCTCGGTGTGTTAGCGCCGCTTACGGGAACCAATGCCGAATACGGAAAAGGATTTGAAATTGCAATGCAAATGGCAGTGGATAAGATCAATGCCAATGGCGGCGTAAAAGGCAAAAAATTTGAGCTTAACGTTAAGGATTCCAAAGGCGATCAGAAAGAGTCTTCCGACTTGGCAAGACAGTTTGCAGATGATGAAGAAATCATGGCTATTCTAGGAGATTTTACATCCGGTTGCTGCATGGCAAATGCCAGCATCGTGGATGAGGCAGGGCTCGTGCAGCTGTCTCCGACCGCTTCTAACCCGGATTATGCTCCCATGAGCAAATATTGTTTTAGTATTATGGGACTGCAAAGTGCGGAAGCACCGTTTGCTGCAAAATATTTACTGCAGAAGTATGCAGGAGCAAAGAATGTCGGCGTGATTTATATTAATAGTGACTGGGGAACTTCCGCTTTCTCTAACTTTGAAAAAGCGGCAAGGAAATCGGCTTAAATATTGCTGTCAGCGTAAATTATGTACAGGATGAAAAGGACTTTTCCAGCTTGATTACCAAGTTGAAATCCGCTAATCCGGATCATGTTATTATCCTTGACCAAGGAGCCGTTCCGCAGATTATCAATCAGATTCGTACAAGCGGATGGGATGTTCCATTGGCAGCTTTAGGGCCTGGAACTTCTGAGCAGCTCATTAGCCAGACCGGAGAAAACAGTGAAGGTTTATTGATTACCTCTCCTTTCTTCTTTGATCCTGAGAATAAGGAACTTACTGCATGGAAGGATGAGTTTGTATCGAAGGCGGGATTCCAGCCGACCATTCATCCGGCTTGTGCTTATGACACGGTATATCTCATTAAGACAGCTATTGAGGCGATTGATGGGGATATCACCAGAGAGGCTATTCGTGACAAGCTTGCTGAAGTGGATTACACAGGGGTAACCGGGCCGATTAAGTTTACGGAAAACGGAGATATTAACCGTCAGTACATGATTTGCGGAATTGAAAACGGACAGTATGTAATCAAGGAAGGCTTTGACTACAGTAAAGAGAACTAGAAAATCTTGAAAAAGAACATTTATAGAATGGTATCAATGTAACGTACTGATTTTGTTTTTTGGCAGAAGAAAAATTGAGGGGGATTATGGAATATTTTCTGAATCAGTTAATCAATGGTCTGTGCCAAGGGGCTATCTATGCACTTCTCGCAATCGGCTACTCTGTCATTGTGGGAGTTGTGGGAATGGTTACCTTTACTTATGGTGAGGTAATTATGATTGGAGCATATACCTCCATGTATATGTTTCAATATTTTGGAAATAACCTCTTGATGGGCATAGTGGCAAGCTTTTTGACCACTTGGATTATGGGAATAGCCATATATCATATTTGTTATGAAAGGTTCAGCAATGCGCCGAGGCATATCCCCCTCCTTTGTACAATCGGTTTCAGTATTTTGGTGAAAAACCTGGCGCAGATTTTCTTTGGACCGAATCAACAGCCGATTTTAAATGTCATTAACAATACGATTTATACAATTGGTCCTGTTCAGGTACAGAAAATACAGTTGATTATCCTTTTTGTGGTGGTTGTCCTCGCTGTTATTTTAAGTTTGGTATTTAATAAAACGACTTGGGGAATCAGCCTTAGGGCTGTAAGCCAGAATAAAACAGCCGCAAGTATGGTAGGAATCAACGTGAAACGCATGTCCATGATTGGGAACTGTATCGGATGCGGTCTTGGCGGTGTCGGGGGAACTCTACTCGGACTGTATTATCAAATGGCCATTCCGACAATGGGCGGTTCCTACGGGATGAAAGCGTTCTCCGCTTCTGTTTTGGGCGGACTGACGGATATTCCTTTCTCTGCAGTAGGAGGAATGTGCCTCGGAATCATAGAGAATTTGGGAATCACCTTTTCCTCGGCGAGTTTTCGTGACATTTTCGCCTTCGGCTTCTTGATTCTGGTGCTTCTAATCAGACCGGAAGGATTTAAATCCAAGAAAGGAGAGAGAGTATGAGTAAATCCGAAGTTTCCGTTTTAGAACGATGGGATGGCTTTTACCGGAAGTATCGTATTTTTCTCTACATCCTTCTGGTGATTGTTCTCCTTATCCTGCCGGTTCTTTTTCCTAAGAATTATATTATGGGAGTACTGTGTAGAATTCTGATGTACTCCACCTTGGCTGGCGCCTTGAATAGTATTAACGGCTATAGCGGACAGACTTGTCTCGGTATTGCAGGCTTTTTCTGCATCGGAGCCTATACGGAGGCTGTACTGGCAACGAAGCTTCACCTCAGTTTTTGGCTTTTGCTTCCTGTTTCCGGTATCGTTACGGCATTGATTGGCTTGCTCATTGCTTTACCGACTTTGAAGATGAGAGGAATTTATCTTTCTATCGTTACCTTAGGGTTTTCGGAGATTGTAAGACTCATTGCATTGAACTGGACCGGAGTTACCGGAGGGGCGCTCGGGATTAAGGGTATTCCGGCACCGGAGCTTTTTGGCTATTCCATAAAAAATGCAAAATCGTATTATTACATTTTCCTCGTTATAGCTGCATTATTTTTATTTGTGACGAATAGGGTGGTTCATTCCAGAGTGGGACGAGCTTGGATGAGTATAAGAGAGGATCAGTTGGCCTCCCGTTCCTTGGGAGTGGAAACACCTAAATATAAAGCCATGAATTTCATGTATGGCGCCTTTTGGGCAGGTGTTGTCGGAGCAACCTACGCTCCTTATGTAAAATTTATCGATTCGACTTATTTTACCCTGGATGAAGGATGGAATGTATTATCTATGGTCATTATAGGGGGACAGGGAACATTACTTGGCCCTATCCTCGGAGCGGGAATCGTGAACTTTATTACGGAGATACTCAGGCCGATTGGAGAGTGGAGACTTGTAGCCTTTGCCATTTTGATTATTGTCATGCTCTGGCTCAGACCGCAAGGCTTGGCAGGAGCATCAGACAGTATTCTTTCCGGGAAAAAAATCTCGCGTTCCTAAGATATGACTTTATATAGAAGAGGGAAAAAGATGGAAACCATATTGGAAGCAAAGGGCGTTTGCAAATTCTTCGGCGGTTTAAAAGCGGTAAATCAAGTGGATATGCAGGTTGCCAAAGGCGATATTTTCGGCATTATCGGGCCGAACGGTGCCGGAAAAACGACATTTTTTAATAGCTGTTCTGGAATATATTCCCCAACTAAGGGAAAGTTTTATTTGAACGGAGAGGACATTTCCTTAATGAGCTCCGATCAAATTGCTCGAAAGGGAATGGCTCGTACTTTTCAAAATATTCAGCTGTTTAAATTTATGACTGTACGGGAAAATGTAAAAATAGGGTTTCATACGCGGACTAAGTCGGGAATCATGGATGCCATTTTCCATTCTAAAAGATTTAAAGAAGATGAGAAGTTTGTAGAAGAACAAGTAGCTCAGGTTCTGGAAAAGGTAGGTTTGTCGGATTATGCCGATACAATGGCGGGGAATTTGTCTTACGGGATTCAAAGAAAGGTGGAAATTGCTCGTGCACTCGCACTGAATCCGGAAATCCTCCTGCTCGATGAGCCTGCAGCAGGAATGAATCCGAACGAAACGGAGAGTTTGAGAGAATTTATTATTGCGTTAAACAAAAGCGGATATACCATAGTTGTCATTGAACATGATATGAAGTTCATCATGAATTCCTGTAATCGTATTTTGGTCTTGAATTTTGGAGAGAAAATTTGTGAAGGGGGACCGAAGGAAGTGCAGGAAAACAAGATGGTACAAGAGGCTTACTTTGGTCATGGAAAATTGATGGGAGATATGTGATATGGAAAAAGAAACCATTTTAAAAGTTTCCGATCTTTCAGTGAACTATGGTTATGTGGCAGCTGTCAGAAATGTCCATCTTCAGGTGTGCAAAAATGAGATTGTTACCCTGATCGGTTCCAACGGCGCCGGGAAGACAACGACACTTATGGCAATTTCCAATCTTGTGGAAAGAGTTCGGGGCAGATTTTATTTGATAATGAGGATATTGGCAAGTTACCTCCGGATCAGGTTGTGAGAAAGGGTATTGCCCATGTTCCTGAAGGCAGGAAGATTTTTCCGCGCTTGAGTGTTTATGAAAATTTACTGGTCGGAAGCTTGGGAAATCCCAAACTAAAGAAGACGGAAATAGAGGAACAGATTGAATATATTTTCTCTTTGTTCCCAAGACTGAAGGAAAGAAGAAAACAGGCCGGAGGAAGTTTGTCCGGAGGAGAGCAGCAGATGCTTGCCATAGGCAGAGGCCTTATGATGAAGCCGGAACTGATTATGCTGGACGAGCCCTCTATGGGACTTGCACCGATTATTGTCGAAGATATTTTTGAATTGATTTTAAAAATCAGAGACACGGGAAAGACGATTTTACTCATTGAGCAAAATGCATCTATGGCCTTGTCTATTGCGGATAGAGCGTATGTATTGGAAACGGGAAAAATCACGATGGAAGGTAAGGGAAGTGATTTGTTAAATGATGAGAATGTAAAGAAAGTGTATCTTGGAGCATAAAGATTCAAATTCAAAAAGGAGTGATTTTATGAAGAAGATAATGAACGACCCGAAAGATTTTGTAAAGGAAGAAGTGGAGGGAATTATTGCCGCCTATGGAGATAAAATCAGCTTATTGAACGACGATTTCCGTATGGTGATTCGAAAAGACGCACCGGTAAAGGGAAAGGTGGGAATCGTAACCGGAGGCGGATCCGGACATTTGCCCTTATTCCTCGGGTATGTGGGAGAAGGAATGCTGGACGGTTGTGCAGTAGGAAATGTTTTTGCGAGCCCTGCTTCCTCTAAAATGGCGGATTTAATTCGTGCCTGTGATGCGGGTGCAGGAGTCCTTTGTCTCTTTGGAAATTATGGCGGGGATCTCTTGAATTTCAAGATGGCGTGCGAGGACGTAGAGTTTGATGATATTAAGACGGAAATTCTTCTTGGGGCGGATGATGTAGCGTCCAGTCCGGTAGAAACCAAAGAAAAGAGAAGAGGCGTGGCCGGAATCGTTTATGCTTACAAAATTGCAGGAGCCGCTGCCGATAAGATGATGAGCCTTGATGAAGTCGTTCGGGTAACGAAGAAGGCGTTGGAGAATATGTACACTATGGGCATTGCTTTGAGCCCCTGCATTGTTCCGGAGGTAGGCAAGCCGACCTTCCATATCGAAGAAGATGAGTTGGAATTCGGAATGGGAATCCATGGGGAAAGGAATCGAAGTGAAGAAGTTTACTACAGCGGATGAGATTGCCACAAATATGCTGGACAAGATTCTGGAAGAAGCGGACTTAAAGAGCGGAGATGAAGTGTCCGTAATGATTAACGGCTTGGGAGCGACTCCGACGGAAGAGCAGTTTATTCTCTTCAGAAAGGTGAGTCAGATTCTGAAGGATAAGGGTGTGCAGATTGTCATGCCGCATATCGGAGAGTATGCTACATCCATGGAAATGGCCGGACTGTCTTTAACTGTCCTTAAACTGGATGAGGAATTAAAAGACTTGCTGCGTTATCCGGCATCGACACCTTTCTATACCAATTCCAATAAGTAAAAACTGCGGTATGACTAATATTTAGGAGGCAAGCATGATTGCTATTTCGGAAATTAAAAAAGGAATTTCGTCTATCGCGAAAGAAATGACGGAAAATCGAGATTATTTAGTGGAACTGGACCAAAGAAACGGAGACGGAGATTTGGGGATTTCCATGTCGGAAGGATTTAATGCGCTTGTAGAGGTGCTGAATAAGACGGAAGAGACGGATCTTGGGAAGGTATTTCGAGATTTATCGAAAACCTTTAATGAGTCGGCGCCTTCCTCTCTCGGAACCATTCTGTCTTTTGGCTTAATGGGAATAGCCAAAGAGCTGAAGGGAAAGACCGAGGTTTCCAGACAGGAGCTTTCCGTTGCGCTGGAAAAAGGTTTGGACAATATCTTGGATAAGACGGGATCAAAAGTCGGAGAAAAAACGATTATTGATTCTCTTTCTCCCGGAATAGAGTCTTTACTTTCTTCCGGCTCGGAAGAGGATAAAGTGGCTTTTCAGAATGCTTATGAAGCATCGAAGGCCGGAGCTGAAAAGACGAAAGAGATGATGGCAGTCCATGGAAGAGCGGCTTATTACGGAGAGAAGAGCCTGGGTCTCGTGGATGGTGGTGCAGTTGTGGGGACCTTGATTTTTCAAAGGAATGGCAACGGAATAATCTGCTTTATATATATTGATAAAAAAATCCGCTATTAATAGCGGATTTTTTTAATTTTTTTATCATATCAAATCGGATTTATATCCATTAAAAATAATAACTGCACAAATTCTGTTTACATAATCTCAATACAGAGGTAATATAGAACAAGAAACCGGTTACACATAGAGGAAGTATGAATATTAGGGATATAGCAAAGATAGTGGGCGTGTCGTCCACGACGGTATCGAGAGTAATCAATTGCTCAGGATATGTTAAGGAAGAGACTAAGAAGAAAATACTACAAGTAATTCAAGAAACAGGCTATGTTCCGAATGAAGTAGCAAGAAGCCTCAGTTCGAGAGAAAGCTCCGGAATTGCAGTGCTTGTACCTGATATTACAAATGAATTCTTTTCTGCTCTGATTCGAGGAATAGGTTCTGTGGCCGAAGAGAAAGGATACAGATTGATTCTCTGTGATACGGCAGAAGACATGAACAAGGAACATAATGCTCTGTCTGAAGTGGAACGGCAATACCTATCGGGGATTATCATTGCACCGGTTTCCGAGCAGGATGCCGAGACCTATCATCGACTGGCAGAACTGGAGAAGAAATATATTTCTGTGGTACTTGCGGACAGAGAAGTTTATGGAGGAGAACTCGATGGTGTTTTTGTGGACAATGTGAAGGGGGCTTACGAAGGAGTTCATGCACTGATTCGAGAAGGACATAGAAAAATAGCGATTATTGCCGGGCCTGATACATCACTTCCCGGAAGAGATAGATTGATTGGATATAAAGAGGCTTTACGGGATGCCGGATTGAAAGTCAAGGACGAATATATTGTATTTGGAGACTTCCAAATTGATAAGGCATATGAAAGAACTAGGGAATTACTGGCTTTAAAGGAGGCGCCAACGGCAATTTTCACCTCAAATAATAAAACAACTTTAGGGGCGTTAAAGTACTTTACGGAGAATCATATTAAAATCGGACGAGATATTTCCATTCTTGGATTTGACCAAATTGATGCGTTGAAATTTATTGCTTATCCCCTTTCCACAGTGGAAAGAGATGCAGAGTTTCAGGGAAAAGAAACTATGCGGGCACTCATTTCCAAGTTGAAAAATAAAGGAAATACGGGAATAAAAAAGAAAATTCTTGTTCCGCATAAAGTTATATTAAGGGGATCGGAAAAATGTAAAAAGCTCCAAGAGAAATAAGAAGTGAATTTAAACGAATATTTTATAAAGAGAGTATTACTCGCAAAGAGTAAGATACCTGTTTAAAAACAAATAAGTAACCGGTTACATTGTTGAAAAACCGAAGATATAAAGGAGAGATACGTATGGGAAAAGTTCTTGTTTTTGGAAGTTTCGTTGTGGACTTAATGAGTAGGACTCCGCATCTGCCTGTTCCCGGAGAGACGGTAAAGGGGAGTGTGTTTAAAATGGGACCGGGCGGTAAAGGTTTCAATCAGGGGGTGGCGGCGCATAAAGCAGGAGCGAATCTTGTCATGGTTACCAAGCTCGGAAAGGATACCTTTGGCGATGTGGCTCTGAAAACCATGAAGGATTTGAAAATGAATGCAGATTATATTTTTCAGACTGATGAAGCGGAAACCGGTGCTGCACTCATCATGGTAGATGAGAATACCAGCCAAAATGAAATTGTAGTTGTTCTCGGAACATGCAACCAGATTACGGACCAGGAAGTGGATAGCCTTTCCCCGGTATTAGAAGAGTCTGAATACCTTCTTACCCAGCTGGAGACGAATGTTTCTGCAGTGGAAAGAATTGTTGCATTGGCAGAAAAGAAGGGCGTTAAAGTTATTTTGAATCCGGCACCCGTTCAAAAGATTAGTGATATGGTACTCTCGAAAATAGACATTATCACACCGAACGAGGTAGAGGCCGAGATTTTGACCGGTATTCCGGTTACCGATGAGGAAAATGCAAAAAAAGCGGCAGATTGGTTTATAGATAAGGGAGTCAAGTCAGTCATTATTACCTTAGGGGGCAGAGGGGTTTATGTGGCCTCGGAAGAAAAACGAAAGTTAATTCCCGCGTTTAAGGTCAATGCAATTGATACCACCGGGGCGGGAGATGCCTTTAATGGAGGCTTGGTTACGGCTCTGGCGGAGGGAAAGGATCTTTTCGAAGCGTCAAGATTTGCAAATGCACTCGCGGCATTGTCTGTACAGAAGATAGGGACTACTCCGTCTATGCCGATTCGTTCTGAAATAGAAACATTTTTAGAGAATAATAAGGAGGCCTAATATGATAAAGCAGGGTATTTTTCATCCACAACTTCTTCGTGTTATGGGAGAGCTGAGACATAGGGATACATTGGTGATAGGTGATGCGGGGCTTCCGATTCCCAAGGGGGTAGAAAGAATAGACCTCGGATGGAAAGCCGGTAGCCCGGGATATTTGGAGGTTTTGGAGGAAATATTAAAATACCTTGTAGTGGAGCAGGCGACTTTTGCAGAAGAGGCAAAGACGGTTTCTCCGGAATTTCATAAAAAGGCGCTTTCCTTACTTCCGGAAAATCTTCCGCTTCGTTATATTCCGCATACAGAGCTGAAGAAAGAGAGCGAATCGGCGAAGGCAATCATTTTAACAGGTGAATTTACTGGCTATACCAATGTAATTCTGACTTGTGGCTGTGCTTATTGATTGGAGAAATAGTGATGGATGATTGTGTATTGCGAATTGAATCAGTGACGAAGAAGTTCCCCGGCGTCATTGCACTGAAGGATGCACATCTTCAAATTAAAAGGGGAGAAGTTCATGCCGTATGTGGGGAAAACGGTGCGGGAAAGTCTACTTTGATGAAGATTATTGCCGGTGCACAAGGCTATACTTCGGGACATATTTATTTAGATGGAGAAGAGGTATTTTTCCATTCCACAAAGGAGGCGGAAAAACACGGGATTGCGATGATATATCAGGAATTTAACATGGTTCCTGAACTGAGCGTCGCTGAAAACATGTACTTGGGCCGTTTACCGATGAAGGGTGGAGGCAGAGTTGATTTCGGAAAGCTCTACAAGGATGCGGAGGAAATCATCAATAGACTGAAGCTTCATATTAATATTCGCACAAAGGTGAAGCACCTAAGTGTTGCTGAAGCGCAGATGACGGAGATTGCAAAGTGTCTCACAATCGGAGCAAAAATCATCATTATGGATGAGCCGACAGCGGCTCTTACGGATGAAGAAATCAAAGTGCTTTTTGAAATCATTGAGGATTTAAAGAAAAAAGGAATATCCATTCTTTACATCTCCCACCGTATGGATGAAATATTTCAGATTGCGGATCGACTGACGGTGTTCCGTGACGGATCGTATATTGAGACAAAGGAAATCAAGGATACCAATTATGCGGAAGTGGTTTCTTTGATGGTGGGTAGAAGTTTGGAAAGTTTATATCCTGAAAGAGATTATCAAGGAAGTGAAGTTGTTTTCGAAGCTAAGGATATTCATGGAAAAGGAGTTAACGGCGTAAGCATAGAGCTCCGTAAAGGGGAGATACTCGGCATTGCCGGTTTGCTGGGTTCAGGGACAATTGAACTTTCAAAAATGATTTACGGGGCAATCCCGATGAAGTCCGGAGAAATTCTCGTTCATGGAAAAAGGATTGATAATTCCAGTCCCAATAAAGCGATTCAAGCGGGAATAGGTTTTGTCTCAGATGACAGAAAGAATGAAGGACTTGTCCTGAATAGGAGTATCAAGGAAAACATTGTTCTTTCTTCCCTAAAGAAGTTTTCTTCCGGATTCCGGATTAATAAACGGAAGGAACAAAACGCGGTACAAAATGAAGTAGAACGATTGAATATTAAACTAAGCAGTCCTATGCAACTTGCAGGAAGACTTAGCGGAGGGAATCAGCAAAAGGTTGTTTTCGCCAAAGTTTTGGAAGCGGACACGGAAATCCTTATTTTAGATGAGCCGACACGAGGAGTAGATGTCGGTGCCAAGGCTGAAATTTACAATATCATGGATCAAATGACAAAAGAGGGGAAAAGTATAATTTTGATTTCCACAGATCTTCCGGAAGTAATTGGAATGAGCGATAGAGTGGTGATTATGAGAGAAGGCTATCGTGTTCTGGAGTTAAGTAAGGAAGAGTTAAGTCAAGAGAAGATATTGGCTTATGAATCGGGAGGAATTGAATCATGAAAAAAGTAAATAAGGGAGTACTGGTTGCACAAGTCAATATTTATCGTTCGGTACTGATTCTGTTATTAATCTGTATTGTAGCTAGTATTTTGTCAAAGAACTTCTTGAGCCTCAGTAACTTATTCAATGTTATACGACAAGTTGCTGTTGGCGGCTTAGTGGCTGCGGGAATGACTTTTGTGATTTTAACGGGAGGAATTGACCTGTCCGTGGGCTCAATAGTCGGACTGACGGGAGCTCTTTGTGCAGGTATTTTAAAGAGCACGGATAATATGATGCTGGCTATCTTGGTAGCGATTACGGTCGGTGTGTTATGTGGATGTATCAATGGTTTTTTTGTTGCGTATTGTGAAATTCCTGCCTTTATAGCAACTCTTGGAATGATGACATTGCTTAGAGGTTGCGTGCTGGTTTATACCCAAGGCTCTCCTATTGCAATTAAGAACGCAGGTTATAAATTTATAGGAAAAGGAAATCTTTTGGGAATTCCACTCCCGATTCTGTTTGTCGTTTTCTTCTTTTTGCTGGGGCATTACATTCTGACCAAGACAGCGTATGGAAGAGCGGTGTATGCTCTGGGCGGAAGTAGAGAAGCGGCAAGGCTTTCCGGTATTCGTACGAAATTGGTAGAGTGGATGGTCTATGTTATCAACGGCTTTATGTGTGCTATGGCCGGAATTATTTTAACATCCCGTCTGGCATCCGCACAATCTACCGGTGGAGAAGGAATAGAAATGGATGCTATAGCGGCGGTTATTCTGGGCGGTACCAGTTTGAGCGGTGGAAGCGGCTTTATTCTACCTACAGTTGTCGGCGCTATCATAATGGGTATTATTGATAATCTTCTCACTTTGATGAAAATCGATCCTCATGCAACGAACATAGTAAAAGGTGCTGTTATTTTGTTGGCAGTGCTCGTGGACAAGAAGGTAAATGAACTTTCGGATCGTTAAAAGTATGTGAATATAAGAGGAAGAGATTTGTTGCTCTTTTCTCTTAAAAGGAAAATAGGAGGAAAAAAGATGAAAAACAATTTATGGCAACAGTGGCAATGCTTTTCGTGTTAGCGTTGGTTGGCTGTAGTACAGGAGCCAAAACGGAGACAACAAAGGCTGCAGAAACGAAAGTGGAAGAAAAAGCTACAGAAGCTGCAGTGTCTGAAGACAAGAAGGATGGTGTAATGATTGGGCTTTCCATGAATACGCAGACTAATCCTTTCTTTGTGTCTGTACAGCAGGGTGTAAAAGATGCTGCGGCGAAGTATGGGATTGAAATTGTAGCAACCGATGCACAGGACGATCCTGCCATCCAGGCAAAAGATATTGAAAATTTAATTTCTATGAAGCCTGCTGCAATTATTGTGGACACTTGCGATTCGGATGCCATTGTTCCGGCTATTGAGTCCTGTAATGAAGCGGGAATTCCGGTATTCACTATGGATAGAAAGGCCAACGGCGGAGAGGTGGTTTCTCACATCGGCTACGATGCAATCAAATCCGGTGCCATGGCTGCGGATTATTTAGCTAAGGCTCTTTCTGAAAAAGGTAAAGTTGTTGAATTGCAGGGTATCATGGGAAGCAATGTGGCACAGGATAGACATCAGGGATTTACGGATGAAATTAAGAAGTATCCCAATATTGAAGTTGTTCAGTCTGAAGTGGCTAACTTTGACAGAGCTACAGCAATGAGCGTAATGGAAAACATTTTATCCGCAAATCCGGAAATTGACGGTCTTTATGCAGCAAATGATGAGATGGCACTTGGTGCGGTAGAAGCAATTGAAGCAGCAGGAAGACTGGATAAAATTACCATTATCGGATGCGATTGCATTGACGACACTATTGATGCAATGAAGGAAGGTAAGATTGAAGCTTCTATTTCCGAGCCACCTTACGGACTTGGAGTTTCCATTTTAGAAGCGGCTCACACCTATCTTGACGGCGGCAAAGTTCCCAAGCAGGTTGTTTTAGGAAATCAGGTTCTGGAAGCTAAGGATGCGGCAAACTATAACTCTAAGAGAGATGTAGAGATTGTAAGTCAGGAGTAACCAAAAGTACGATATTATTATAGAGGTTTACATTGATCAGAATCAGGGTTAAAACATAGAATTTAAACAAATCCCCACGGCAGTTCTGCTGTGGGGATTTGTAACTTTAGCTGTCAAGACAAAAGGTATTATACTGTACTACTTGTTTTTTACTGACCTTGGGATAAAATCCCGAGTTTGACAGTATTTTAAAGCAAAAAGTCTCAAAACTCGCTCTGGTGGCGGATTCCGAGACTTTTTTGTTTTTTATGATTGCACGTTATACTGTCTATTTTTTGGTTTTAGAACAAATATTTTTCATTTTGACAATAGGTATAATCTGTTTGGAGGTACAGAATCCAAAGGCATCATGTAAATCGTCTGTCAATTCTGTTCGTGTGTAAACTGGCTGATAGCCTTTCCCCTCATATTTCATAAAATCCATACCCTGAAGTGCTGAAAGGATTTGGTCAATGGTATATTTGTTGTTTAGCTTCTTTTCCAAGTATCGGTATACAATAAGTGAAATAAAACAGGTAATAAAATGAGCGAGAATTCTGTCCTGTCGTTTGAGATATACCGGACGAGCCTCAAAGTCCGTTTTCATAATACGAAAACATTCCTCAATTTCCCATCTGCGCTTGTTCGTTCTAATAATACTTTCTATGCTGTCATCCAGGTTGGTACACACAGCATAGAATCCGTCATACTTTTTTTCCTCATCGATTACGGAAGTATCGATATAACTGACTGTTTGGCTGGCAAGCTCGCCATCGTTTGTGGCGTGGTCTGTTTTTATGAAGCGCTTGGGATCATTTACCTTCTTTTTGTTAATGGTTTCACCGGATGCAACAATCTTTATCGCGCGTTCTATCTGCCCTTGGCGAACGTGGCGCTGATAATCGCGGTATTTGATTGAGCCAGGGTATCTCCCGATTAAGAAAAAATCCTGTTTAATTTTGGCGATTTGTCAAGCTTGAACAGAATTTTGTAATACAGAAAAACAATATAATACAATTCATAAAAAAACATACAATAAAAAGTAATATAAATTCTTGCATAAATAATAACAATATAATAATATAAATATAACAAATAAAAAAAGAAGGAAGGTATTCAAATGGAAAAAAATAACAAGCAATGATTCATTGAAGGGATTGTGGAGAAAAATTTTTAAAGGAAAGAAAGTCGATTCAGTCCGTTTTTCTTTGTTGGATGTGGAGCATCCAGGTCGGACCTTCATCCTGCTTATTATTTTTCTAAACAACAATGCACAAAAAAACTTAGAGCATCCGTGCATACTGCGGAAGAGTTTAATCTGGCTATGCCGAAAGCGGTGAATGAGCATGCAGTCGTAATTTGTTGTTCCTTGGGCGGCTCTACCCCTGAAACTGCCAAGAGCACAAAGCTTGCAAAGGAAAAAGGGGCTTATGTGGTTTCCTTTACGCATACAGAGGGTTCCGCCATCACAGAGTTTGCCGATGAAGTGATTCTCTTTGACTGGGCAAATAACGGATATGCTTCCAAAATGGATAAAATGATTAAGGTTTTATACCTTGCAACAGAGATTTTACAGCAAACCGAGGGCTATGAGCACTATGAGAAAATGCTCAATGCCTTTGAGAAAATTTACCCCGCCATCAACAATGCGGTTAAAACAGTAAGACCGGAAGCAAAGGTTTTTGCAGAAAAGTATAAAGATGTGGATATTTTGTATGTTATGAGTTCCGGCGCAACACAAGAAGTGGCTTGGTCCTTCTCTTCCTGTCTCATGATGGAAATGCAGTGGATTGCATCCTCCACCTTTAACAGCGGAGACTTTTTCCACGGACCGTTTGAAATGGTAGAAGAAAATGTTCCCTATCTTCTGTTTATGAATGAGGGGCCCACCAGAGAAATGGATGCCCGTGCGATGACTTTCTTGCAGCGTTTTAATACAAACTACACTGTTGTAGACAGTAAAGACTACGGATTATCCGGAATAGTCGGAAAGGAAGTAGTGGAATATTTTGATCCGGTTATTATCTGCTCCGTGACTCGTATTTATGCTGAAGAGCTGGCTACCATTCGAAATCACCCGTTAACAAAGAGAAGATACATGTGGAAACTGGAGTATTAATTTCCTGTTCTTAAAAATAATGGCAAATCGGAGGATGAGATGATTAAATTTGATGAGGAAAAAGTTCGCAAAGATCAAGAGAACGGTTTAAAACTGATTCCCGAAACGGAGAAAATAGTAGATGAAATTTGCAAGAAAGGCTATTCTTCCATTGTTTTCATGGGAATAGGAGGAACCTATCTTTATGCAAGCCAAATGGGGCATATTTTTAAGCAGTTGTCATCGAAGATTCCCCTTCATATAGAGAATGCAACGGATTATCTATATGAAGGAAATTGCCATATTGATAAGGATTCCGTCGTTGCCATTGCCTCTGTTTCAGGAGAAACGAAAGAGCTGATTCAAGCTGTGGATAAGCTCCATGAAACGGGAGCGAAAGTCATCGGCTATGTGGAAAAAGAGGGTTCCTCTTTATATAAAAGTGTGGACTATCTGGTGCATACCGACGGTGCAGAGTATTATTTCTGGTACACGGTCCTTCTTCGTTTTATGAAGAATGCGGGAGAGTTCCAAGACTATGACGGTTTTTTCCAAGGCTTAAAGAATATGCCAAGTACCATTGTAGAGGTACAAAAGCAGGTAGACGAACAATGTAGAGACTATGCGGAAAAATACGGAGATGAAGAACTGACTTATCTGGTTGGATCAGGCAATTTAGAGGATTGGGCAGAGTGCTACGGCATGTGTATTATGGAAGAAATGCAGTGGATGAGAACAAGGCCTATTCCGGCAAAACATTTTTTCCATGGCACCTTGGAAGTGATAGAGAGAGAAACGCCTCTCATTCTGATTAAGGGTGAAGACTCTACAAGACCTACTATGGAAAGAGTGGAAAACTTTGCTCATAGGGTGAGCAATCATGTCAATGTTTTTGATACAAAGACCTGTCGCTATCCGGTATTCCGGAGAAATTTAGAGGAATTCTGTCCCCGATGTTTGCCAGAGCTATGTTCCAGAGACTGAATGTTCATCTGGAAAACCATAGGAAGCATCCGCTGGAGATAAGAAGATATTACAATTGCTTATCTTATTAAGCAGAAAGATACAAATTCCTTTTCGTTATGATAAAATCGAAGAAAACGAAAAGAGGAAAAGTCACAGAAATGAAAGAACATACCGGTCCGCTTTATTTACAAATCTCGGAAGATATAAAAAGAAAAATCCATGATGGAGAATATCAAGTTAATACAAAGATTCCCACGGAGGCTGAGCTGGAAAAAAATCTACGGAGCAAGTCGTATTACCATCAGAAAAAGCGCTTGAGCTGTTGGTAGAGGATGAGATTCTAAGCAGAAAGCCAAAGATCGGAACTTATGTAACCGCAAAGAAAATTACGAGGAGCTTGAATCAATCCATGAGCTTTTCCAAAACCTGTAAAAGAAATGGACATGTAGTTTCTACAGTCCTATTAAGTGCAGAATTAAGAGAGGCAAAAGATCGTGATATACAAAGTCTGGAACTGGAGGGAGAAACACATATTTTGGTGATTCGCAGATTGCGCTTTTGCGACGGAGTTCCGGTCATTGTTGAAGAGAATCGATTTGCAAAAAAATATGCCTTCTTACTGGCAGAGGATTTGAGTACTTCCCTCTACGCTATTTTGGAAAAACACGGAGTATATCCCGAAATGAGCAGGAAAACCATCGGGGTGTGCTACGGAACGAAAGAGGAAGCCGCTTGTCTTGGAGTTTCGGAAGGGTCCGCACTGCTTTTGACCAGAGATGTGGCTTACGGAAGAGACAATAAGCCTATTTATAGGGGAAAAGAAGTAGTCAATGCCGAGAAGTTTGAATATACTATTTTGCAAAGAAATCACGAGTGATTTTATGATTCGTAACGAGTGTCGTGTATGAGATTACTGCATCTCGTTTTAAATACTTATCATCCGATTCTGGTACACGGTATAAGGTATTGGAGGTGAAGATGTCATTAAAAGTATTGGGAATAGGAGACAATGTCTGCGATAAGTATTTGCATACAGCTGTCATTTATCCCGGAGGAAATGCACTGAATATTGCAGTTTTTGCAAGGGAATTAGGACACGAAAGTGCCTATCTCGGAACCTTTGGAGATGACGAAGTCGGCTTTCATGTGCATGACACGGCTCTTTCCATGGGAATTGACTTGAGCCACTGCAGATACTGTATCGGTGAAAACGGTTGCGCGAGAGTACACCTTATTAACGGAGACAGAGTCTTTTTACCGGGAAATCAGGGAGGGATAGCAAAACAATTTCCTCCTGTACTGTCCAAACTGGATCTGGCTTATTGTGAGGGCTTTGATTTGCTCCATACCAGTGTTTACAGCTATATGGAGGAAGAACTCCCAAAGCTTTCCGCGGTGAAGGGCTATCTTTCCATGGATTTCTCCGATCATTTCGAAGAAGACTATTTTAGAAAGACTTGTCCCTATCTGGATGTAGCAAGCATTTCCTGTGGTGATATGGAACGGGAAGAAGTTCTGCAGTGGATAGAGAAGATAGCAGAGTTCGGATGCAAACATATTGTTATCGCTACGAGAGGAGCAAAAGGGGCTGTGGTGTCGGTGGACGGAAAACTCTACGAGCAAAGCCCCTGCCTTATTAAAGCGAAGGACACGATGGGCGCGGGAGACTCCTTTATCACAGCGTTTCTTGTATCTTATCTGGAAGGGATGAAGGGAGATTGCAGCGATTTTCCCGCTTCGGGAAATAGCGTGGGAATCACCAAAGAAGAAGAGTATAAAAGGATGGTGATTCAATCCGCCTTATATAGAGCGGCAAAATTCTCAGCGGAACAGTGTTTGAGAGACGGATCTTTCGGATATGGGAAGACGGTGAAGCTTACAGAAGAGGACCTTCAGCTCATCAAGAAATAGATAAAATTATAGCGGATCGGAGAAACGGAAGGTTTTAGTTCATCATGAGTGCCGTGCAGAAGGAGCACGACTCTTGTTTTAGTACACATTTCAGAAGGAGGAATGTATGAAAAAAGCGTTGAAATCTTTGCTTTTACTGGGAGTGTTGGGGGCGGCGCTGCTCCTGAATTCCTGCGGTAAGGCAGAGGAGAAGAAAGCGGAAAGCAATGTGCAAAATGAAGAAAAAAAGGCGGATGGGGCCGGCAGCACGGGAGTGAAGACCATTCGTTTCTTCCATCGTTTTCCGGATGAGCCGTATAACAGCTTTATAGAAGAAAAACTGAAGGAGTACGAAGCAGCTCACCCGGATATTCACTTTGAGATTACCAGTGCACAAAACCAGGAATACAAAGAAAAACTGAAAATTGTTGTAGGAGGAGATGATACGCCGGATATCTTCTTTAGCTGGGCCGGAGATTTCACGGAGAGATTTATCAGAGAAGATTTGATTTTGGATTTAAAACCGTATATGGATGCCGATCCGACGTGGAAAGACAATCTGATTGATTCTCAGATGAAGATTTATACGAATAAAGACGGTATGGTTTATGGCGTACCGTTCAGATTGGATGCTAAAGTATTTTTCTACAACATGGACATTTTGAAGGAAATAATATTGAAGTGCCTACGGACTGGGATTCCTTCCTTGCTTCCTGCGAGAAGCTTAAGCAGGCGGGCATTACGCCGATTGCTTTCGGTAATCAGCAGAACTGGGCATCGGCTCACTATGTGGGAACTTTAAACCAGATATTTGTTCCCGATGATGTTCGTGCAGTGGATTATAATCCGGAAACTGGAGATTTCTCGGATGAGAGATATGTGAAGGCGCTGGATTATTTCCAAAAGCTTTTCCCCTATATGACTGCCTCTCCCAATGCGGTGGTACCGGATATGGCAAAAATGAATTTTGCAATGGGACAGGCTGCATATTATTATGCCGAGCTGATTGAGATTCCTTATATCACAGCTGAGGATCCCAATTTAAATTATGGTATGTTCACATTCCCGGAAGTAAAAGGAGCGGAGGGCGACCAGAAGATTCTTACCGGTGCACCGGAGGGGTTTGTTATTTCTAAAAAGACTGCTTATCCTGATGAATGCGTAGAATTTTTAAAGTGGTTCCTTGGACCGGAAGTAGGAAAAGAGCAGTGCCAGAAGATAGGTTGGTTTAATGCCGCAAAGAACACAACAGATGGATTAACGGATCAAAAACTTCTTGATGCATACAAGATTATTATGGATGCTACGGAAATGGCCCCATGGTTAGATACAGTACTGTATTCTACCGTGACGGATGAATATCTTACCGCAACCTCTGATTTTATCAACGGAGATATTACAGCGGAAGAAGCGATGAAGCGGATTCATGAGAAAGCCGTGGAAGCGCAGTCTTTGGTAAAAAAATAGAAAAGCAAGTAGTTTGAAAGAATAAAAATAACGCTTGGCTGAGTTGTTGAAAAGTGTATTTGCAAAGATTATTTAGAACAGAGCAGGGCCTACAAATTCTGTAGGCCTGTTTTTGGAAAAGGAGAAGCCATGCATAAAAATAAAATAACGCCATATTTATATATGTTACCGGGACTTGCGATTCTCCTTTTTTTTGTATACATCCCGGTAATCATGAATATTGGTTATAGTTTTTTCAGCCTTTCTTCCTATTCGGCCGAACAGCATTTTGTGGGTCTGGAGAATTATAGGAGGCTGTTTCAAAGCAACGTTTTTCCGATTATGCTGAAAAACAACATTCTGTACGCTGTTATATCGTTGATTGTGCAGGTTGGCTTTGGGACATTAATAGCTCTATTTTTGGAGAGTAAATTGATTCGTCCCAAGTTTGGGAATTTTTGCAGAAATTTGTATTATCTTCCCGCCTTGATTTCCCTAACTGCTGTGGGGCTCATGTTTACTTTTATCTACGAACCCAGTGTTGGATTTTTGAATGCCGTGCTCCGGGTTTTCCATTCCAACGGTTTTGCATGGTTGGGAGATTCCAAAATAGCTATCTATTGTATCATTGCCATGAGTCAGTGGCAGTTCACCGGCTACATCACGCTTCTTATGGTGGTAGCCTTCCAAAATGTTCCGCAGGAATTTATGGAATCGGCAGCAATAGACGGTGCGGGGCTTTTTAAAAGAACCTTATACATTTTGATTCCGCAGGCTAAAGAACAACTTCTGGTATGCACCATCATTACGATTATCGGTGCATTTAAACTGTATACGGAAGTCTATGCTACTACAGCCGGAGGTCCCGGAAACAGTACGCAAGTTTTAGGACTATTCTTGTATCAACAGGCATTCCTGCATGATGAGTTGGGAATGGCCGCGGCTACAGGTGTATTTATCTTTGTGGTCACGATTGTTCTTTCCGTTTTGCAAATCAAGATCACAAGGTCGGGAAAGGACTAGAAAAATGATGAAACGAACTCTCAAAAGTTTAGCGGTCTATATTTTTCTGATGATATTGGTAATCGTGATACTTTCCCCCTTGGCGTGGATTATCTTGAATTCGCTAAAAACAAACAGGGAAATGTTTGCCGATTCCTTAGCTTTGCCCGTCAGCTGGCAGTTTCAAAACTATGTTAAAGCATGGAATTTAGGCTTGTATCGCTATTTTGGAAACTCTTTAATTGTCAGCAGCATTTCTTTGGTAGGCATTTTGACTTGTTCCTCTTTTTGGCCTATGGTTTAACACGCTTTCAGGCAAAGGGAAGCCATGTGATTTTTCTCTTGGTTTTAGGTGGAATGACTTTATCGGAGCAGCTTGCCTTGGTTCCGCTGTTTAAGATTCTTAAGGCGATTAAGTTCTATGACAGTTATCTGGCGGTAATTTTTCCTTACATCGCATTTCGTATTCCTTTTACGGTTTTTTTGATGCGATCCTATTTTCTGAGCATTCCGAAGGAACTGGAAGAGGCAGCGATTGTGGATGGCTATAACAGCTTTCAGATTTTTACGAAAATTATTTTACCGATTAGTAAGCCGGTTATGGCTTCTGCGGGAATTGTAAATTTGAACTTTGTCTGGAATGAATTCTTGTTCGCAAATGTATTTCTGAACAATAAAAAAATACAGACCATTCCAATAGGCTTGATGACCTTCAAGGGAGACCTTAAGGTTGATTATACGACAACACTGGCCGGATTAATCATCTCCTCTTTGCCTCTGATTATTTTGTTCCTGTGTTTTTCCAAGCATTTTGTACGAGGCTTGACTACAGGAGCGGTGAAGGGATAGAGATAAACGACCATGAAGCAGCAAAAGATGTTTCATGGTCGTTTTTTTATTCATAACGAGTATCGTTCGCAAAGCGTACGATATCTCGTTCTTAACCGGTGGCATAGACAAAGTCTATAACATTCGGTTTTAACGAGTATCACTCACGAAGAAGCACTACCCTATTTATCAAAATGGAAGCTCTTATAGGATATAATCATATAAAAAAATTTATGATTTTTTTGAATTGATATAAAAAAATATTTCAGTAAAAAAAGATATAAATTAATTAACTTTAATACATATAATTGTGAATATTGAATAAAATTCCTTCGCGTTGTATAATCATTAAAAATATAAAGAACGGAGAGAGTTCTATGAACAGTTCAATTGTTTCCCTTAAAAATGTAGAAAAATGGTTTGGTGAAAATCATGTTGTGAAAAACATGAATTTGGAGATTCAAGAAGGGGAGTTTTTGACTCTATTGGGGCCTTCAGGATGTGGGAAAACCACAACCTTGAGAATGATTGCGGGCTTTGAAGATGCTTCATCCGGTACGATAGAAGTGCAAGGAGTCAGGGTGGAAGAGATGGAGCCCTTTCAAAGAGACGTGAATACCGTCTTCCAGAATTACTCGTTATTTCCGCACATGACAGTTTTTGAAAATGTAGCTTATGGACCTTCTATAAAAAAGGTGCCTAAAGAACAGATCAAAAAATCTGTCTCGGAAATGTTGGAACTTGTCCAAATGAGCGGGTATGAAAGCAGAAAACCGGATGAATTGTCCGGCGGTCAGAAGCAGAGAGTGGCAATTGCCAGAGCGCTGATTAATCAACCTCGGGTTTTGTTATTGGATGAGCCTTTAGGAGCTTTGGATATGAAGCTTCGAAGACAGATGCAGATAGAGCTGAAAAGACTGCAAAAAAAGCTGGGCATCACCTTTGTTTATGTAACGCATGACCAGGAAGAAGCCATGACAATGAGCGACAGAATTGCGGTGATGTCTGATGGATTGATTCTGCAAATCGATAATCCTGTAGAGATTTATGAAAAGCCGAAAAGTAGATTTGTAGCGGATTTTATCGGAGAATCCAATATTTTCAAAGGAAAAATAAAAACGATGGAAGATGGAATTCTCCATGCAGAATGCAAGCAGGGGGATTGTTTGCTTCATGGAGAGGGGTTTGAAGCGGAGGAAGAAATATACATATCCGTAAGACCCGAGTACTTAATGCTATCCAAGGAAAAACAGGAAGGATTCAGCTTAAAAGCAAAAATCATAGACTATGTTTTCATGGGAACCCTAGTTAAGGCTATTTTGCTTACGGAGGATGGAAAAGAAATTAAGTATTCCCGTTTTGAAAAGAATCAGTTCTTGGATATCGGTGACGAGGTCTATTTATATTGGGATTATGATAAAGGTGTGGCAATCAAAAAGACTTCTTTTGATGAAGAGAATAGCTAATGAGGAGAATCGGCAATGGCTAAAAGAAAAAAACAAAATAAATTGCCTTTTTAGCGCAGGCGGGACCGGTATCGGTTTGGATGATTTTATTTGTCACTATTCCTTTGTTGTTCATCATTTTTGTTTCCTTTATGAAAAGAGGTACTTACGGGGGAATTGAATATGTCCCATCTTCGGAAAGTTATAGTTCATTAAGGGATCCCGTTTATTGGAACGTTATCATGAAGAGCTTTAAAGTGGCGACCATGACAACTTTTCTATGTTTGGTATTTGGCTATCCCTTTGCCTACTACATTGCCAGGAAGCCTTCAGAAATTGCTTCAAGGCTGATTATGCTACTGATGATTCCATTTTGGACAAACGGTATGATGAGACTGAATGCCTGGATGTTGTTTTTTCAAACGAATGGTCCGGTAAATCATGTCTTAGTCAATGTTTTAAAGCTGATAGATAGACCCATTGTATTTTTGTATACGGATTGGCTGGTGAATATAGGACTTTTTACAGGAATGTTGCCGTTTGCTGTTCTTCCTATGTATTCCTCCATTGAAAAGTTACAAAAAAATTTATTGGAGGCTTCTTCCGACTTGGGAGCCAATGCACGAACCACTTTTTTTAGAGTGACCCTGCCTTTGACCTTACCCGGCATTATCTCCGCCATTATCTTAACCTTTATTCCCGCCTTGGGGATTTATACCACTACAGATATGTTGGGAGGCGGAAAGGTTATTTACATAGGAAATGTGATTAAAAATCAGTTCGGCTCTATTCGAAATTGGCCATTGGGTGCAGCGCTCAGTGTTTTACTCTTACTGATTACCGCCTTATTAATCTTCATTTATTCTCGTTTTGCAAAAGTAGAAGATATGGAGGTTGTATAAGATGAAAAGAAAAGAGAGAAATGAGAAGCGTAATGCAATACTGGGCACGCTTTACGCTACTCTGATTTATATTATCTTCTATATTCCCGTCATTGTAATGGTTACGTTCTCTTTTAATAACGCGAAACGTAATTTTGCTTGGGAGGGTTTTACCACTTCTTGGTATACAAAGCTGTTTTCCTTTGAAAATACGACTTTGTGGGATGCGCTGTTCTATTCTCTGATGATTGCCGTTTTAGCTACTCTCATCAGTGTAATCATTGGAGTGCTTGGTGCAATCGGGCTTTCCAAGTTTGAATTTAAAGGCAAAAAAATTCATTAACGGTATGATTTTTGTTCCGATTATTGTACCTGAAATTGTGCTTGCGGTAGCCATGCTGATTATTTTCATTACCCTGCACATTAAACTTGGGATGGTCACTATTTTAATTGGACATTGTACATTTTGTATTCCCTATACGGTGGTCACCATAAAAGGGCGTATTTCGGGGGATAATGAAACCTTACAGGAAGCGTCCATGGATTTGGGAGCGAATAGAATTCAGACATTTTTTCGAGTTACGATTCCAAGCATTATGCCGGGAATCATCTCGGCGGCGTTCTTAAGTTTTACCTTATCGATCGATGATGTTGTGATGTCCAATATGTTAGCCGGGGCAAGTCAGTCCACTTTGCCGGTTTTGATTCTTTCTTTAAACCGAACCGGTTTATCCGGCGATGTGAATGCCTTAACAACAATCATGATTGCTTTAATGGTTGTCGGAATTTTAATCAACGAATTAATTCAAAAGTTAAAAGCAAATAAAGGGAGAAGATTTTCCTAAGCAAGTTCTTGTCGCGTGTGCGATAAACATAAATCAATTTAGGAGGGAAAGGATATGAAAGCAATTGTTAAATGGGGATTGGTTATAGTAATGGCCTTGGAGCTGATTGCGTGTAGCAAATCCGGTGAAAAAGCATCGTCAAAAACCGACGCTGCGAACGGAGGGGCGAGTGGTACTGAGAATGGAGCTGCAACGGATTTAAACATCATGATGTGGGGAGATTATATCTCGGAGAATCTGGTCTCGGAATTTGAAAAGGCAAACAATGTGAAGATTAATTTCACCTATATGTCTGATAATGCCGATGCCGTTAACAAGCTTACCGCAGGCGGAGGAAATGAGTTTGATTTAATTCTTACCTGCGATGCCTATATGGAAGCCTTAATTAAGGGAGGCTATGTTGAAAAGCTGGACTTGAGTAAACTTCCCAATTCCAAGAATTTGAATACGACCTACTGGCATGCCGGAATTAAGGACTATTGTATTCCTTATTTAATGAACTATGTCTATGTAGTATATGATACAAAAAGATGTCCTATAGAAATTACCTGCTATAACGATTTGGTTAAGCCGGAAATGAAGGGACAGCTTGGTTCCATTGATGGAGCTCGTAATTTGTTCCCGGTTGCTTTAGCGGCTTTAGGGTATGACCCCAATTCAAGAGATGAAAAAGAAATTGCCGAAGCATATGAGTGGCTGAAGAAGTTCCATGAAAATACGGTAGCTTATGGCAATACGCAGGAAAATATTATTTCCGGTATGATCAGTGCCATGTTGACTTATGACGGAAATGCGGCTTGGGCAATGGAACAATTGGCAAAAAAGGGTGAAAATACTTTAAAGATTGCGGAATTCAAAAAAGACCCCGTCCAACTTGGAATGGATTTGTATGTCATTCCTACCGGTGCTAAACATCAGGATATGGCATATAAATTCTTGGATTATATCTTGGATGCGGATGTTATGGCTAAAAATTTAGATGAGTTTCCCTATTCCTGTCCGAATGATGCGGCAATTGAAAAGGCATCCGAAACCTATCGTAACGGTCCTGCATTTGATTTTGATTATAAAGATCGTATCTTCTTCCAGGAGGATGTAGGGGAAGCTATCAAGATATACGACTCTTACTTCCAAAAACTGAAGGCCGGACAATAAAAGAGGATGGATTATGTATAAATTCAATGAAGAAGAAGTACTGCAAACCTATGCCAACGGCATTCAACTTAGACCCTTAATCGAAGAGAAGCTGGATGCTTTATGGAAAAAGGGAATTTCCAACATCTGCTTTATGGGAATCGGAGGGACTTATGCCAGTAGCCTTCAGGCCTATGTCCACATGAAAGAAAGATCGGCTTTGGAAGTTTTTGTAGAAAATGCAGCAGAATACTTGGCTACCGGGAATAAAAGAATCAATGAAAAATCATTGGTTATTATTTCATCGGTTACTGGTACCACTTCCGAGATGATTGATGCCGTGAATAAATTACATGAAGTGAAAGCCACTGTATTGGGCTTTATTGATACAAAAGATACACCGCTGTATAAGATGGTTGATATTTGTTTTTGCTCCCCTAAAAATGAACAGTTGAAATTCTTTATGGTAGCGGACAGACTGATGTTCCATGAGGGGGTATTTGAGGAATATCAGGATTATTACAGTCAAGTCGATGCCCATTTTGCAAGGGTTATGGTAGAATCTGAAAAAGCGCATGACCAATATGCTTATGAATATGTAAAACGGCATATCCATGACAAAATGCATTACTTTTTGGGAGCGGGAGCAATGTATGGCGCTACATATTCTTATGCCATGTGCTATTGGGAAGAAATGCATTGGATGCGCACCAAATCGATTCACGCTGCCGAATTTTTCCATGGAATGCTGGAAATCATTGATGAAGAAACACCGGTAACGGTCTTTGTAACGGAAGATTCGCAAAGAGAAATTGCACTGAGGGCAGTAAGGTTTTTAGATAAAATCAATAAGAACCACGAAGTTATCGATTCGAAAAATATTCCTGCCGAAGGTTTTTCCGAGAAATACAGAGGCTATCTTTCTCATCACTTAATTCATGCGGTTACCAATAGAATTGATGCCGCCTTAGAGGAAATCAGCGGACACGATATGGATCTCCGCAGGTACTATCGTAAAGTGGAATATTAAATAGGCAAATTTCGGGTATTAAGACTGAGGTGATGAGTGAAATTGCGAACCCTACCATTCCCCCTCTAAAAACTCTTTGGTTTCGGGTCTCTTAGGATGAGCAAAAAATGCTTCTTTTTCGCCCCTTTCCCAAAGTTCTCCCTCGTGGAAGAAGAGGATTTGGTTTCCGATACGCTTCGCCTCGGAGAGGTTGTGGGTCACGATAATAATGCTGTATCTGTTTTTCAGCTCTTGTAGGAGCTCTTCTATTTTCAGGGTGGAAAGTCGGTCTAAGGAAGAACAGGGCTCATCCAGAAGGAGGATTTTCGGCTCAATGCAAAGGGCGCGGGCAATACAAAGCCTTTGGGCCTGCCCTCCGGAAAGGCTTAGAGCGGAGCGGTGGAGCTCTCCGGAAATTTCCTCCCAAAGTCCTACGTCTTTAAGCTTTTGCCGGATTAAATCCTTCTGCTCGGCTTTGTTCTTGATACCGTAATACTCTAAGGCATAAGTCATATTTTTATAAATGGAAAAAGGAAAAGGACTGGGGTTTTGAAAGACCATGGCAATCTGCTCCAGTCGCTTTTCTTTTTGCTTTGTCAGATTTTCCCCGGAAAGAAAGATTTCTCCTTCCATAGAGGCCTCTTTATTTTCCAAAAGAAGACCGTTTAGACTCTTTAAGAGAGTGGATTTCCCGCAGCCGGAACTTCCCAGGAAAACCGTGATGCTCTTCTCCGGAATTTGAAAATGCAGATTCCGGAGTATTTGTCTTTTGCCGTAGGAAAGGCTCAGGTTTTTCACTTCCAAAATGGGATTTGTAGATAAAATGGGATTTGTAGATTCAGTAGACATTTTATTCTCCTAAGATGTTATTTGATATCTGTGTATACTTCTTTTAAAATTAACTTTTTGAACCGGGAAAAGCTATGCCAATAGTTCTTTATTTTTGCCATTTCCTATGGCAGTAAGCGGTCAGAAGGCTGGCTGTTCCATTTCCAATGAGCAGAAGGAAGAGCATCACAAAAGCGGTTCTGTAGGCTCTGGATAAGGAGGATCCACCTTGCACGAGCAGCAGATAAAGATGCAGGGGAAGCGCCATGGAAGCGGACTGGGTAGCGGAAGGGGTAATTTCCTTGTCCCCCATTACTGCCTTCTGGAAAACTTCATAAGCGCCGCCGGAAAGGTCGCGGATGTACACATGAATCTCGTCATCGGAGAGAGAGGAATCCACCTGACTCCATTTGGTATATTCTCCGTCGAAAATCTTCTGTAAGGTTGCCGTATCCAGATTTTCCAGCTCATCCGCATTGGGATTCTTGCTGCTGACCGACACGGTTAAAGCATCCTTTGCCACTTCAAAGCTCTTATAGTCCTTGCCAAGGCTCTCTACTTCCTTATCCTTAATGTCTCTCGCCAGCATACCGAAGTCGGCGGTGCCGTCAACAGCAGCCTTTACTCCAACGCCGGATCCCCCCGGAGCGACATAGATGGAGATGTTTTCCTTCGGGAAAGAAGCATCTACCTTGTCCCAGGTCTCATACTTCTCGGTAAAGGAAGAAGCTATGGAGAAGATTAAGGAGTAGGTCAAGTGCAGAAAAGCTTGATCAAAAAGAGAAATAGTATGAAACGACAGACTTGGAGCGATAGAAAAATATTCAGTAATATGGTACTATGAAGCCATCTTTAGCAAAGGAGGCACAGCATGCAAGTAAATATCAATGTATCTGAAAATATTATTGATTGGGTAATGAAAAGAGTTAGTCCGTCTGTGCTTTCTTCAAAGCAGGGAGAACTGCTGTATGCCTGGAAAGAAGGCAGAAAGGTACCGACTTATAATCAAATAGAAAAAATGAGTAAGATAACAGGCATTCCATTAGGGTACTTTTTTTTGGAAAAACCTCCTGTTGAGGATTCTTCTTTTGTGGAATATAGGACAGTAGATAGTAAAGAACTCGATCAACCCAGCAGAAATCTTATGGATACTTTGCATGATATGGAATTCGTGCAGGAATGGATAAGAAATGAATTACAAGTAACCGGATGTGATGATTTAAGTTTTGTTGGAGTCGTTAAAAAAACCGTTCAGACCAAGGATTTCGCTACTTTTGTAAGGAAATGCCTTCAAATTGAGATAAACTGGTATGAAAGCTGTAAATCCGGTGAGGAAAGCTTTAAATTGCTTCGGAATTATATCAGTGACCTAGGTGTTGTAGTAATGATGAGCGGAATCGTAGGGAGCAATACTCATCGAGCATTAGACACGAATGAATTCCGTGCCTTTGCTTTAGTGGATAAGAAAGCACCGCTGATTTTTATTAATGCTAACGATTCTTTTAACGGGAAGCTATTTTCTTTGTTGCATGAATTCGCTCACATTTGCTTGGGGGAGAATAGCCTGTTTAACGACCGTTACGGAAGTATAGAGAAAGTATCTGCTACGGAGAAAATATGTAATGCATTGGCGGCAGAAATTCTGGTTCCTGAACATATTTTTTTGGAAAAGTGGAAAAAACAAATCCGAGAAAAAGATGAAGAAGCAACAATTAGAGAATTAGCAAAGTATTTTAAATGCGGTTATACGGTTATCGCGAGAAGAGCCTATGATCAGAAATTTATTGATTTTCAAAGCTATCAAGATTTTGCGAGAAAAGCTGTTCAGCAGTACTTAGAAAAAAAACAAAGCGGCACCGGCGGAGGTGATTATTACAATACTGCTGCCAGCAGGGTAGATAGAAGATTTTTTGATTTACTCCTTGGAAGCGTATCAGAGGGTAGAACATTATATTCTGACGCTTTTCGATTGACCAATACAAATCGAAGCACTTTTTCGAATTTGGCTGAGAAGATGAGGGGTGTTGGATGATGGAGAAGGAATTATTTTTAATTGATGCGAACTCGCTGATAACCCCATATCTAACATTTTATTCCTTCGATTTAGCAAAAACTTTTTGGAATCAAATGGAATGGCATATCCAAAATGGAAATATCGCTATCTTGGACTTGGTGAAATCCGAAGTCCTAAAAGGAAAAGACAGCCTAAAAGAATGGATGGAAAATATAGAAGCAGGACAGTTGATTGATCATCGAGAACCGGCAATAATAGTGAAATATGGAGAAGTTCTTCGGCACATACAAGAGAATCCTGTATATAAGCCCGCAGCATTAACGGAGTGGTCACGTGAGGAAGTGGCTGACCCGTGGCTTATAGCTGCAGCAGCTGTTGGAAACTATACTATTATATCTTTTGAAATTGCAAATAAGGTTTAAATACTCATAATCCCAGTAAGAATGCTAAAATCCCTGATGTGGCCAAGGTGTTTAAGGTAGAAGTACAAAATCTATATTACATGATGCGAGTATTAAAATTTAGCTTATAGACCTTCTTAATTTATTGGGAAAAAGATATGCTGCTGAACTACCAGACTCTAAGGACAAAACAGGATTAGATTGTAAAAGAGGTAGATTAGAAGAAAACTACAGATGCAGAACAGAGAGTAGCTGCAAGGCATTTTGTAAATAAATGGCGGGGAAAAGGCTTTCCAGAGATTTGACGGAACGATACGGTAATAGCTTCGGAATGAGCAATATCAACAAGATGCGAAAGTTTTATTCGCTATACTCAATTTTGCAGACAGTGTCTGCAAAATTGAGTTGGAGCCATTACGTAGAGCCCTTGAATATTGAAGACTCTATTTTAGCTGAAAACAAAAATCTATCGGCGAAAAGAGAAAAAACAGCACTGTAGGAAAGGGTGGATTTTAGCTCGTCCATTAAGGAGGAACTCATATGTCTATGGTGAAAAAAGACACGATCGAAGCAAAGGGTTTTGCTATTCAAATTTATACGGAAGACTTTAAAAATGACTATATAAGTTTAACGGATATTGCAAGATACAAAAATGTGCATGAACCTAAAGATGTTGTTAAAAACTGGCTGAGAGTAAGAGATACAATTGAATTCCTTGGACTCTGGGAGACTATTCATAATCCGAGTTTCAAAGGGGTCGAATTCGACTCCTTTAGAAAGGAGGCAGGAACAAATGCATTTACATTGTCACCTCAAAGATGGATTGAAAATACAAATGCAATCAAAGAATATCTCTTAAAGGATCTTACCAGCGAGCAGTTATCTTATCAATACGCAAGCGAAGCAGATATGCTAAATGTTGCCTTATTTAACAAAAGAGCAAAACAGTGGCGTGAAGAGAATCCGGACTTAAAAGGTAATATGAGAGACTATGCGAGTTTAAATGAATTATTGGTACTTGCCAATATGGAAAGCTATAATGCAATTCTTATTGGTAAAGGCATGAATCAAAAAGAAAGAATGATAGAGCTAAGAAAGCTTGCAAGAACTCAGCTGCTGTCCATTGAAAAGTTGAACAACGCAGGAATTAAGAGTTTAGAGGATAAGTCAAGGAAATAGAGAGGTATATTTTTCATAGTGGTATTTATTTTACGCAGAGTAGCTTAGGCTAGAATAGAAAGAGCCCCTATTTTGGCCGAAGTTATATATTGTCTAAATACAATCTTTCGGCTAATATGGAATCATATTATAAAGTAGCCGAAAAATTCACAAAAAAAGGATAGAATATACAGCTATAAAAGACTCGGTAAATCCATTGCCTTACTTTCGAAATAGGAGGAAGATATGTCCTACATCAGAAGAGGTTTAGAAAAGATTGTTTTGCAAGTGACAAAAGAATATCCGGTAGTGCTTCTTTCGGGACCGCGTCAAGTGGGAAAAACCACCATGCTTAAGAAACTAATGGAAGGGACAGCTCGAAATTATGTCTCTCTGGATGATTTGCAGGAAAGAGAGCTTGCGAGGACAGATCCGGAACTGTTTTTACAGTTGCATAAACCACCTATTCTCATTGATGAAGTACAATATGCTCCCGAACTTTTCTCCTATATTAAGCTGATTGTGGATAAAGAACAAAAAAAGGGAGATTTTTGGTTAACGGGTTCGCAGGTCTTTTCGCTTATGCGAGGCGTACAAGAATCCTTAGCAGGAAGAGTTGCCTTACTTTCTCTGTCTTCACTTTCTCAAGCGGAGGCCTACGGAGGAGAAGAGGAAATGTTCACGCTTGATCCGGAAAGCCTGCTTTCCAGAAAAAAGGGGAGAAAGCTTGCCAATGCAGAAGAGATATTTAAGCGCATTTTTAAAGGCTCCATGCCTGCTATTGTGAGTGGGGATATAAGCAGTCCCGGTATTTTCTATAACAGCTATTTAAGTACTTATATTGAGAGAGATGTAAAAAGCCTATCGGATGCGATAGATTCCTTAAAGTTTTTACGCTTTATTACGGCGCTTGCTGCAAGGTGCAGTCAGATGCTGAATGTCAGTGAACTTGCAAGGGATGCGGAGTTGAATCAAAAGCAGGTAAAAGACTGGCTGGGTATCTTGGAAACCTTGGGAATTCTGTTTTACTTGTATCCGTATTCCAACAATTTATTAAAGCGTCTTGTTAAAACACCGAAAGTATATTTTTACGATACAGGACTCGTTGCCTATCTGACCAAGTGGAGCAGTCCGGAAACACTTGCAAGCGGCGCAATGAGCGGGGCTCTTTTGGAGAATTACGTGGTTTCGGAAATACGAAAGACCTATTTGAATCAAGGGAAAGAGGCGTTTATGTCTTACTATCGGGATAAAGATGCCAAAGAAATCGACCTTGTTCTGGAGCAGGACGGAGAGCTCCATCCTATAGAAATTAAAAAGTCTGCCAATCCGGCATCGGAAATTCTTCGTGTCTTTCCGGTCTTGGACAAGTCATCTTTAAAAAGGGGAAATGGAGCGGTCATCTGCTTAAAGACAGACTTATCTGCATTTAATAAAGAAAACTACATCGTTCCCGTTTGGATGATATAAAGATATTGCTCCTTCCATTTCATATTCATTTTATAAATGCCCTGTATTCTGTTTAGAGAAACAATATGCCGGAAAAGGAATTCTTTCTTTTTTCGAGAGAGATAGTTTAAGAATTAGGGCGTATAATGATAAAGTGATTTAAGGAGGAAGATTTATGGTTAAGAATCAATTTAAAGGAGCATTTCTTTTACTTGGCTTATGTGTAAGCTTAAGCTTTACTGCATGTCAAAATAAGGGCGTTGCAGAGCAGACTTCGACAGAAACTGCTCCGACCGGGGAAGAAGTTGCCGGGCAGCAGGGGCTTGTAGTTAGTCCGGAAGAAGCGGGTGTTTCCGTAAATATGGACAGTAACGGCGACAGTTTTAAGCCTGCAGACTATACTCTTCCTGTAAAAGACGAGTATGTTTATGAGTATTTGGGACTGCAATTCAGTCTTTCCGAAAAAATAAAAGAAGCGATGAAGACAAAAGACATCGTGATGCTCGATGACCAAAGCCCTCTGGATCAGGACCTAAAGTATGCGCTTTTATACTTCAGTAAGCTTACGGATGAGCAGAAAAATGCGGAAGTCGGCAAGATGGGTGACGGCTACGAAAAGTGGCAGGAGAGCCTTGAACGAATCGGTACCATCGGGATGTTCGAAAAGAGTCTTTCTGAAGAAGAAATCGGGAAGATTACGAAATGCGACAGTCATACGAAGCTCGGAGATTCCAAAGACGGAAAATACAGCTATTACCTTAGTGTAAACAGCGGAGCTGATGCAGAGACTATTGAGGAATTGAAAAAGACGTCGGTAGAAATTACGGAAAAAAAGACCGTCCGGAAAAATGGTTTTTGTCTTAGCGGAAAAAGTCCGATTTGGCAGGGGATATGGTTTTTTTCCGAGGATTCCGAAATGCGGTGACCGACCTAAGTCATCTTCAGACAAAGGACATTCACGGAAAAGAGTTTAGCAGTAAAGACTTTGCAAATTACGACCTTACCATGGTCAATGTTTTCGCAACTTGGTGCACTGCTTGTATTCAGGAAATCCCGGACCTTGTCGAGGTGCAAAAGGAAATGCAGGCAAAGAGAGTTAATATTATCGGAATTGTGACCGATACCGTGGATGATACAGGAGAGAATCGGGAAGCACTGGAAAAGGCGAAGCTCATTCAGGAGAAAACCAAGGCGAATTACTCCTTCCTTATGCCGGATAAGACAAATTTCAACGGCAGATTAAATGGTATTCAGGCCCTCCCGGAGACCTTCTTCGTGGATAAGAACGGACAGATTGTCGGAGAGACCTATTCCGGATCTCACAATAAGAAGGACTGGACAGCAATCATCGAGAAGGAACTTTCCGCTTTGAAGAACTAAAGTCCTTTATCGCTTGCATTAGATACTATTTTAGAAGGTTAGATACTATTTTAGAAGGTTAGATACTATTTTAGAAGGTTAGATACTATTTTAGAAGGTTAGATACTATTTTAGAAGGTTAGATACTATTTTAAAAGGTATATCGTTGTAGGAAGAAAAGAAATGAACGAAAGGTAAAAGCGGAAGAAAAATATTAAAGAAACGTATAAGCGGAAGAAAAGAAATGAATGGAACATAGAATCGAAAAAAGCTCAGAAATGAATCAGAAATGAGGAAAAATGTACAGAAATATTTTTAAATCTCGTGTCCTTTCCGTGGCTCTCGTAGCACTCGGCATTGCCATGATGTATATCGGAGCGCAGCGGGGAGAGGTACTAATCGTTTTAAATAAGGCAATCAAAGTTTGTATGGAGTGTATTGGCATTGGATAAGTTAAAAGAACTTATAAACGGAAAGTCAAAAAAAGATAAATATAAAGCAAGAAACAATGTAAGGCATGTTTTCCAATCCTTTTGGTTTCTGCTTACGAATTCCTTCTTTGAAGGATTTAAGACCGGAAAAATCTACGGAGGAAAATGGAAACAGCTTTGTGTGCCCGGCATGAATTGCTATTCCTGCCCGGGAGCAAAGGGCTCCTGTCCTATTGGGGCTTTACAGGCGGTCATTGGAAGCCCGAAATTTAAGTTTAGCTACTATGTGGTAGGCTTCCTCTTTTTTGTGGGAGCACTTATCGGAAGAGGGGTCTGCGGTTATCTCTGTCCGTTCGGCTTGGTGCAGGATTTACTGCATAAGATTCCTTTTGTGAAAAAGATTGAGACTTTTAAGGGAGACAAGGCTTTACGAAAGGCAAAGTATCTTATCTTGCTTGTTTTTGTAATACTCCTCCCTCTGTTTTTAGTGGATATTATAGGACAGGGAGCCCCCTATTTTTGTAAATTGATTTGTCCCGTGGGTATGATGGAGGGCGGTATTCCTTTGGTGCTGATGAATAAAAGCATGAGAGGAGCCATTGGTTTTTTGTATGCCTGGAAAGGCTTGATTTTGATCCTGACTATCTTTCTTTCCATCGTGATTTATCGACCGTTTTGCAAATACATCTGTCCGCTTGGGGCGATTTATTCCCTCTTTAATTCCGTTTCCCTCTTCCGCTATACCTTGGATCATCAGAAGTGCATTCACTGCGGAAGATGTAAGGCGGTTTGCGAAATGCAATGTGATCCGGTGAAAAACTGCAATGATTTGGAGTGTATCCGCTGCGGAAAATGTAAAAATGCCTGTCCGGTGGATGCGATTGCCTGTGGGATAACAAAGCTGGATATGTCGAAAGAAACGGTAAAAGCAAAGGCCTAGAGAGGGCAGTAGGGTAAAGTCTTGCCTCAAGCTCTAAGAGTATGGCACGAAAGAAGATGAACGAGGTGGGAGGGACTATGAACATCCTTGTCGTGGAAGATGATCAAAGTATCCGAGAGGGCATCGCAGCGTTCCTCTCGGAATTTGGCTACACTATGGTGGAAGCGAAAGACGGTCGGGAAGCTCTCTTGAAATTTAACAAAGAGATTCATCTTGTTATTTTGGATATTCAGATTCCCTTTGTTAACGGTCTCGAGGTCTTAAAGGAGATTCGAAAGCAGAGTAAGCTCCCTGTCCTCATTCTGACCGCCTTTAGCGATGAGGAGTATAAGATTGATGCCTTTACAAGCCTTGCGGACGGCTATATGGAAAAGCCCTTTTCTCTCCCGCTTTTAAAGGCGAGAATCGATTCTTTGATGCAAAAGAACTACGGACAGGCGGAGAAGTTTTCCTATAAAAATGTAGAGGTGGATTTTTCCGGCTACAGTGCCAAGGTGGACGGAAAGCCTGTAGATATGAATGCGAAAGAAGTGGAGATATTAAAGTATCTTTTCGAAAATGAGGGTCAGGCCTTAACAAGAGAACAGATCTTAGACTATGTCTGGAAAGAAACGGAAGAAATACCTTTCGACAGAGTGATTGATGTGTATATTAAAGAGCTACGAAAAAAACTCAAGCTGGACTGCATTTTCACAATAAGAAATGTGGGCTATAAGTTGGAGAGAGAATGAAAAATCTTAAGCTATTTCCGAAAATGTTCATACAGCTTTTTTCTGTTCTCGGAATCCTTATCCTTTTGATTCATCTCTTGGTCTTTTTCTTTTTCCCCATTAGCTACTTAGAAAAGAGGAAGGAAGCCATTACGAATCGGGCAAATGAGGGTTTCCGCTGCTATGGAGGGAAAGTCCCTTACAGAAATAGAGAATACTTTGGCTCTTTATTCTAAAAGCAGTGATATTCATGCCTTTGTAAAGAATAATACGGAGAGTCTGTCCATTCCCGTTGACACGAATATTCCCATAGACAGTGCGGTGCCCATTGATTTTCAGAGCAAAACAAATTCCATGATTATCGAAGAGAGGGAGATCAAAACGAATGCGGGAGAGGCACTAAGTTTACAGTTTATTTCCACCGCAGATATGCAAAAGGAAGCGAAGGAACTGAGCCTCCAATTTCTGCCCTATTCCTTGCTATTTCCCTTTTATTTTCCGCAGTAGTTTCCTTGATTTATGCCAAGGCGATTAAAAATCACATTCAGGAAATAAAAAACGAGACCGACAAGATGATTGCGTTAAATGAAGAGGCGCGCTTAGAGGTTGATTCCAAAGATGAGGTAGGGGAGTTGAAAGCACAAATCAATACCCTGTATCGAAGCCTCTTACAATCCATTGAAAATGTAGAAAAGAAAAATCAGGAGATTTTAAGGCTCGAAAAACTGAAATATGATTTTTTAAAGGGGGCTTCCCATGAGCTGAAAACACCGCTTGCGAGTTTGAAAAATCATTTTGGAAAAATATGCAGTACAATATCGGAAAATATAAGGATAGAGACCGCTATATCGGGGAATGTATCGCCACTGTAGACAGTCTTAGCCAAAATATTTCCCAGATCCTCTCCGTATCCTCTTTGGAAAATCTAAAGGAAGATGAAGAAAATCTGGAGATTCGGACTGTACTGCTTCCTGTTTTGGAAAAGTACGAGGTTCTTATACAGCAGAAAAAGCTGCATTTGCAGAACCGTTTAGCAGAGGAAAAGCTCTATATAGGAAAGCCGGCTCTAAAGATTATTTTATCCAACTTGCTGAGTAATGCGGTAAAATATACGGAGGAAGGCGGCTCTGTTGACATCTATGCCAAAGAGGGCTGGTTGTATGTGGAGAACAGCGTTCATCCTTCTTATGGCCTGAAGCAGGAAAAGCATTGCTTTGAAAAAATGGAAGCGAACAGGGAAAATAGCAAGGGAACAGCTTTTGGTACGGAAAAACGATATAGTATGAGTTTTGATTTTAATAAAGAAAACAGCAACGGTTTGGGTTTATATATTGTGAGCACCTTATTAAACAACTATAAGATTCCCTATGAGAGCTTAGAACGAGACAGGAAATTTGTCTTTCGGATTCAGTGTTTACTCTAATGCGTTTAGGAAAAGTGTTGCATCAGAGCGGGTAAGGGATAAAGGAGGAAAGATGTTTATCTTAGAACTAAACCAAGAGGGTATAGGAACGGAAATCGGCTTATTCCGGACAATAGAAGAGGGGAGAGCCTTTATTTCTCAAGTGAACGGCTACCGCTTTGAGGAAGAAGAGGGATTTGTCTATGAAAGCTTGGATATTCGGAAGCTTCCGGAGTATTTGGAGCTTAGTTATAATGAAAATATTGTCCCTTTTAGCAAGTTTATGTTTACAGGAGAAGGCAATATCGATATTTTTTGGAAAGAAATACCGGATTTGAGTTCTCCCGGAAAAGGCATGGTAGAAGGCTGTACCCGGGTGGATGCTTATGCTATTTCCAATGAAGAAGTGAAAGACTATATTGAAAAGCGGGAGAAACAGTACGAAAAGATAAAAGGGCTCTTAGAGGAAAAAGGCTATGAGGCAGACAGAGCCTACTTCGGTTCGGAAGACGGAGAAGCCATGCTTTACAGAAAAAAGGGAACGGAAGACTGGCATTTTCTTACCCATATGGATCCGGGATTTATAGAGGAAAATCCGGAGGATATCTTAAGCGGCGGCAAGATTAAATAAGCGCTTCTAATATTTACAAAATCCTAAAATATGTTTATAATAGTAAACATTATACAGGAGGCGTGAAAAATGAAAAAAGCTGCATATAACATACTTCCGGGAACGGAAGAAATATTAAAAAGTATGGGAGAACAAATAAAGCTTGCTAGACTCAGACGAAGTCTGTCTGCTGAACTTGTGGCAGAACGTGCGGGAATCAGCAGAGCGTCTTTATGGAAAGTGGAAAGAGGAGAACCGGCTGTGGCTATGGGAATCTATGCAGCAGTTTTACATGCCTTAAACAATCTGGATAAGGATCTGCTTTTCCTTGCTAAAGATGATGAAATGGGAAGACGGTTGCAGGACTTAAATCTACTTACAAGAAAGCGTGCACCGAGGAGGAAAGGCTAATGGCATCCAAACAAAAGACCATTTATGTCTACGATGATTTCAGCTTTGACAAGACGAGTCTGATGGGATGTCTTTGGATAGATGTGCTCAAAGGAGAAGAGTCCTACTCCTTTGAGTTTGATAAAATATGGTTGGAAAGAACCGGCCTTACATTTACGCCGGATCCGGAACTTATGCCATATTCCGGTAGACAATATCCTTCCGGAAAGACTATTTTTGGTTTATTTTCAGACTCTTCTCCTGACCGTTGGGGGCGTGTTTTGATGAATAAGCGTGAAAGATTACAGGCGGAGAAAGAGGGGCGTAAGCCTTCGAAGCTATATGACAGTGATTATCTTTTGGGAGTATATGATGAAACCAGAATGGGAGGGATTCGATTAAAAACAGACCCGGATGGGCCCTTTCTTTCTGCTGATCAAGGAGCTGCTGTTCCTCCTTGGGCTACTTTAAGAACTCTGGAGGAAGCTTCAAGAAAGCTTGAAAGTGATGATGGAGGGGCGATTGAAAAGTGGCTTAGACAGTTAATCAAGCCCGGTTCTTCACTAGGGGGAGCAAGACCTAAGGCAACAGTAAAAGATACCAAGAATCAGCTTTTGGATTGCGAAGTTTCCTTCTAAAAAAATGATGAAAAATAATACCGTGCATGGGAGATGGTAGTGCATGACTTAGCGGTCCTCTGCGGTTTGAATGTTCCGGACGCCAAGCTTGAAAATTTTTCTTCCTTAGGTAGTACTTATTTGGTAAAGCGCTTTGATCGAGAAAGCAACAAACGAGTACACTTTGCTTCTGCCATGACGCTACTCGGGAAAAAAGATGGAGCATCTGCAGCAGACGGGAGCAGTTATTTGGAATTGGCATCTTTCCTAAAATCTTATGGAGCACAGCCTAAAATGGATTTACTTGAACTTTGGAGGAGAATTGTTTTCAATATGGCTGTTAGCAATACAGATGACCATTTGCGAAATCATGCTTTTATTTTGGCAAAGAATGGTTGGGCACTTTCCCCTCTTTATGATGTAAATCCGGTTCCCTACGGAGATGAGCTTTCACTCAATGTAGATGAACAAGATAACAGGATTTGTATTGAACTTGCGATTCAGACAGCTTACCGATTCGGAATAGCGGAGTCGGAAGCGGTAGATTTGGCCTATAATATCCTGGAGACTGTAAGAGAAAACTGGGAAAAGATAGCAAGCTCTTACGGAATATCTCATAGACAAATAGAAGATATGAGACCGGCTTTCGATGTTTGTTATCAATAAAAGATAAGGAGCTCTGCTCCGTCTAAACATCTTTCCCCTTTTCTCTTTTTATGGTAGAATTTTCCAAGGCTTAGTATTGTAAAAGACGATAGGAGGGCTATATGGAAGATGAGAAGAACATTCAGATAGAGGGAAATAAGAGTTTTGGAGATGTGGTGATTGCCGATGAGGTGCTTGCCATTATTGCCGGTATTGCGGCAACCGAGGTGGAAGGCGTGCATTCCATGGATGGAGGCTGGTCCGGACAGTTCATTTCCAAGCTCGGCATCAAGGACCTTGCAAGAGGTGTGAAGGTACAGGTAAGAGAGGGAGAGGTCAAGGTGGACTTAAGCCTCAATATGGAATACGGCTATGCTATCCCGAAGGTTTCCAACCTTGTACAGGATAAGGTTTCCGCAAGCATCAACAATATGACGGGACTCACAGTTTCTGAAGTCAATATCAGAATTTCCGGAGTGGTAAATAAAGAGAATGAATAAGAGAGAAGAAAGAAGCCATAAGTTTAAGCTTTTGTTTTCCACCCTCTTTTATGAGGGAGAGGAGAAGACAGAGAGAATCAGCCACTATTCCTTTGAAAAAGAGGAGGACGATGAGAGTATCATCGCCTTTGACTGTCTTCCCGATGAGGAAAGGCATATTTAGAGGCCGAGGTGCTGAAGATATTAGAGCAGCTTCCTGAGCTGGACAGCATGATTAATGCGGATACGGAAGGCTGGACCACAAAGAGAATGAGTAAGACAGACCTTACGGTGCTTCGCCTTTCTCTTTATGAGCTGAAGTTCCAGGAGGACATTCCGAAGAAGGTGGTCCTGAATGAGGCGGTGGAGATTGCAAAGAAGTACGGAGGCGCGGATTCCGCTCTTTTGTGAATGGCGTGCTTGCGCGGATTCTTCCAAAGCTTTCTCCGGAACTTTCCGACTCTGCTGAAAAGAAAGAAAAGAAGAGCGAAAAGAAGGGAAAGAAAGAGCAGAGAAATTCTTCTTTCCACATCGTTCTGAACAAGAAAGATTAGTTTATGGAAAGAGCTTCCAAGAAAGAATATACGGTCTCGCAGGTCAATCGTTATCTTGCACGAATGATGCAGGAGGATTTCTTTCTTTCTCACCTAACGGTATCCGGAGAGATTTCCAACCTGAAAATGCACCCGTCGGGACATATTTATTTTACGCTTAAAGATCAAGCTTCGCAGCTTTCGGGCATCATGTTTGCCGGAAAGAGGGCGGGGCTTGGTTTTCGTTTGGAAAATGGCATGAAGGTGCTTTGCACGGGAAGAATCGGTCTCTATGAACAGGGGGGGAGCTATCAGATTTATGCGGATTCTTTCCAGCTTGCAGGGCAGGGAGACCTTTACCTTCGATTTGAGGCACTGAAGAAAGAGCTTATGGAAATGGGACTCTTTGATCCCATGTATAAGAAGCCGATTCCAAAATATGCCCGGCGTATCGGTGTGGTTACGGCAAGCTCCGGTGCGGCGGTAAGAGACATTGTGCAGATTGCAAGACGGAGAAATCCCTTTGTGGAAATTACGCTATTCCCGGCTCTTGTGCAAGGAGATGGCGCGGTAGCTTCGATTGTGCGGGGAATAGAGAGACTGGATAAGCTGGGTCTGGACGCTCTTATTGTTGGGCGAGGAGGCGGCTCCATTGAAGATCTCTGGGCTTTTAATGAAGAAGCGGTAGCAAAGGCAATATTTAATGCTGAGACCCCCATTATCTCTGCTGTCGGGCATGAGACCGACACAACCATTTCGGATTTTGTCGCGGATTTACGCGCACCGACTCCCTCTGCCGCGGCGGAGCTTGCGGTCTTTGACTATATGCAGTTTGTGGATGATTTAAGTTCCTATACCTATAGTTTTCACGAGCGAATCGAGAAGAAAATCCTTTTCCTTAGGCAAAGGCTGAAGGAGAAGGAACTGAAATTCTCTGTTCTGCATCCCAAAGCCATTTTACAGGGAAAACAGCATCGGCTCTTGGATTTACAGAATCGCTTGCAAAATCAGATGGGGAAGGCTCTGCAGGGTGCCAAGGAGAATTTGCAAGATTACGGCAATTTTGCAAAGCTTATGGAGCGAAGACTCAGTGAAGATAAGGCGCGTCTCAGTCGCTATCAGAGCTTTCCGCATCTTATGGAGGAAAAGCTTTTAAAGGCAAGGCATGGTCTTACGGCTTATCAGGATTTTCCAAGGCTAATGGAGGAGAAGCTACAGGAAAGCAGACATCGAATGCAGCTTCTTTCGGAACAGTTTGATGCGCTCTCCCCCCTTCGCCTTCTTTCAAACGGTTATTCCTATGTTCGAGACGAAGAAGGACACAGGATAAGCAGCGCAGGGAAGCTGACAAAGGGAGAGCTTTTGGAACTGCATTTCTCGGACGGTTCCGCGAAAGCCAGAGTGGAAGAGATTGAAAGTAAGAGAACCATGTGATATGGGAAGACAGAATGGATGGATTTGACAAATCGTTTTTTTTCCGGAAATGCAAAGAAAAGGTGAAAAAACTAAGAATGTATATCGGATAAACTAACAATTAAGAGGAGAGTGTAGGATATGATAGAGGGAAAGGACGAGATGCCGGCATTAGGCAAGGATGGGCAGATAGAATTTGCTTCGAAGGAAAATGCGGGCAAGCCTGAAAAAAAAGTAAAAGCGGAGAAAGTGGAGAACAGCGAAAAGAACGAAAAAGAGCGATAAGAAAAAAAGATTTAAGCGAGATTTTCACGGACTTGGATAGCCTATTACAAAAAGATGGAGGGAGAGGAAAGTCTGGAAAAGAGCTTCGCAATTTATGAAAAGGCGGTAGCGCTTCTAAAGGAAGCGAATTCCAGCATTGACCGAATCGAAAAAGCAAGTCCGTATCTTAGACGGTGAAGAGGGAAAATAATGAGTATCAAAGAGGCACTCGGGAAAAAGAAAGAAGCGGTGGAAGCCATTTTACAGAGTTTCTTAGCGGAAGAAAAGGGCTTTGACCGGATCGGTAGAGAGGCGATGAACTACAGTCTTATGGCGCCGGGAAAGAGGATTCGCCCGATTTTAGTAGAGGAGGCATTTTTTCTCTGCTGCAAAGAGGAAGAGAAGGAAGTGCTTCTTCCGATTTTACATTCCTTTATGGCGGCCATCGAAATGATTCACAGCTTTTCCCTCTGCCATGATGATCTCCCTGCTATGGACAATGACCGCGTGCGGAGAGGGCAGGACTCCACCTGGGCACATTTTTCGGAGGCGCAGGGAATCCTTGCGGGAGACGCTCTTTCGCTCTATGCTTTTCAGGCGGTTTTGGAAACATTTCAGAAAGAGAAGAGAAAGAATCCCCTGCTTTCCCGCTATGAAGGAAGAGTGCTTTCGGCGCTTCTTGTGCTCTCGAGAGAGTCCGGCATAGACGGCATGGTGGGCGGACAGGTCGTGGATCTTGAAAAGGAGGGACAGCCTCTTTCTGAAGAGGAACTGTTCTTTATTATGGAGAAGAAGACGGCAGCACTGCTTCGGGCATCTCTCCGCATGGGCGCTATCTTGGGCGGTGCCGAGGAAAAAGTGCAGGAGGAGATTGCGCTTTACGGGGAAAAGCTCGGCCTTGCCTTTCAAATTCGGGATGATATTTTAGACGAAATCTCTACGACGGAGGAGCTTGGAAAGCCGGTGCATTCCGATACGGAAGAGGGAAAGACTACAGCTTACTCTCTCTACGGAAGAGAAAGGGCAGAAGAGAAGGTAAGGGAATACACGGAAGATGCGATTTCTGCGCTGAAAAGCCTTAAGAAGAAAGTCTTAGTTGAAGTAGATCATGCCTTCACAACTAAGGATAATGCTAGTGCAAATAGGGATAACGCCGAAAATACTATACTGGAAAAAGCGGGTAAAAAGTCTGAAAGTATAATGCCTAAGAGGAAGTCGGTACTTTCCAAACAAGCTGAGGAATCCTATATTTTCTTAAAGGAACTTGCGGTGTATCTTGCGAGCAGGAAGAACTAAAAATTGAAAAATCTCGTTTTGGGAGATGGTTTGGAAAGTTTGCGGGCTATATCATGCAGACTAAAAAGAGGAAGAATTAAAACGGTAAAGGGTTGAGTTATGTTACTGGAGAATATCAGCGGGGCGGAGGATGTACGAAAGCTGTCCCTAAAAGAGCAAAAAATCTTAGCGAAAGAAGTCAGGCGCTTTATTATAGAGAAAATGTCCGACAATGGAGGGCACCTTGCCTCAAATCTTGGGGTAGTGGAGCTGACCATTGCTTTATTTCATACACTGAATCTTCCAAAGGACAAGATTGTCTGGGATGTAGGCCATCAGTGCTATACCCATAAGATTCTTTCCGGGAGAAGGGACGACTTTGCCTTACTTAGAAAATATAAGGGAATCAGCGGTTTCCCGAAGAGAGACGAAAGTCCTTATGACTGTTTTAATACCGGGCACAGTTCCACTTCCATTTCCGCAGCCCTCGGGATTGCGGAGGGACGGGATATTTTGGGAGAGGACTATACCGTTCTTGCCGTAATCGGTGACGGGGCCCTCACGGGAGGTATGGCTTACGAAGCCTTAAACAATGCCTCCAAGATGAAGAAGAACTTCATCATCATTTTAAATGACAATGAGATGTCGATTGCGAAAAATGTGGGCGGTATGTCCACCTATTTGAACGGTATTCGCTCAAACAAGGGCTATACGCGCTTTAAGGAAAATCTGGCTTCCGGCCTCGGAAAGATTCCTGTAGTCGGAACTCATCTGGTCGAGCGCTTGAAAAACACGAAGAACTCCATTAAGCAGCTTCTCGTACCGGGTATGCTTTTTGAAAATATGGGACTGACGTATCTCGGACCGGTGGACGGACATAATCTTCATGCCTTGGAGCAGGTTATTCATGAAGCGAAACGAATCGACCATGCCGTCCTTGTGCATGTGGTCACCAAAAAAGGAAAGGGCTATGCTCCGGCGGAGAAAAATCCCAGTGCCTTTCATGGCGTGGGGCCTTTCCATATTGCTACGGGAAAAAGCAAGAAAGAGAGCAGTGAAAAGAGCTATACGGATATTTTTGCGGAAAGTCTCATAAAAGAAGGAAAAGAAAATAAAAAGATTGTAGCGATTACGGCAGCTATGCCGGACGGAACGGGTCTCGACAAGTTTGAAAAGCTCTTTCCGAAGCGTTTCTTTGATGTGGGCATTGCGGAAGCTCATGCGGTGACTTCTGCAGCAGGTCTTGCCAGTGCAGGTTTAAAGCCGGTTTTTGCGGTATACTCAAGCTTCTTGCAAAGAGCCTATGACCAGTTGGTGCATGATGTCTGCCTGCAGAAGCTTCCCGTTGTTTTTTTGCCATTGACAGGGCAGGTCTTGTTGGAGCGGACGGAGAAACGCATCAGGGGATTTTTGACATTTCTTATCTAAGAAGTATTCCAAATATGACGGTTATGGCTCCAAAAAATGCAAGGGAGCTCACGGAAATGCTGCATTTTGCCTTGCAGTTTCAGGGGCCGATTGCGATTCGCTACCCTGAGGGGGACAGCCTACCAAAGATTTTCCGAAAAACAGGATCCGATAGAGTACGGGAAGGCGGAGATATTAATAGAAGAGTCGAAGCAAAGGGAAGAGACACAAACAGTAGAGAAAATGGAACAGACAACGGAATGGACAGCAGAACAGACAGCCGAAGATAGAGAGAAACAGACGGGAAAAATTGCGCTTCTTGCGCTTGGTTCCATGGTTTCTACCGGAGAGCATATCGTGGAGAAAATGGCAAAAAAAGGCGTGAACTTAAGCCTCGTGAATGCCCGATTTGCAAAGCCGATTGACACGGAAATACTGGACAAACTTTCTGAAAAAGGCTATAGAAAGATTCTTACGCTGGAAGAGGGCGTGCGTGCCGGCGGTTTTGGAGAGGCGGTGCTGTCCTATATGGAGGCGCATCACAAGGAAATTTTTGTGGAAAATATCACCTTGCCCGACGCCTATGTGGAACACGGTGACGTTTCCACTCTTCGGGAAATGCTGAGGATCGATTCGGACAGCATTATAGAAGGGCTGGAGGAGATGGGGTTTTTTAAGTAAAAATAAGGGCTGTAGAAAGTAGCTTCTAAAGCCCTAAAATAGCTATGCTAAAAATAAGCAATTACTCTTCTTCCCCAAGCATTACGGAAGTAGACTTTACAATGGCTACGGCGTGGCTTCCTACGCTGAGAGAAAGGTCCTTTACCGCTTCCATGGAAATGGTAGAACTGATGATTACAGCCTCTTCGATTTCCAACTTCACGATAGCATTTACAGCGCCTTCCTTGATTTCCTTTACTACGCCCTTCCACTGGTTTCTTGCGGAAATACGAAGGTTTTCATTGGCCATCATAACTTCTGTAGCCTTTACAAAGATACAAGCCTTCTTACCTTCAACGAGCTTTAAATCCTCAACTGCCTCCAAAGAAATAGTGGAGCTTACCTTGTGGCCACCTGCGGTTTCCAGCTTTACGATGGCATTTACTGCTCCCTTACGAACTTCCTTAACAATTCCATGAAAATGGTTTCTAGCACTAATCATTTTTATCTTCCTTTCTGTGTAAAACATTTTTGCAAAGGACAGTCTATCGGATTTTAGGGAAATAGACCAGCTTATTCTGCGTAATTTATAAAAATTTAGTATATAATAGGAAAATCACTTGCAATGAAAAATCGGGTTCTGTTTAGAAGCTATAGTGTTTGGATATTATAAACTGGGCGTTATCAAATAGATAATATAAATTGGATACTATCTATTTGACAATACAAAATGTAGGAATAAGAGGATAGAGAAGAAGGAAAGAACATGGGTGAGAAGAAAGAGCGTTTAGATGTACTTTTAGTGGAGAAAGGACATTTTGACAGTAGAGAAAAGGCGAAGCGTGCCATTATGGCAGGCCTCGTTTTTGTGAATGGAGAAAAAGAAGATAAGGCGGGAACGACCTTTCCCGTTACGGCGGAAATCCTGGTTAAGGGAAATCCCCTTCCCTATGTTTCCCGAGGGGGACTTAAGTTGGAAAAGGCTTTAAAAAGCTTCCCGATTGCACTGAAAGACCGGATTTGTATGGATATTGGGGCTTCTACCGGAGGCTTCACCGATTGTATGCTGCAAAATGGGGCAAAGGAAGTCTATGCTGTGGATGTCGGACACGGACAGTTAGACTGGAAATTAAGAAATGATGAGCGGGTGCATTGCATGGAAAAGTGCAATATTCGTTTCGTGGAAGAGACGGATCTGGGAGAAAAACCGAGTTTTTTCTCCATTGATGTTTCCTTTATCAGTTTAAAGCTCGTGCTTCCGGTGGTAAAAAAGCTCGCAAGCCTTCCTGCGGAAGTGGTCTGCCTGATTAAGCCTCAGTTTGAAGCCGGAAGAGAGCAGGTTGGAAAGAAAGGCGTAGTTCGGGATCCGAAGGTGCATGAAGAGGTCATTCGTACGGTACTCGAGTTTGCGGCAAGCATCGGATTTTCCGTAGAGGGACTCAGCTTTTCCCCCATCAAAGGACCGGAGGGAAATATTGAGTATTTGGCATATCTGAAATATGAAGGGGAGGAGAGCGGAAGCCTCCCGGAGGGAATGGAAGAGAGGATTCATGCAGTTACGGAGGAATCACATACGGAGTTATAGGTCTTGAATTCAGATAGAAAAAAATATCCTTTTATTTCAGTGACGAAAGACTATGACATTCCCATTATTGGGAAT
>BNJT01000537.1_pt1 | contig 101181 bp, 158 predicted proteins | sample 8540491 | NCBI WGS metagenome assembly BNJT01 (sample SAMD00202455, study PRJDB9452) | human saliva metagenome | host: Homo sapiens | reverse complement strand
ATCAGCTATCTGCTTTTACTCAGGGGACGACCCGACCCAACTGACCTCGGTGGGCTGAGCAACTCCTTCCGCTTCAAGAACGTTAGCTTAGGGGTCTACCTCGTCTATTCCTTCGGGGCCGTGAAGCGTCTCCCTGCGCAGTTCGCTACGAGCTACAATGACTACTCGGTACTCGGTAAGGAATTTAATCGTCGCTGGGTACGTCCAGGGGATGAAGAGCGTACCAATGTCCCTGCTATCGCTAACGACAACGCTCGTCAGAACAATAAGTACCTGTCCGAAGCGTACACCTACTACAACAATTCGGATGTACGTATCGCCAAGATGGACTACGTCCAGCTCCGTGATATATCGCTCAGCTATGCGGTGCCTCAGTCCTTCGCACGTAAGCTCAGCCTCTCGTCTCTGAACCTCAAGCTGCAGGCCTCTAACGTCTTCCTTATCTACGCTGATAAGAAGCTCAATGGAGCACTGCCCTATGGGCATTCGCCTCACTCTTACATCTTCACCTGTACGCTTGGGCTGTAGTCTTCCCCTCAATCATTATGAATATGAAGAAGTCTATTATCAAGGGAGTCTTTGCGCTGGCTACGCTTGCACTGACGATGACCTCCTGCAATAAATTCCTCGACGAAAAATCCCAACCCCCGATATGTCGATGGAAATAACCCCTACCTCATCAGTCGCTTCCTCACCTACTCATATCCATTGTCTTCGGTAGCTTATATCTCGGAGCTCGCTTCGGATAATAACTACGAGGACATCGAGGGTAATCCCTATCGTGACCGCTTCCTCGACGAAGCTTTTCAGTGGAAGGATATCTCTCAGACGGGTGGCTTCGCTGACTACGATGGACCAGCAGCTCTGTGGGAACAATACTATTACCCCATCGCTCAGGCCAATGAGGTGCTGACCCTCATCCAGGAGAGCGGTGACGAAGGCCCTCGTAACCTGGCCTCTCGAGGAGAAGCCTTAGCCGTACGTGCTTGGGCACACTTCCAGCTGGCCAACGTCTTCTGTCTCCCCTATAACTATGATGAGCAGGGAGGAGCTACGAACCTCGGTATCCCTTACGTCAAGGAGCGTGTGACGACGCTACTCCCAGACTACCCACGTGGCACACTCAAGGAGACGTATGAGCTGATCGAGCAAGACCTCTTGGCTGCTATCCCCCTCTTGGAGAAGTATGCGGACTACAAGGAAGAAGTCAAGCGCTTCCACTTCACCCCCGAAGCTGCCTATGCCTTCGCTGCACGCTTCTACCTCTATTATAATAAGCCCGAGAAGGCTAAGGAGTACGCTGACAAGGTGCTCGGTGCTGATCCTCAGAGTCGCCTCCGCCAGTGGGAAAGTATCTTCGCTAACATCAATGCGGAGAATGTCAATGCGAAGGCCTTGGCTTATTCGAGCCTCGCTGAGCCTGCCAATCTCTTGGTCGTCTCGCTCAAGAGTAACTATCCTTCTTTGACGACCTCTGGGGAGTACTTCACTGCTACGCGCTATGCACACCAGAATCGCACCGCCGATGAAGAGACCCTCTGGGCCAACATCTGGAACAAGGGAGGGGCGCGTACGACGAATACAACTTCTCGCCCTATATCTTCAACAAGGTATATACCGACAAGGTCTACCAGCCTAAGATGCCTGATCTGGGAAATGGTCGCACCAAGGAAGTATTGCTGACCACGGATGAGCTCTTGATCAACAGAGCCGAAGCCGAAGTGCGCCTGGGGGATTATGAAGCTGCGCTCCGTGACCTCAATGCCTGGACGGATGTCTACCTGCGTAAGTCTGTCGCTAAGCGTACTTTCACCGAGGCCGAACTCAAGGCTTATTATGATAAGCTCCCCTATGCGGACAAGACGACTATGTCGCCTAAGAAGCACATCACGGGGGCACACTTCACCCTCCACGATGGCTCGAAGATCACCGAAGGACGCGCGCCGAGATCCTCCTGCAGTACGTACTACAATGCCGCCGTGTACTCTCCCTGCACGAAGGACTGCGCTGGCAGGATATCAAGCGCTATGGTATCACCGTCTACCACTGGCGGAAGACCGACTTAGGTGCTGGCACCTATGAGGTGAAGGATGACGGCATCCTCAAGGGCAACGACCTTCGCCAGGCCATCTTCCTCCCTGAGCAGGCTGTCACGGGTAAAAATCAAACAGAATCCTCGCTAACATAATATGGCTATGAATATCATAAAGAAGCTACTCATCGCCCCCTTAGCTCTCCTCACTTTGGGCTCTATCGTATCGGGGTGTGCCTCCGATACCGATGAGATCGACCCCTCTCGTACGCTCTTCTTGGCACGTGACCGTAGTCGTATGACGGAGGTGGAGCGCTATATTGAGGATTACTTCGCTGCGAAGTACAATGTCAATATCCGCTACCGCTACGAAGACCGCTTTGCAAGCAATCAGTATAAGCTCGGACCAACGGATGAGATGAAGGCGCTGAACTACGTCAACCTCGTGCGCTATACCTTCTTCGATGTCTACGACAAGGTCGCTCCGAAGGGGTTCACTGAGAAGTATACGATCAAGCTCCTCGTCCTCTTCGGAACACGTGGCTTTGGTCCGACGCAGAACCTCCTTGGGGAAGCTCCTAACGGATGGATCCAGGTCTATAACATCAACAACCTCTCAATCCCTGACTTCGAGCACTATTCTTCTTGGGATGGCTTTAGGTATGAGTATCTGAATGCTCGTGACAACTACATTCAGACGCTCTACCACGAATCAGCGCATACCCTTGATGAAGAGCATCCCGTCCCACCAGAGTATGCTAAGCTGACGCTCGCTCAGTACAAGCAGGATGATGCCTTCAGCTTCTGGTATCTGAAGAATATCTCCAGTCTGCGTGCCGGCTTTATCTCTGACTACGCCAGCAAGAGTGCTGCAGAAGACTTTGCTGAGCTCTTCGGCTGGTACATCGTCTACCAGCCAGAGGAGTGGAGAGAGAAGATGCAACAGGCTGCCTCAGGTAGATACCCTGCCGATAATCCCCTCAATGGGCGTCAGCTCATCGAGAAGAAGATCGCGATCATCAAGGAGTATATGCTCAGTGAGTTCCATATCGATATAGAAGTCATCCGAGCTGAAGCCCAGCGCCGTATGTCTGTCTTGACGACAAATCCTAAGTATACAGCTGCAGATAAATGGGATGCCTACAATGAGTATACGAAGGCTGACTTCTCTCGCCTCCCTGCTTCCTACTATTCTACTATCCCAGCAACTAAGTAAGACTATGAGACTCTATTATATATTGGCCTTTGCAGCTCTCTCGCTCTTCTCTTCCTGCCAGCTCTACGAAGATGCACCAACAGGAATGGAGCGCCCTGGGGTAGTACTCGATGACGAGATACTCTCCCTCTATAAGCTGTTGGGAAGTAGCCCACATGGTTGGCGAGGTGTGATGATCCTGGTAGCTATCAGTATGGTGGGATCAATTTCTGCTTCAAGTTTGATGCTAAGACTTGGGTAGAAGTCTCCTCCGAAGATGGTGGTGCCGTACGATCGACCTCACACGCTCTCTCAGAGTGATGGTGTCCGTCTGACCTTCGACTCGTCGAATGGTCGTATCGGTCGCTATGCTTCGCCTGACTACACCCTCCTGCAGGGCTTAGAGGGGGACTTCGAACTTCGTCTGGAGAACATTTCTCCTGATGGTAAGCAGATTGTTTTCACTGGGATCTATAGTAAGAACAAGCTCGTCTTGACCCGCCTCGATGAAGAACCAGAAGAATATCTCGCTAAGGTCAAGGCCGTACGTGATGCCCTCTATGGTAAGGCCCTCTCTCCACTGAAGCTCGGTGGTAAGGAAGCGAACATCTCCGTCTTTGGTCTGGCGCGCCAACTCCATGTCACGGTGGATGGGGAGTCGAAGCTGATGCCGATCTACTTCACGCCAGAGGGTGACCGTCATCGCTCCTGACGATGTGATGGATGATAAGCCTGCCGAACGTGTCGGTCAGATCGGTACCGAAATACTGCGCAGCCTTCAGGTCAAGAAGGAGGGAGATGCCTACAAGGTGCTCGCTCCCGATGGGACGCAGCAGCTGGATATCCAGGAGACCTTCTATGATCTGACCAAGGGAAAGATCCAAATGTACTTCTATGACGGATGGGCTTCGCAGGACTTTGTTGACGTGCTTACGAGCATCAATGGGACACCTGCCAGCGACGGTAAGGATGCTGTCCCAGGTCTGATCTCTCGAGATCGCTGGTATCAGGATCGAACCACCTTGAGTGAGTTTTGCCTATATGGGGCGTACCGATGGTGGTGATACAAAGGTGTCTTTCAGGTGTTTGCTCCCACTAGCCAGGCTTGGGCAAGCTATTATCTTGACTTCGCTGCGGTGACGGGAGATCCAGAATCAGCTGTTGGTGAAGAAATTCGTTCGTGTTGGCTATGACTGGTATCTTCATCAGCAAGCGCTCTCTCCCATCGTAGATCATCTGGTAGAGAAGTCTCCTTATCGCTTCAACTATTGGACAAACTCTTGGAAATCCTCTGTGTCTATGACTTTCGAGTCAACGATCCCAACAGTTACATGCGAACCTCCTTGGTGTATCCTACAGATGCAGCCTTGGATAAGCTAGTTGTGGAATAGGGAATACCCTATATCCTTCCCTTATGCGCATCGGCCTTCCTCCTTATGGGGGAAGGCCGATGCTCTTTTCCTGAAGGACTAAAGCAGGGAGTCCACCTCTGGGCTTTATATAGAATGGGGAGGAAAGCTCTATTGCTTGTCGGTGAAAGCTATAGCTCAACGAACGAAGCAGTATAGGTCGGTGTGTGGAGCAATATAGGATCGTGTGCCGACTAATATAGGTTCGCTCATCGACCAATATAGGTCGTAGTTGGATCCTATACTCCTTCGGTCTCCCGCTTTGTATGAGTCGCCTCAATAGATACCTATCGGGTGGTGGCGTCAATGCCTTGGAGCAGAGCGGCTATATTGTCCTGCGAGCGAATATGAAAGCCGAGGGCAGGAGAACACCGTTCTCCTGCCCCTCGGGCGTTGATGCGTCGGGCGAATTACAGCGTGAAGGAGGCCTGACTGATGAGGTTGCCATCGGCGAAGAGCTTCACACGGTAGGTGCCGCTCTGTAGGCTTTCTCTACGGCCAGTACATCGTGACGGCAGTGTCTTCGCCATTGTATTCGATCTCACGACGGATGGAGTAGGGGATCTGCTTGCCTTCGAAGGGGAAGGTGCCTGCTCCAGGCTTGACAAGTAGCTCCTCGTTGGGCTGCGTGATGCGGCAGTAGAAGGTCTTCTCCCCAGACGGCTGCGGTGACGTTCTTCGCCACGGTGAAGTGAATCTGAATGTTTACCGTCTTCTCGAGCTTCTTGCTGGGCTTGCCACGTTTGTCGATGGGCGTGATGGAGATGCGTGTAGCATCGAGCTTGGCGGCGAGCTTCACGCGGTCGGTGAGCTGTGCCTCCGTTGGAGAGCCGCTGCGCTCTCATTGGTGGCTCGCTCATAGTTGGCACGTACCTCGGTATTCTCTTGTCGGAGTCGATTGTTGGCTGACTGGAGGGAGTCGATCTGTACGACATAGTTCTTGAGGACACTACGCAGGTGGATACTTCTTGAGTGAGCTGACCGATGCGCTTGGCACTGGTGACCTTGTTGCTCTTGAGCTCTTTCTGCAGCTGATCTACCTTGGCTCTGCTCAGCGAGAAGCTGACTGATGAGGGAGTCGGTGGCCAGAGAACTTTTGCTCGCCCATACCGTGGGAGAGCTTCTGATACTGGATGTCGTATTCGGAGGCGAGCTTCTGTAGCTCTTCCTGCATGATTTCCTTCTGCTCGTTGGCGAATAGGTCTTTCTCCTCCTGGAGCTGAGCGCGCTCGTTGCGGAGGACGAAGTAGAATGCTGCGACAAGGGCGATGATGACGGCTGCAGCGGCGATGATGACGTGCTTGACTTTCATTGATGCTTAGGGATGGGTAGCGCGTACAAAGGGTGAGAAGGTCTGACCGCTCCAGCTCGAAGCGAGTGAGGGGAGACTGAGCACAAGGGCTTTGAGCTCATCGCTCTGCTTATCCTCTTCGGACAGAAGGAGCGTGGGGCGGACAAGGAGGGTGGGGGAGGCGGTGCCTAAGGCCCACGTGAGGGTATAGTGCAGGGGATAGGAGGAGGCGTGCAGGCGGTCACTGGCCGTGCTCTCTGGGAGGTGAAGCCCCTCGGAGAAAGTCCTCAGTCGTGGGTAGACGAAGGAGATCCGTGGAGGATAGAGGAGCTCGCTGGGGAGGAAGGGTGATGAGGGCATCAGCCTGTGGGCTGGAAACCGTCTCAATGAGTGCGATGATCGAGCCCTGAGGAGCAGGGAGAAGACGCACCTCCGTAGTCCCTACTTCTGCTGGTCTGTAGACGTAAGCCTTGCTCCGAAGCCTCGAGGAGCTTGGTGTCTGAGTCGAGCGTGACGGGGAAAGGTTAGAGTCGTGTCTTGCTCCAGCACGGTAGTGAGCTGTGCTCGACGCTCTTCGTCAAAAAGCTCGCCTCTCTCAGTGCGTTGATGATAGGGCGTACTTCGCTCGCTGTGCACGGAGTGCGTGGGACGAGTTTGCTAAGCAGGCACAAGGCGAAGACGAGGAGACGCAGGAGATGCTTCATAGGGCAGCGCGCAGGCGAACGAGTCGCTCTAATAGTCCTTCGAAGAGATCCAGAGGGAGCATATTAGCTCCGGGTCACTCTTGGCGGAAGCTGGGTCGGGGTGCGTCTCAAAGAAGAGCCCATCGGCACCGACAGCGATGGCCGCCTTGGCAATGGTCTCGATGAGCGCAGGCTTGCCGCCCGTGACTCCTGAGGCTTGATTGGGACGCTGGAGCGAATGGGTGACATCCATCACGGCTGGGAAGCCCGTGGCGCGATCGCTGGGATGTTCGTGAAGTCCACGACGAGGTCGGAGTAGCCGAAGCTATTGCCACGCTCGGTGAGGATGACCTGGTCATTGCCGCACTCGGTGACCTTGTGTGCTGCATGCTCCATCCCCGAAGCGGAGAGGAATTGTCCTTCTTGATGTTCACGATCTTGCCGGTGCGTGCCGCTGCTGCGATGAGGTCAGTCTGACGGCAGAGGAAGGCTGGCATCTGCAGGACGTCCACATATTCGGCTGCCATAGCTGCCTCCTGCGTCTCGTGAATATCCGTCACTACGGGATGTCGAAGGTCTCGCGTACACGGCGCAGGATGCGCAGAGCCTTTCTCGTCACCGATGCCCGTGAAGCTATCGACACGCGAGCGGTTGGCCTTGCGATAAGAGCCCTTGAAGATATAGGGGATGCCCTAGGCGTGTGGTCATCTCGACGACTCGCTCTGCGATGAAGAGGGCGTATCCTCGTCTTCGATGGCGCAAGGGCCAGCCATCAGAAAGAAGTTCGGGGTAGCCGTGAGGTCTTTTATATTGGATCATATGCGGTAGGGGTAGCGATGGACTCCTTCGCTTCCCAAGCCCTCGATGTAGGCTAAGGCTTGGCTGAGCTGCTCCTCTCGGGCAATAGTCCATCGATGTAATGAAGAGTGAAGCCTCGGCGCTCCATGCCACGAAACCACGTCATCTGTCGCTTGGCGAACTGATGATATGGCCGTCTCTAAGGCGGTGAAGAGCCCTCACGAGTGAGCTGACCGAGGAGATGCTGGGTGACGAACTTATACTCCAGTCCGTAGTAGATGAGGTCTTCGGGCGCAATACCTGAGTCCAAAAGCCCCTGCACTTCTCCGATGAGATTGCCATCCTCTAATCGCTGACGGAGGCGTGCCGTGATGCGATCTCGGCGTTCCTCACGTGGAAGGGTGATGCAGAGGATGAGACTCTCGATGGGAGGATATTCGCTGTGGGAGGACACCATCAAGTCGCTGCTGGCGGATGTAATCCGCTATCTCGATGGTACGGATAGCTCTCTGGGGAGAGTCGAGGTCGGTAGCGTTGTGCAGCGGGCCATAGGAGGCTAACCGCTCACGTAGCTCCGCAAGGGGAAGCCCTTGGAGGACTGACGTAGCTCAGTTGGGGGCTACATCGGGAGATGGTAGCCTCGTAGCACGGCCTCAGCGTAGAGTCCCCGTACCTCCGCAGAGGATGGGGTGCTGGATACCCTCGCTCGTCGTAGGCGGCATACGCCTGATGAAAGGCGTGCTGCCAAGCGAAGAGGTTGTACTTCGTGCCAGCAGGGGACGATGTCGATGAGGTGGTAGGGGATGGTCTTCCCCTGGTAGGTATATTCGGAGAGATCTTTGCCCGTCCCTACGTCCATACCGCAATAGACTTGGCGCGAGTCCGCACTGAGGGATCTCTGAGCCAAGTCTATGTGCCAGACGGACGGCAAGGGCAGTCTTGCCTGATGCAGTAGGGTCCGAGGAGTGATCATCCGCGATCCTTGAGGATCACATCGTGGGCACCACCTTCGACGATGGAAGTGCTGGAGACCAGCGTAATCTTTGCCTTCTGCTGCAGTTCAGGCAGGGTGATCGCCCCGCAGCTGCACATCGTGGCCTTCATCTTCCCGAGGGTCTGAGCTAAGTTGTCCTTGAGCTTACCTGCATAGGGACGTAGCTGTCGACACCTTCTTCGAACTTCAGGGCTTCCGTACCGCCACTGTCGTAGCGCTGCCAGTTCTGTGCACGGTTTGAGCCTTCGCCCCAGTATTCCTGACGATGTTGTTACCGATCTTGAGCTTACGTGTGGAGACTCATCGAAGCGAGCGAAGTAACGACCCATCATCAGGAAGTCAGCACCCATCGCGAGAGCCAGCGTCATGTGGTAGTCGTGACCAGACCGCCATCGCTACAGATGGGATGTACAGCCCCTTTCCTCGAAGTATTTGTCACGAGCCTGCGCTACATCGACGATTGCCGTAGCCTGACCACGGCCGATACCTTCTGTTCACGGGTGATACAGATCGAGCCACCGCCGATACCGACCTTGATGAAGTCAGCACCAGCCCTCGGCGAGGTAGCGGAAGCCTTCTTCGTCGACGACATTACCTGCTCCGACGAGTACCTTTGTCGCCGTACTCTCACGGATCCAACGCAGGGTCCGTACTCGCCATCTCGGAGTAGCCATCGGAGGAATCGATACAGAGAACATCGGCACCAGCTTCGATGAGGGCAGGGACACGCCCAGCGTAGTCACGGGTGTTGATACCAGCCCCTACGAGGAGTTCCTTCGTGGCCTTGTTGGAGAGCCTAACCGGATTGTCCTTGTGTGCATCGTAGTCCTTGCGGAAGACGAGGTAGACCAAGTGGTCGTTTTCATCGATGATGGTAGGGTGTTGAGCTTATGCTCCCAGATGATGTTGTTCGCTTCCTTGAGGGTGATGCCCAGACGACCGACCTTGAGCTGAGAGAAGGGGAGTCATGAAGTCCCGCACCAGCGCATCCTGTGGGGTGGTGCCGATGCGGTAGTCAGCGGCTGGTGACCATCCCGAGGAGACGACCGTTAGGCGTGCCGTCTTCTGTGACCCCAATGGTCGAGTGTCCCGTCTTGGCACGCAGAGCGAGGACATCGCTGAGGGTGGCGTTGGGGCGAATGTTCGAGTCGCTGGAGACGAAGCTGTTCTTGAACTTCTGGACGACGTACCATCTCCGCCTGCTCTAGCTATTGGGCTGCGAGCCGTAGATGAAGGAAAGACCGCCATTGCGCGCCAGCTCAATCAGCAAGCGTGTCGTTGGAGACCGACTGCATGATGGCCGAGACGAAGGGGATATTGAGGCTGATACGTGCCTGCTGTCCACGAGAGAAGCGGACGAGCGGAGTAGTCAGGGTAACGTTCTGTGGGGTGCACTGACGTGTGGTGAGCCCAGGGATAAGGAGGTACTCCCCGAAGGTGCGGGAGACTTCATGCTGACGAATATTGCCACTAGCCTATAGGGATGAAAAGATGATTACTTCAGGTGAGGGAGGATGTGACCCATACGATCCTTCTTCGTATGCATGTAGAAGGAGTTATGTCTCGTTGGGCTCGATCTCCAGGGAAGTGTCTGATGACTTTCGAGGCCGTAGCCTTCGAGACCGACACGCTTGATGGGGTTGTTGGAGAGCAGACGCATCTGCTGGACGCCGAGCTGCTGTAGGATCTGTGCACCGACGCCGTAGTCACGTTCGTCCGCCTTGTGCCCAAGGTGTAGGTTTGCTTCACCGTGTCCAAGCCTTCTTCCTGAAGTTTGTAGGCTCGGATCTTCTCCATCAGACCGATGCCACGGCCTTCTTGGTTGAGGTAGACGACGACGCCACGGCCTTTCCTGCTCGATGAGCTCCATGGCTTTGTGGAGCTGCTCGCCGCACTCGCAGCGCATAGAGCCGAAGATGTCCCCCGTGGCACAGCTGAGTGGACACGCACCAAGACGGGCTGACCATCAGAAATATCCCCTGATGAGGGCTGTGTGCTCGAGCCCGTTTGCTCTTCTGCTTGAAGGGAATGAGGTGGAAGTCACCCCACTGTGGGCATTGTGACCTCTTCTCCACGCTGGACGATGCTCTCGGTACGGAGGCGGTAAGCGATGAGGTCCTTGATGGTGATGATCTTTAAGCCGAAGCGCTGAGCGACCTCCCACAGCTGAGGAAGGCGTGCCATCGTGCCATCTTCGTTGATGATCTCGATGAGCGCAGCGACTGGTTGCATCCCTGCCAGACGAGCCAAGTTCACAGCCGCTCGGTGTGCCCAGCACGACGAAGGACGCCCTGCTTTCTGGCACGAAGAGGGCAGACGTGCCCTGGACGAGCCAAGTCCCCAGGGTAATGTTGGGGTCAGCTAAGGCGAGGATGGTCTGTGCACGGTCGCGCATAGATACGCCTGTGGTGCAGCCGTTGCCCAAGCGGTCGACGGTGACGGTGAAGGGGGTCTCGTGGACGGAGGTGTTGTTGGGTACCTGCATCTCGAGTTCGAGCTCACGTGCACGGTCTTCGGTGATAGGTGCGCAGAGGACACGCCCATAGCGCATCATGAAGTTCACCTTCTCAGGGTGATCTTTTTCTGCTGCGATGATGAAGTCACCTTCGTTTCTCGCGGTCTTCATCGTCGACGACAATGAGAAATTCGCCACGGCGGAAGTCCTCGAGGGCTTCCTCAATCGTATTCAGCTTAATTTCACCTATAGGTTTATCTGTGTATGTGTAGCTACCAGCATGGAGCTGGTAGGGGGCAATCAGGTGGCTCGGTTATCCGAGGGGTGGGGTGTGGGAGCTCTTGTCTGGCAGCTGCGACTTCGTCTGCTATCTGTAGGAGTACCGTACTGAGTCGTGCGGAGGTCGGCACGAAGGTGTGTACGCACTGAGAGAGGAAGAGTCCGAAAGGGGAGCGAGAGGGGAGAAGCGCTCCAGGATGCGTCCCCAGCGTGCCTCTTCGGGGAGGAAGGGCGAGAGGCGTGTAGGTAGGAGCGGTAGGTCACAGAGCTTGCTGACCAAGAGGCGCGAAGGCGTGTGGCGCAGGCTTTCGGTGATGTCATCCAGCTCTTTGTTGAGGATGGCAAGCTGCTTCTGCTCTGCTCCGCGCGTCCAGATGCTCCAGATACGCCCCGAGAAGAGTGAGCCTTGCAGCAGTGCGTCTGTATGCTTGAGGGCTTGCATGACGGCAAGCGCCCCTCGCCTTATAGTCGGCTTCTTCGATGATGAGCTCCTGGTACTCGACCTTGCGCACCCACGGAAGCCGAAGAGCTTGCGGAAGAAGATGACGAGACCTCTGACGTTTGAGTGCGGAGGAGTCCTGGCTGGCTTTGTAGGCTAAGAAGATGCCGACAGGGAAGAGGACGATATTATAGCCACATCCCGAGCCAAATCGGATGGATTCGTTGCGCATATTCGTCCCGAAGGAGTCGATGATGAAGTAGACGACGAAGACGAAGATGGAGATGATGATCGGCATACCGATACCTCCACGCCGTACTATTGCCCCTAAGCTCGAGCCGATGAGGGCAAAGATGATGCACGAGACAGGGAAGGTGAACTTACGGTGCCACTCCTGGTGGAGGGTGCGGAATTGGTAGAACTGCGCATCATCTGTATCGATATAGAGCGAGGCTTCTTCTTTCACTCGGTCGGCCTTGTCGCGCGCCATGGCGAAGGCTTGAAGGCTGTCCTGTGGGGTGAGTGTAAGACTGGCATCCTCCTTTGCTGTGGCGAGTCTGCTGCTCGAGCTGGGTAAGACGCAGCTTGCGCCTGCACCTCGGGTGGCGAGTCTTGGTAGGCAGAGGAGCTGGTGCCGTAGTGGCTTTCCATAAGGTTTGCTCCGACGACCTGCGCATAGCTCAGGCGCGTGCTGTCGAGGATGGGACGGATAGAGTCGATGGATTGCTGGAGCTGGTGGAGGTCCTTACCACGTACATTGAGCTAAGTTCCCTCATCCTGCATCTTGATGTTGGCATCAAAGGGGATGAAGGTCTCACTGTAATCAAAGTGAGGAAGCATGTAGGGTACAGCATCCGTCGAAGTGTTGTAGCTCTGCGTCTGGATATTCTCAAAGCTCTGTCCTTGGTAGAGCTTCAGGACGAGGAACTTTTACCTTGTCCATCACCAAGCGTCCTGAGTCGGCCTCGTACGATGCGTGGATTGAGGTACCCGCGACTCATGTCGTAGACCATCATGCGGTGCATTAGGGTCCCGTGCCTGCGTCACGATCCTTGGCGTAGAGGCTGTATCCAGGGATGCCTGTACAGAATACCCCCGGGTGATCTCCATCTCGGGGCCGCATACTTAGCTGTGATGACCAGCGTCCACATGCGGACCTGGGCGTATCATCAGGTCGTTTTGAAGTAGAAGAGTCCGGCAGGCCATCGCTACGACCAGGAGCATGATGGGGCGGATGATGCGATAAAGACGGATGCCTGAGGCCCTTGAGTGCCAAGAGCTCGAGGCGCTCAAGGTTGCCTAAGGTCATCAATGATGCCAGCAAGATGCCCAAGGGTAGGGACACGGGATGAAGGAGAGGGCTGCGCAGAAGATAATCTTCAGGAGCATAAAGCCACTCAACCCCTTGCCCACCAGCTCATCAATGTAGCGCCAGAGGAACTGCATCACTACGATGAACCAGCACACAGCGAAGCTCATCACGAAGAGCGGGATGAATGTCCGAAGGATATACTTATCTACGATCTTGAGTCACGTCTACTATCGCCAATTTATTAGTCACAAAGATACACTTTTTAGGGCGATAGCTTTGTGTCCGTAGCTCGGGAAAGGTGAATGCTTCTGCGATAATTGAGACTTCCCCCTGCCTCCAAAGTGGGTGACAGGGGGAAGTCTTATCCTAATGTGTGGTTAGATGGATGGCAAATGCACCATCTTCATACCATTAATAACCTGGGTTCTGCTGGCTCTTCAGCGTAGCATTAGCATTAAGCTCGCTTTCAGGGATAGGAAGAATCACACGGTAGTAAGTGTGATCAAAGGAACGGCTCTCGGGGAGAAGAGCCCGTGCCATCCAGCTTTACCCTTTGTAGAAACGCCTCACATCTCAAGTCATTACGCATCAGGTCATAGAAGCGGTGACCTTCGCCGACGAGCTCCTTTGGCGCGTTCCTTGAGGATGCGTTCCAGCGTGAGATCGCTCTCGGCGACACTCTTCGTCGGGTTAGCGCGCTTGATCGATGACGTTGAGGTACTTGAGAGCTGTTGGCTTATCTCCGAGCTTTGAAGGCAGCTTCAGCGGCATTGAGGTACACTTCAGCAAGGCGGATGACGGGGATGTCGTTGGTGCGCATATCCTTGAGAGCGGCCTTACCTGGGTATTTGCCGATGAACATCTTCATGTCAGGATTGGCATCGGGGAGGTTTTTGACGACCTCTCAGCTCTACTGCCTTTGCTTTCCCAGAGGACATTCCAGCGAATATCATCAGGGTCTTCCATCATCTCATCGTAGAACTTCTTCGTGATGAAGGCGTTGAAGTAGCCATCGACGTGGAGCACGTAGCCCAGTCCTTCACGGTCAGCCCAGTCCTTGGAGTCAAAGTTCACGATGGAGAAGATCATCTCCTTGGAGCTTGATTCACTCCAGATCTGTTCATAAGCATCTGGGTCGGTAGCCAGCTGGTAGAGGTTGCTTTCGATGACCTCCTTGCTCAGCTTTAGAGCCTCGAGTATTGCCTTCGGTGTCTCCTCTATAGAGGTATACGCGCGCAAGGAGAGCTCTTTGCAGCTGACTGACTCATATAGCCATAGCTCGTAGCATCGAGAGAATTGCTGGCGATGGCATCGGTCAGGTCTTTGATGATGAAGTCATAGCATTCTTTTGAGGGTGCTACGCCCAGGCTTGGCCTCATTGTCTGATATGCCTGTGACAATAGGTATCCCTGGTAAGCTCCCATTGTTGGAGAAGGGGTAAGGCACGGCATAGACACGACAGAGGTCGAAGTTGCAGAGAGCGCGTACTGCTCGTGCATGGGCTCTGGCTTGTGCAATTTCTCTGCTGCTCAGCTGTCGCATTCTTCTGGAGATTGTCACACATCTGAAGGAGTCGGTTCGCACGGCGGATGATGCTATAGACTTCGTACCAAGGTCCAGTGACGTCGCTACGGGTATAGTCCATCTTATAGTAGTTGTTCCCGCGCGAACCCACCGTAGGACACTGCATGTCATCTCCTCGTACATCTCCCATGATGAGGAAGGACTGGGCATAGTATTCGCTATTGGAGACCCCACCTTGTAGTCCGTCATAGAGTCCGCCTATAGATGGCTGCAGCAGGCTACGCTCTTGAGGACTCTGTTTGTACTGACAGAGTTAGAGGGCTCGACATCGAAGTATCCCTTGCACGATGAAGAGCTGGCCACGAGGCCGAGGGTGGCCATAAGGCCTATGATAATCCTTTTCATAAGGCTAAATCATTTGTGTGGTTAGCGATACACTATATACCTACCTGCAGGCTCGAAGGTGACGGTACGCAGAGGAGGGGTGCTATAGGCAACGAACCCGCGTTGCTCTGGGTCGACGACGAGCAGCTTATCCTTCCACGTGAGGAGATTGTTGCCCGAAGCGTAGATACGGAGAGTGTTGATCCCAGCCTTCTTTGTCCAGCTCTTGGGAGCGGTGAAGCTGATCGTAGTTCTTCAGACGTAGGTGGTCTGTGGAACGCAGGGAAGCGGGGTAGAATAGGTATAGGTATTCGTAGGCTCGAAGGAGGGAAGCTCTGCCTTATCTCCGACTTTCTTCCAGATCTTGTTGATGTCGTAGTAGGAGGGATCGCCGTTGAGCACTTCTTCGTTACCGTCTTTGTAGAGAGCGATAGCATTATCGTAGAGATACCCACCCAGGAGTAACTGAGGGTGAAGTTGATGTCTACAGGACCCCAGTTGATGTTGTTGATGAGCCCCCTGTGAGGACTGGGTCGAAGGGCTTTGTCGTCGATGCGACGGCGTTCGGCCCGGAGCCATCGGTAACTAAAGTGCGGTCATATTTCCCATCCTTAAACGCATTGGAATAGTACTGAGCCTTACCTGTTTGAGGATCTACACCCAGCATACTCTGCGAGGTAGTACGCATTGTAGGGATGTCCCACTTCGTGTACCCAAGTATCTTCGACAAGGGTGTTCTGCACGCCGTCAAAGCGAAGCAGGGTGTTCTTGTTAGCCTCGAGGGATAGGGTGGTACTCCAAGGAGAAGTTGTTGAGCGAAAGGTTGGTGGAGCAGCTCGAGCTCAAAGCCTGTATTGCGCATACTCCCACGTTCTGCAGTTCTACCTCGAAACCAGTCGTTCCTGAGATGTTCTTATCTAAGAGCAGGTCGGTCGTCAGACGGTTATAGTAGTCGAAGGTGACCTGAGGTGGTTGAAGAGACGGAAAGTCCAGCCTGAGGTTGAAGGCTCGGTTCTTTTTCCCAAGAGAGGTTGGGCGAACCAAGAGCACTCTGCTGTCCCCTGTGCGACTGTTGTAGTTATAGCCGAAGCTATGAGGGAGAGGTGGTCAGTAGTTGTAGGAAGGGTACCATCTGCCCCATAGGAGAGACGCAGACGCGTATCGGAGAGCACGGGCTCAAGTCCTTCATAAAGTTTTTCTTTGCCGATGTCTCCAAGATCCCTGAGAGTGCCCAGAAGAGTCCCCAGCGGTGAGCTGAGCGCGAGGCGAGAAGATCTGTCCCAGCGAGCTGAAGCATCTGAGGATATAGCGGTCGTCATAGGAGTAGTCCCTTCAGCAGGAAGGAGAGCATACGAGTCTTATCGACAGAGGTGCTACCACTGGAGTTCCCCGCATTGCTTATTTCTGTACTTGAGGTAGGTGGGAAGTTCAGCCCCAGAGGTAGATATTCATCTGGTCGAAGGACTCAGACTCGAAGCTTGCAACGCCTGGAGAGCTGATGCTTGCCAAATTCATGGTTCGCATAAAGCTGAGACTGTGTCGTCAGCGTTGCACGCTCTGAGGTTGGAGCGCTGGAAAACCCCATTGGATGATCTCGCCGTCACCTTGACGAGGATCCCACCAGACGCCTTCTTGAGAGGTGCTATAGTCGTAGCTGACATTCTCACGGAGCTGTAACCAGGGAAGAGCGTTAGGGTAGCTTCTAAGGAAGGAGCGAGGCGCACGAGTTGTGTCTCGAGAAGTTCTGCGTGGTGGCAAAGAGGGGATTGTTGTTATTGTTCCCAGAGAAAGAACGTCTATAAGAACCATCCTTTTCAAAGGATAGTTGGAGGGCGTTAGCGTAGCGGACACCCTCATAGATAGGATTGGCATAGGCACTTCCTTCGCTGCTGGTGTGTTGCTTGGTCTTGGCGAAGAGCATACGCGCCTTGAGCTGAGACGGCGGTCGGTATGGCTGATATTGAAGCTCCCCGTCAGGCGGTTGAAGTCAGATGCCAGAGAAATACCCTTTGATCAGCGTAGGAGACGGAGTGTAGAACTTGGTCTTCTCACCACCACCGGAGACGCTGAACTCATAGTTCTGCGAGGCACCACGGCGCAGGAGTACCTTACGCCAGTCAGTGTATCCAGACCAAGGCTTAGCGATCGCTGCGCCGATGGTCTTCTACCTGAGCTTGTACTTCAGCTGGTGTGGCATAGAGGAGGTTGTTGGTTTCGGTATCGCGTAGCTCACTATAGTACTTCGTGTAGCCATAGCGGATGAGCCCATTGCGCTGCTCTGCTCCGAGGGTGGGGCGGTAGCTGATCGCCATATCGGAGCCACCCCAGTCGGCCTTGAAGTTGTAGTAGTCTTCCCTGCGTCCGCTCTTCGTCGTGATGACGACGACCCCGTTAGCTGCACGAGAGCCATAGAGAGCAGCCGCACCAGCGTCCTTTGATGACGGTGATATTTTTCGATGTCGTTGAGTTGATGGTGGAGAGCGGACTCATACCCCCTCGAGCATAGTCGAAGATAGAGGCGCTGTTGTTGTTGACGGGTACGCCATCGATGACATAGAGCGGGTCGCTCCCTCGCATTAATCGAGCCCAAGCCACGGATACGCACGGTGGCGATACTCCCAGGTTGACCCTGAGTTGGAGCTACAGCTACCCCAGCGATAGCCCCCGTGAGCTTGTCTTCGAGGGAGACGGTGGGGACGTCCTTCATATTCTTCGTGGAGATAGTTGTTGCAGATCCTGCGAAGGCGGACTTACGCGTGTTGCCATACTCCCGTGATGACGACGTCCTTGATGAGCTGTTCTTCGGCCTTTGAGGACGATCTTCATCTCTCCAGAAGTGATGGGGATCTGTAGTCGATTATATCCGATGCAACTGATGACCAGTTGCTTCGCTGCATTGGGTAGCTTTGAGGGTGAAGCGCCCCTTGACATCGGTGAGCGTCCCTGTGGTGGGAAACCCACGCAAGCCACGCTGGCTGCGATGACTGGCCCTTGTCTGCAGAAGCAGATGACGATACCCGAGACGGTGATCGTCTTTTTCTGCGACCATCCCAACCCCAACGAAGAGGAAGAGGGAGAGAGGAAGAAAAGAGTTCTTCTCATAAGAATAGTAGTTATTAGAGTGATATGTATGTGTTTGCTTTACGCCCTATGGAGTCTACTCTACTATAATCTTACTTGGAATAGAAATGGAGGTGTTTCTTCTCTGCCTTTCACGTAGTGCCTCTTTATTACGGTGGATTATTCCACTGATGCTCCTCTATCCTCCTCAAATATAGAGATTTTTATTACTGGGCAATAGCTCGAGTGGAACTTCTGAGGGATGGAGTGGGTGGCATGTAGTCCACAGCTTTTCGGATCAGTCATCGTGAGGGGGTAAATGGGAGGGGTGCTTGTTAGTTTGTATTTGCTTGTGATAGATGGATATATGGTGGTATTTGGGGTGTGGATTATGATGCTTTTCTTGATGCTTTGATGGATTTGTGAAGCTGTCTCTTTATCTGGCCCGGAAATGGGGGCTTTCTTGCCGAAAAGAGGCTTAAATAATTTAGGAAGTGCTTGTGTATGGTTCTTCGGAAGTAGTGAGTTCACGTAGCTTGAGACTCGCAGTGTAGCTCCAAGGTCGAAAGGGCGGAGGCGTGCTCTGTGCTGCTTGTCTTGTGTCGTAGTACCAGTAGAGGGAAGTGAGTGGTATAGGGAGGGTGGTGTGTTTGCGTAGTGGTCGCCGTGCTGAGCAGTAGTAGGTCGGTGAGGGGAGCAGTAGTGCCCGGACACAGACCACTATAGGTGCATCCCACTGAGTCGTAAAGATGAGCTATTGCATCATGCGGCACTCGCTTCGTTGTTTGCGACATTCGGGCGGTGTCGTTTACAGAAGCAAACCCTTCGCCCTCAGTCTTAACGCCTGCGATTACCGTATGCTGCAAAGTCATAAAATGACAAGCACAGCTTGTCATTTTGGAGCCGCAACGGTCTCAAAGATACGAACGGAGTGCTGCTATGGCTTGGCTCAATCCACTCTGGTCGTGAGCGGAGCTCGCTGAGGAGTGTCGGTCGATGCAGCAAAGAGAGCAGTGTGGCTCACTCCCCGAGAGGGGAGGAGCCACGCACCAGATTATAGTAGAGGGTGTCGGCGAGCTTAACGCTTGCTGAAGCGGATGACACCCTGAGGTGTACGAGCCAGGTAGATACCAGCAGGGAGCTGGGCGATGGGGATCGCTTGCCCTGCCACATAGTGCTCGATAGTAAGTACCAGCTGCCCCGTGAGGCTGAAGATCTCGATACGTCCGCTTGCCGTGAGGTGCACCTCGGTGGTCGCAGGACTTGCAAGCCTTCAGTCTCGCCTCTGTACTTCGCAGGCTTTTCCTCAGGCTTGGGCTGAGGTGCAGGCTGCACTCGGTGACGGTGAGTGGTAGGCGCAGGTAAGCGGTCTTACCAACTTCTGACGCTGGCTGATGATGAGCGAAGTATTCCCGCAGCGTGTGCCGTGAGTCTGAGCTTATTGCCCTGAAGGGTAGCCGTAGCTACGTGATCATCACTCGTAGAGACGGTGTAGATCGCACGAGGTGAATCCGTGGGAGCTGCACCCACTTCGGTGAAGAGCTTCACAAGATCCAGTGTTTCCGTAGCCTGAGGCCTGATGTTGTGCGTAGCGATTTTCTCTGCTGGCATTTCGCTACCGAAGTCGTCGAGACAGAAGTAAGCAGGATAGTTGTACCTCCGTTGGCAATACGTGTCCCCTTCATCGAGAAGATGACGGACTCTGTTTCGCCGAGGGCAGAGAGGTCAAGCCACTGCCAAGAATCAATGACGTAGTGCTCAGCATCGTTACTGCTTCGGTAGTCGACCAGAGGGAACTCGATGCCTGTCCTTTGCTATCTGCTGGCAATGAGGAGCAGGTAGTCGCCCTTGTGGAAGGGGGTGGGTGTTCATCACCCATTCCGGTGCCCTTCTGAGTGACTTCCTTCACCCAAGCCGTGTTCGTGACGAACGTACCAGGGATGACGGCAGGCCCAGCGTGGGTGGCACGTACTTCCACCGTGTGCCGCCCATAGGCATAGGCGACAGCGTAGTTCTTCGAGCCGTTGACCCCATGCCCGACGACGCTATTGAACTGGTCGGGGAAGAGACTGCTGAACGTGGTCTTCGTCTGGTTGGAGAGGCGACACCTCCCCAGGTGAGTATCGAAGGTGCATACTCGCAGGGGAAGGAGTAGCTACCACTGTAGTAGGTGAATGAGCGGTGGTTATGCCCTTCAGACTCACTGCTGCCGTACCAAGCCGTCCCGGGCTCGAGGGCAAGGTCATCGAAGGTGGCGATAGCAGGCTTGGCACCAGAGACTTGAGCAGGAGCTTCGCTGGCCTTCTGTCCCCAGGTGTCCGTTGCCTCAAGCGTGAAGTGCTGGGTGCGCTCAGCCTTGAGGCTGTAGACCGCTTTCCCTGCTCACCTGCGTGCCAGCAGCGTTGCTCCAGACGTAGGTGTACGGGCCATACGCCCCTTCAGCTTCTGGCTGAGAGAAGCTGCTCACCAGCTTGGAGCCTTTATGGTCTTAGTGCTGATGTGGAGCTCTGAGGCTCGGCGGTGAAGTCGTCGATGAAGGCCTTGCCGTCTCCCCTTGAGGCTGAGTTCGGTTAGTTCGCCGAGGTCGCGAAGGCTGACATAGCGCCATACGTCACCCGTAGATGGGATGTCCTTTGTCTTGCCTTCTGTAGACCCATTCTTAGTCGTGAGATGTACAGGCGCATCGCTCTTGAGGTAGAAGCCTCGAGAGCTGGGTCGCCAGAGGAGTATTCGTGGCTTGATCGTTACTGTACCCTGTGCATTCGAGGGCACGATGACTGTCCGAAGAATAAGCATCCTTTACTTCGATAGACTTTACCGCCTACAAACTTATAGGTGCCGCTCTCGAAGTCCGATGTGATGACAGTCGCAGCCTCGAAGTCTGCTGGGACGGAGGGGAGGATGTCGGTGGCGAAGTCGTAGGTCAGTCAGAAAATGCCGTAGCATAGTCTCCCGCGAGCTTTTGCGGAAGCAGATAGAGGCGGTAAGCCGTGTGCGCTTCGGAGCTTATCGAGGGTAAGACGAATAGCTTCTGTTGGGGTAGAGATCAACTCGTCTTGACCGAGCAGCTTTCAAGTCCCCTACCGAAGGAGCGGCTTCGGACTGCTTTGCGTACTGAGGTAGGAGAACTTACCGAAGTCGGTAGCCTTGACCTCAACGATAGGAGCGGCAGCTGCGAGGTTTACAGGTTTGGGATAGCCTGCGGCGAGCAGGGAAGGTCTCGTCTCTAGCTTCGTCATGCCCCAGCAGCTGACATCCTGCTCAGGGTGCTTCGTGCCTACGATGTCCGTGGGTACTTTTTGCAGATGCTTTTGCGAAGGTGAGCTGAGCGAAGTCCTTCGGCAGAAGGCTTTCATTAGAGCAACGAACTCACCTTAGCGGTGCGGCTCGTGGGTTCCTTCATCTCCGTCTTCCCATGCGATGGAGTCGAGCGTCTTGTCCCTCGAGCTTGGCGAAGGCGTTTCCAGCCGTATAGCTTACGTTGTCAGCGAAGACTGGACTCAACGAGCGTGATCTGCGTACTCTTGTAGATAACGCCTGGCGGGAGGTTTTGCCAAAGGTTATTCTTGATCTCCAGCCCCGTGATGCTTCCAGATCTGGATGAAGGTGAGAGGAGCGGAGTTACCATTGGTTTGTGCTCCAGAGATGAGGACGGAGTTGTGCAGGAGCTTGATGTCCGAGAGACCTCATTGGTAAACTGGAATGCGTAGGCTCCAGTGAGCTTTGCTGGAGGTCTCGATGATGACTTCATTGGAAGCTAAAATGCTGGGCTTGTGGATCAGCTGAGGGTGATCTGTCGTGCGTCGAAGAGATACCCAGCGCAGTCGTGCTATGGCTACTCGTGAGGTCCTTGACGCGAACACGATTGCCGATGATGTTCTACACCTTCTCCGAGGGAGATGTCCATGCCTTGGTACTCGTAATTCACACTACCTGATCCGAGGATGTGATTATTGCGAACGACGATATCTGAAATGCAATTCAGGTAAACCGCTTTGTGTATCCTTGATCCTCAAATGTATTGCCTTCGAGGGTGGCACCATGCTGGGACTGGTAGATGTATTGTACCCAATCCAGAGGAGGATACTCCTGGTACCCACCACTGAACTGTGAGTTGCGTGATGGGCTGAGGAAATGCTGTTAGGATAGGGCTGGCTCCACGGTGCGTACCCACAAGAGCGATGTCTCCTTGTACAATTTCAGTCCCTATGTGGTGCAGAGAAGGCGCAGTCCTCAATGGTGAGGTGCTGGCTCCTCATTACGCACAAGGAGCAGGGCTGGAGCTGAGCTCGTGAGGTGGGTGAAGGTCAGACCTCGTAGTGTGACGTAGTCTGCACCATCAATGGTGAAGTAGCCAGGCTTGTTGTCTCCATAATCAGGCTTGTGGTAATGCGTGTTGGTGAGGGTGACATCACCACGATGACCAGAGGTGGGTTCGATGGTGAGCGTGTTGGTCTCAGAGAGTCCCGCAATCGCTGGGATCTCGAAGTTCTCATCGTACGTCCCCTGCGTTGAGTCGCAGACGAACAGGCCCATCGATACCACGACTTGCCAGCTGATCGATAGCTCTTTCAGAGATGATAGTGCGTACCAGCAGAAGAGCCAACGGTGAAGTCCCTGTATCCCTGCTTGTAGCGCGAAGGTAGCGGTAGGAGGCGTGCAAGAGTTTTCGTCTCTGTGCCAGCCGAGATGCTACTTGGCTTGACTCGTGATCTGCGCTGCAGCAGGAGCCGTCTGTGCTACATCAGCTGCGAGGAAGAAGTAGTAGGTGCCAGGCTTACGGTAGTCTGTCGAGCCCGAGAAGCCGTTGTTGTTATCTGCGTAGAGCTTAGCTGTGGAGAAGGTTTCTGAGGTCTCCGAGCATAGAGATGGAGCTTAGCTCAAGGAGTCGTCCCTTCCGCAAAGAAGGGTGCGAAGTCAAAGTGCTGGATGTTGACAGCATCGTGGTCGCCCCTGATGGTCACAGCGAACTCATAAGAGGTACATCCTTTGCCCCTTCATCAGACGCACGTCTGTGAGGGCTTCGGCCTTGATGTCGGTGACGCAGGGGCAACGGGGCGCTCGGAGCTGACCTCGATATCCCAGCCATCGGAGCCGATTCTCCCAGAGGTGAAGTTTACCGTGATGGATCCATCTTCAGCGGAGGATACGATCTCGGGAGTATGAGCATTTACCCCAGATAGCTTAGTGATGAGCTTCGTCCTTGACTTCTTTACCATTATATATAGTGAGGTGATCCAGACGACCGATATTCAGCTTACGTACGCGCAGGTATGACTTCGCCCCTGGCGAGGAACGAAGTGCACTGTACCCTTAAAGTTAGAGGTGGTCTCTGCCCGTAGGACCGCCATCGTCATAGAAGGAGAGTGGCTCAGTGATCTCAACGGTGTTGTCGCCAGAGGCCATCAAGAGGATGCGACGAGTGACGCGTGCCCTTCGGGGTCGGGTTGCTGGATAGCCACAGAAGCACCTGATACGGTCAGCTCAGGTAGAGCCAGGCTCGAGTGCTTGACCTGAGGTGGCGTCCGCAGCGATGTCGGCTGCCACATAGTAGTAGCTCTCATGCCCGGGAAGCCTGGGGCTTAGTGAGCTTGAGCTCGATAGAGGTAGCTCCGTTGGGGAGTGACTGAGCCAAGAAGGGTCTTCTGTGTAGGCCTTGGGGCTTGGTAGGGAGTAGAGGTGGAGGGTTGTGAATGCCTTAGGTTCGCTCCCTTGAGCTGGAGCTGATGGCGTCCAAGGTCTTAGAGCGTAAGGCTACCCAGTAGTCTCAAGCGTGAGGTCAAGTGAACTCTAAGTTCGTTGTCTGATGGGAGCTTCATCCGTGGAGGCTTGCTCGACGACTTCGCCGTGAGTTGCATAGGGACGAGCTCCTTGCTGCAGACGGTGCATTCCAGCCCTTAGCCAGACGGCCTGGTTGGAGCCTGTCGGATTGAAGACGATAGTTAGTGCGCCATCAGGCTGTTAGAGCGGAGGAACTTGGGACCGCCATCGTTCATCGTCTTGTCATCAAGCAGCCCTAGAGGGGTGCCTGCATGGTTGGTGCCAGAGTAGACCTTGAAGACGGCCTTTGTTCCTATACGTCCCTTCTGGTAAAGTACGTCGAAGGAGTGGAAAGTTGATCTCGATCTTTTTCTCCTTGCTTGCCTGGGAGGAAGGTCGTGATCTGATCTCTTCGGCCTCCATCGTAGTGTCCTAAGCTCATCGTCGGAGCGAAGGTCCAGTCAGAGTACACGGTGACGGTTCGTGGTGCTCCTCGCGACTACGGCATACGCTGTCGATGACGTAGGGCGGGTGCAGGCGACCCAGTAGATCTGAGGAGTACCTGATAGACTGCACTGGTAGCGGTGAGGCTGAGTTTATCTCCTGAGTAGCCTTGTCGGAGATGTCACCCAGCAAGAGGAAGGTGTTATCTCCGAAGTTGAGATTCAGTAGGCTTCGTGAGTCGTGGCATCTCGCCTGTGAGTGGTGACTCTGCCGAGGAGAGCGTCTGTGCGCACCTCTGTCCCTCGGTAGAGGGCTATGTGCTTGAGTGCGCTACTGGTAGTGCCTTGAGTCGAGAGATTATGGGCTGAGAAGGTGAGCGCAGGGCTGATGCCTTCTGGTCTTGAGTGTGAGTATAAGGAGTGGCTTGTGGAGCTGCCAGCAGCTGCCTGTTCTTTTCTTGATGGCTTGCTAGTGGCAGAGCTAAACGTCATTGCTGTGGGGCGTATTAGCCTCTACTGTTGCGACAAAGCCAGCTTTTGGGAATACCCGTGACACTTTAGGATACGGTGAGTGCTCCATCAGCTTCTGCTTGATATGAGAGGTGACAGGTACAGGATCCTTAAGGAGGGTTCGGAGTAGCTTGCTGGACTCGTGCCATGCCCATTGTAGATCCCTTTTAAGAGGTCAGTTCTTCTCTGGGTTGGTGTTGAAGAGTTCAAGATCGTGAAGGTGATTTGGATCTTCTGTCCTTTCTCTTTAGGCACGAAGGTGACATAGCCCTCGTAGTTTCGAGTAATGGGCTTGTCAGGGCCACCATCGTCATAGAATTTAAGAGCGGAGCCACCCACCTGGACTTCACGAGGTCCTGATACCATGTAGATGGAGCCGTTTGTTCATTGGACGCTGGCTTGTCGTTAGCCTGCTTATCTACACTACTGACAGTGGCAGTCCAGCCCTCACCAGCGGGGGATGCCCCTTCGAAGACGAAGGTGAGCGCACCATCAGCGGTGGTAGAGTGGAAGACGTGCTTCGCCAGGTCGCTACCCGTCAGCGTGTGAATCGGATTGGCTTTCGGCTTGGTGTAGAGACTTCGCCGTCGCTATCCAGCTCATCACTGATTCTATTTTGATGAGTTCTTGCTTGCCCTCATAAACGTAGAGTTTAGCTCCTTGATGTCGAGCTTCGTGAAGTCGACCTCAATGGCTTCGCCCATACTAGGCGTGAAGGTGATGGCGGTGATGCCTGCACGGGCGGCTGAGCTTTTTGTCGCACCGCCCGAATCATAGAAGGTTTCCGTGGTGAGCACCTGCTTTTTGGTATGCGCTCCATTAGATGAAGGCATAGGCACCCTCAGCCCTGAGGCTTAGGTGTGAAGAAGGCGCCAACAAGAAAAATCGGTAAAAAGACGTCTCATCGGCGTTGGTTATAAGTGTGAATTAATTGAGTGCTCAAGGCAAGGTTTCGCTGTACAAAGTCTGGTTATGGCTTTGTCGCTTTATGCACAACAAACTTACTGAGAATAAAGGGAATTACTCGTTGACCACTATAGAGCCCTTCGGTCGGGGTGGGGCTTCATGAGCACCCCTTCGGATGGAGGGATGCCTTCCAATGTGGAGACCTCTCCAAGCAGTAGAGGTGAGGGGGGAAGGAGTACTGGTCACCTGGACCACTCACTGGTCGAGGCGTGAGCAGTAGTGCCTTGCGCGCCGACCAGTAGTGCTTTGCATGCCCTTCTTGGGAGGAGGATGGTGTGATGTACCGCAGGCGTGTGTATTTGGCAGGAGGTACTGCGCCATCGCACCGCAGTACCTCCTTGGGGAGTAGCATCAGGCTGTCTCTACCCCTGTTAGAGACTATTGCATCCGCACGGCACTTGCTTCGTTGTTTTGCGACCTTCGAGCGTGCATCGATCCATCGTTTATGCAGTCAGGGTGGGGCTAAGGGAAATGCTTACTCTTTGTATAGGAATAGTATCATACGACATTTTAAAGTCTCGTCCCCTCGTTGCCCACCCTTTTAGTCGAAGAAGCGGATCATCTGGATCATCGTCATGGCGCTTGTCTTGGCCTATGGGCTCCTTTTCTGCACAGTACGAATACTATGGTCGTGCTGGAGCTCCGTACTGAGGGCATCCGTAGCCAGCTGAAAGCAGCTGATGGGGAGGTGGCCCAGGAACCGCAGGTGCGCGAGCTGATTCGCCACCCCAACTCGTGGATCAGAGTAAAGATCGCTTCGCAGATGCGGAGTTCCTCCCTACCGATGTCGCTGAGTTCGACATATGGACGCGGACAAAGCTGATACGCAAATCGTCCGTAGCAATTTGTCTCACAATGATATCTGTGTGAAGTTGCGCATGCAGTGAGCTGTCCCAGCATACGGAAGACCCGCCTTCCTGCCGCTTGTGCACGCCTACTCCAACCTCCACTCGCTCGACCGCTATATCCTCAAGTACCCATATGATAGCTACGACAAGGATAGCATCCTCAGCTGGTGAACGTGCGTCTGCTGAAGAGCCTTATCCGAAAGCGTCTGGATAATAAGAATCTTTGTGGCCGTACCAGATGTCTTTGTACGACTCATCGAGGGCGTAAGCTCTATGATTACATCCCTCCCAGCATGGCGACGCGCAAGCAGTGGAGTGAGCGCTGCACGGTGGTGCAGTATCTCTTTGCACTCTCGGACGGCCTCGGAGCATGACCGGCCTTATATGAAGGTGACTCGATACTACCCCCGACAAAGTCGGAGGTGCTGCGACCGGCTCCTTCCCAGCTTCATCTCGACGCTGATTGTCCTTGTCTTGGGCTCTCTGCCCTCGGAGTCCTGCTCAAGCATATGAGCTCTCTACACAGCGCACGAACTTTATCAATAATATGACGCACGAGCTGAAGACTCCCTGTCAGCACGATTCTCCCTCGAGCAACTCCCTTTGAGCAGTCCCTGCGGAGCAGCATAGCCTTACGCCCGGGCACAGAGTGCGTTGGGGATCATCGCCCTGAGGCGCAGCGTATGAAGTTCCTCATCGACAAGGTCCCGCACTCTCCTCTTGATGGTGCTCGGGACGCTCTCGCTGGAAACGCTTGATGTCACGAGCTGCTCTTGCCTGTGGCGGAGATCTACACCTTCCATGCGCAGCAGCGTGGTGGCGACTTAGAGCTGGATCTGAATGCCCTGAATACCTGGGTGCAAGGTAGCCAGATACATCTCTAATGTCTTCTTCAACCTCCTGGATAATGCTGTGAAGTACAGTAAGACTGACGAGCCTCTGCGCTTAGCTATCCGCACCAGTGACGAAGAAGGGGGATACGTATCTGCATCGAGGATAATGGGACTCGGAATGGCAAAGCACGATCTGAAGCACGTCTTCGACTGTTTTCCATCGTGTCACTCTGGGAAGCGACATGACGTGCGTGGCTTCGGACTCGGCTAGCCTTACGTGACCTCGGTCATCAACCAATGGTGGTGACGATCACCGCTGAGAGCGAACTTGGCTCTGGGACGAAGATGATCATTCACCCACCAGCCTCGAGCCCGACTAAGTGATATTACATATAGCGTTATCCAATTATATATAGATAAGTACGAAAGCTAATTAGATTAATGACTATGGACGAATCCATTAAAGATCCTCCTCGCGAGGATGAAGAGAACCCGGACGATCCTTCAGGAACTCCTGCAGAGTAAGAAGTTCGCCGTCACGCTCTGCAACGATGGGGAGCAAGGTTGGGAAGCCTTCAAGAGCGCGAAGTATGACCTTTGTCTTTTGGATATCATGATGCCGAAGCGCGATGGTCTCGACCTTGGCCAAGGATATACGTAGCCTCTCGACCGAAGTGCCGATCATCTCCTGACCGCCCCTCGGTATGCGTGAGAATATCCTCGAAGGCTTCCGCTCGGGAGCTGACGACCATATCACCAAGCCCTTCAGCATGGAGGAGCCTCCCGCGTATCGAAGCTATCCTGCGCCGTACGGCAAAGCACGAAGCAGAGAAAGAACCTCAGCGAATCTACAAGATAGGGAGCTACGTCTTCAATACGACCACGCAGACACTCTCCTTCGGCGAGGACCCGCGCCGACTCGACTACGAAGGAGTGCGAGCTACCGTCCCTGCTTTGTCTCTTCGCCAATCAGACCCCGGAGCGCAGCCATGCACTCAATGTCATCTGGGGAATTTCGGAGCCCGCTGGCTCGCACGATAATACCTTCACCCAGCGTAGCATGGATGTTCATGTGACCAAGCTGCGCCGCATGTTTGACGGCGACCCACGCGTCGAGATCAAGAACGTCCACGGTAAGGGATAAGCCTCGTTGTCCCTGTCGAAGGGTAGAGGCACGCCTTCCTTTGGGATGGGCTCACCACCACTCAGACAGCTACACATCACTTTCCTTACTTACCTCCCTTTACTTGACCACCTCCCAGCGAAGGGGTATGCACCACTATGTAGGTGCTATCTCTGCTGGGACGTGGTCTATTGTCTATAACGAATGAAAATGATGAGTAAACAGAACAAGTCCACGCTCACCAAGAAAGCGAAAGCCCCTCGAAGAAGGGTGCTGACCAGGGGCTAATCAAACAAGCGCGATATACAGCGCATCGCACGGTTGGTCTGAGCAGAACAGCGTCGTATCCTCACCTTTGCGCAGGTATGCCATGCCTTCGAAAGACCAACATGGGACAGAAGCGTGTTATCTATCAAGCGCTCGTCTCGATGGCCGAAGCTGGCGAACTGCAGGAGCTCGAACCTGGGCGCTTCGTCTTCGGTGGTAGCGTGCAAGAGCGTCTCGAAGGACGCTTCGACCACCGTGCAGGCTGTGCCTTCATCCCCGATGACCCGAGATCGATACCTTCCTCTCCGATCGCTCCCCCTCCAATGCACCGCACGGCGACCGTGTAGCCGTCTCCTTCGTGCGTAACGCCGAGGTGATACAAGGCGTGCAGGTCGTCGAGATCTGGAGCGTAGAGAAGCGACCTATGTCGGACGCTTCAGATAGCACGTGGTTGCGCTTTCCGTCTCGCTCAATAGAGAATTACGAGGATGTCTTTATCCCTGCGGACAAGACTAAGGGTGCGACGAGCGCGATAAGGTCGTGGTGCGCATCACCGACTGGGAACGCAAGAGTAAAAACTCGGGGAAGTCCCTGATATCTTTCGGTAAAGCTGCGACAACTCCACGGAGATGCACGCCATCCTCGATGAGTTCGGTCTTCCATACAGCTATCCCGGAGGCGGTAGAGCAGGCTGCCGAAGCTCTCTCCCAGGTGAGATCACAGAAGCCGAACTGGCACAGCGTGAGGACTCTCCGTGGCGTATTGACCCGCACCATTGACCCACGAGATGCGAAGGACTTGATGATGCAACTCTTCCGGTCCCCTCCCAGAAGGGGCTGAAGGGGGTACATATCGCTGATGTGAGCCACTACGTCGAGCCAGGAAGTAATATCGACGACGAAGCCCACAGCAAAGCGCTACAAGCGTCTCACTTAGTAGACCGCACTATACCGATGCTCCCCGAGCGACCGAGAGCAACTTCCTCTGTTCGCTCCGCGATGAAGATAAGTACGCTTATAGCTGTATCTTCGCCGACGAAGAGGCGCATGCGTACCGGCACGTATGCGCGCACGGTCATCCGTAGCCAGAGACGCTTTCCACCCACGAGGAGCGCAGGACATCGTTGAGACGGGGAATGGGGACTCACGCTGAGGCTATCTCTGACGCCACATCGTTTAGCACAGAAGCTACGCGCACGCCGCTTTGAGGTGGGAGTATCACGTGACCGCCCCGAAGTGCGCTTCGAGCTGATGAAGCCGGCAAGCCCTCTCCGTCTGCGCTCAGTGAAAGCAAGCTCGCGCATCAGCTTCCACTCGAGGAGTTCGTGCGTCTGAAGCTAACGCATTCGTCGCCGAGCGCATCGCTGAGCCATCTCGTCGGGACATCACCCCTGCGCTTCACGTGTGGACGAGGTGGTAAGCCAGCCTTTGTCTACCGCAACCATGTGAGGGCCGTGACGGGCGAGAAGCCTGAGGTTCATGCGACTATGTGCGTCGCTTTGGCTAAGCAAGCCTCAGGTCAGAAGGAGGGAGTGCTGCTACAGCCAAGAGCCTCAATGCCCTCCCTCGAAGCAACACGGAGAAGCCTGAAGAAGATATGCTGACGATGCTGGCTATACGCTCTGGCGGCCAAGGCACGCCACACGACTCCGCATATCGGTCACTACGGCTTAGGCTTTGAGAGCTACATCGCACTTCACCGCACGTACGCCGCCATCCTGACTTGATGGGCATCGTCTGCCGACCACGTTACCTCACTCAGCGCAAGCCTTCGCAGCAGATGCTGCGGCACTGGACACCAGCATCATGCTTCCGAGATGGAGAGCGTAGCGGCGACTGCCGAGCGTTCGGTCCACTCAAGTGCAAGCCAAGTCGAGTATATGCCTCCGCAGCTGGTGAGTCCTCGGCGGGGCGTCATCACGGGCCAGCCTGGCCGGAATCAGCCTCATGCGGGAGCTGGAGGAAAACAAGTGCGAAGGCTCGTCCCAGCTCGTGACCTCAGCGGATGACTACTACGTCTCATGACGAGGCAAACTTCCGTTTGGTTGGCCGTCATACGTCAAGTGCGGCTTCACCTTGCAGCGTAGTCGAGGTGGTCGTAGCGCAGGCCGATTTGGCACGTCGTCAGCTTGGACTTCGCCCTCGATGAACCCAAGACGAAGCAGTCCTGAGTTCACGCCGTCTCCTCAGTCGCTATTAGCTGCAGTGATACTTTCTTCCCTACGAGCAAGGCTTTGACCCCACGGTAGTGGAGCCAAGCCTTTATGCTTCGTTGGAAGCATCACTTCAGCGAAGGCTTTCAGGAGGATGCCACGGATTATATGTTCATCCCACCGCAGACGTGGATGGTCTGACCAGAGACATAGCTGAGAGGTCACTCCGAGGAAGGTAGCTACGTTATTACATCTCGGGCGTACCGTCACGGCGCAGAGGATCTGAGCTCCCACTGCTTGCGTACCTCTTTTCGAGAGTGCACCGTCATATCGGTGATGATGAAGCCTGCGATAGCGTTAGCATCGCACACCAGCGAGCACCAGCTCCTTTGGCGATGCTCTTTGCCACAGACCGATCATACCCGCCTTAGATGCGGAGTAGTTTGCCCGCCCTGCGCTGCCCGAGGACACCGACGACGCTGGCTATGTTGATGATGCTACCGCTACGCTGCTTGGACCATCACGGGGTGACAGCGTGGATGAGGTTGAAGGCACTCTTGAGGTTGACGTTGATGACGAGATCCCACTGATCTTCGGTCATACGCATCATCAGACCCGTCACGCGTGATACCAGCGTTGTTGACGAGGATATCGATGCGACCGGAAGTCTGCTACTACATCGAGACGAGCTTGTGTGCGTCGTCAAAGTTCGCAGCATTAGAGGCATAAGCCTTTGTCTGACGACCGAGCCCTTCGAGCTCCCTTTGACGAAGGCTTTCACCCGTCTCGTCAATCTTGAGGTCCGCTGATGCACAGGAAGCACCTTCCTGTGCGTACTTGAGAGCGATAGCGCGCTCGATACCACGGCCTGCGCCGGTGATGACGCTACCTTATTAGCAAGTAGATTCATTGTTTATCTACAAAGTTAAATATCGGGCTGAGGCGACTTTCACCTGTCGGAGACCGAAGAGGAGGAGATGACGTACGGCAGAGCGATTTCCCGACTGTACCTTTGAGCGGTGTAAGCACCGCTGATGAAGGGACTTCATCCCCTGACGATGTTTCTGCAGTAGCTAGGCTGTGAGACGAGTGTCAGGACGCGAAGAGTCCGCTTTGCTTCCTCTTCGAGGAGCTCCTGTAGCTGCTGATTTCTCATCGAAAGGTCGAGCGGGAGTTCTTGCGAGCCAGATGTCACGGAAGAACTCCGCACGTAGCGAGCTATTGCGCAGCACCAAGTCCTTCATCTTGTCGAGGTGGGTCAGGAGCAGGGTCAGGATTTTCTCTTCGGGGTGAGGAGTCGGCGGATCAGCTCGAGGTCGTGCCATAGTCGCCCAGTTCGCGCTCGATGACAGCGTGGAAGATCTCATCCTTGTTGCGGAAGTAGGTAGAGCGTACGCTGTCCCTTGCTTCTGACGCATCGGCAATATCGTTCATAGTCGTGTTGGTGAACCCAACCCGAGCGAAGAGCTGCCGAGCGACCCGATCATCAGGTCTTTAGTCTTGACAATGGTAGCCATGCGTAGTCGTCTCTGCTCTTTATCCCATATTACTATGTCGTTTGTTGCGTGGGCATGTTGGGCTCTGTGCAGAAAGTGACAAAGCTACGAAAAATCGCAGGCAAAATCGCCCGATGCGCAGTTAGGTGGGCATGACTGTCATAAGAGTAGCTGCTCTTAATACTTGCGCACCTGTCAAAGCCATAAGTGGCACACCAGCGCATCCTTCGGGTCGGTCATGTGCCTCAAGCTCCCGAGGAGGGAGATGGAGCACCAGTGAAGTGAGGGAGCACCAGTAGTGCCTGCGCCAGCGATCAGTAATAGGTCACTCAGTAGCAGTGCATTGCCCGCGCGCGCTGACCAACAGTCGTCGGTATCCCCTTCGGAAGGTGTGTAGGTGCGCATGCCGAAGCTCTGAGAGCTGAGCTTGTGTCGGAGTGCCTCCCGTGGTCGGGAGGTGCCCGCCCCTTGCCCGAGCCGATGGGGGTGCAGTGGTGCAGTGCGCGAGCACTGATGAAAGATAAAGTTCTTAGAAAATAGTGACCTCCCGCCTTCGTCCGATCGTATGCATGGCTATTCAAGGAGTCTGATGAGCAAATAGCATTAACAATCAGAGATTTATAAGGGAGAATTACAAATGAGTAAGTACGTAGAATTCTTATCCCCATACCTCTTCTCGTGACGAAGGGTAGCGTGAATCGGATCTTGAGCTGCACGCTGGGTCAAGTATCACATGGCTCCATACGAATGCTGGTATTTTCGGACTACAAATATCAGCGGTCTACTCGTCCGTGCTGCCTGCTGGCAGCGCACACGCGTCGATGGATGAAATTGACGTGCCCTCCTTCGGCCCGGAGCTGAAGACCATTCTTGCTGTCCTGCACGGTCAGCAGGGCACGAGCCTCGTCTCGGCTGCGATTGTCTACGCTGATGTACCGCTGACGAGAACTTCGACCGAGCAGGTCGGCGGTCTGGTCTGCGCGTGAAGTCAGCGGTCGCTGCGCATCGAGGGAGCTCGAAGCACGTCTGATTCGCGTCACCAATGACCTGCATCAGAAGACTTATTCTCAGTACCACCTGGAGAACTTAACTCTCTGTCACCGAAGGCATCACCATCGAGAAGCGCTACGGCACGGCCCTCTTGCTGGTCTGTGCTTCACTCGACTTTCCAGCTCCCAGGAAGCAGAGCCCGCAGAGCGCCACTTCTAAGCGAGGCTTCCTCCTTGCTGTAGAGCTATCTGCATGGGCGTTGACATGATCGCCACGAACCTGCGGCTAGTCCCTCGAGATGGGAGGCAGTTCGTGCGGTCTCTTTTGTATGCCTACTCTGCAGGAGGGAAGAGTCTGTGTAGTGGGGAAAGTTCTGCTGCTTTAGCGGAAATGTCCCAGCAGCCTTTCTCTGTGACTCACCCACGACGTAGCAGGCGACCAGAGCCCATGAGGTGAGGAGGAAGTACACCACGGTCTGTATCCACAGTGTGCGTACCGCGGTAGGATGTCGGGAAGTCTTGCCCCACACTGCTTACCGCTACGAAGGCTTGTACACTCCGCCGTCGAGGGATGAGGTAGCCCAAGGCCTCGCACGATCCAGGATGGCAGGCAGTGGCCAGGAGAGTCCCGGAGGAAGAGAGAATCGGACGGAGGTGAAGGATTCTGCAGTGAGCATCGCTCTTCCTCACGCCGGTGGCGTGCTGTCAGGAGACTACAGCTCAGCGAGAAGAAGATCAGATTAGCAGATCATCGACACGAAGAGGCACATATAGTGGTCGAGAAGTCCCAGAGCTGGAGGTAGACCGAAGAGCCAGCCGAGCGATGCACCAGCGTGAAGAGGTGAAGTCACCGCAGGAGGAGGAGGACGAGCAGAGCGCACGCCCTGATGAGCAGGCGCATCACGCCGACATAGTGCCCACCGACATAGAGCAGAGCAGCTGGCTCAGCCCACCACGCCTCTGCGCCGCCAAAGTCGACACTCTATCGCATGGCTGGATCGAGGAGGGGTCGCTGGATGACGAGCACGCACCCCTGGGAGGAGGAAGCCTTGAAGCTCTTGCGGATTGTACGGAGCGATCCATTTCCGCTCTCGATCGGCGCACGGCGATGCGAAGTCGCCTGCCGAGAGGCTGTGGTGTGCGCGTTAGCTTTCGACTCTGCGCCCCATCGCCAGCGCCACCTCGGTCAGCCGCCAGAGCGAAGGCCTGTAAATAGAGAGCGTGAGACGAAGGTAGCGTGCAGATTAACGTGCGCCTCGCCGTCCGACATCAGGCAGCTTGCGAAGTCCTCTGATAATCATTACTATGCCAGAGGCTCGCCTCGGCGACAAGTCGGTAGGCTTCTGACTCATCTGCGACCCGCGCACACGACACGGTTACATCGGGCAGCAGCATCCGCGACGGCGCACTAGAACTCCCGCGCGCGCCAGCCGAGTGACTTTGTCGACGACGACCAAGGGAGCCTGCACGCACGACCTGCCCTCCCAGAGAGGCGGCGGAGAGCAGAGGAAGGAGCAGACGAAGGGGACGGCGACGAGGAAGAAGAGTATCGCGCTACCAGCGCGAAGATATGACGCAGCTGAGGCGCACGCGCAGATCACCGGTGCGGGAGGCGAAGGCGAAGTGGAGGATATCTCACACGCGCATCAGGCGATGTAGCCGACATTCAGCAGGCACTTCCAGACGAGGACGCATAAGAAGAGGGAGAAAGGAAGGCCAAAAGCCCCATGTAACAATGCGGTAGGGCTTCGAGAGACAGTGCGCCCCGAGGAGGCGTCTCACATGCCGACGCTGGATCTGCCAGTAACGCAGAAAGACGTAGCCAAAGCCTGCATCGGTGGCAGCATCGTCGCACCTGCGCGGGGAGTGCCTCATTCCTGAGATGGAGAAGGAGAGCATCCTGAGGAGATCTCAAGCTCATGCCCTATACGTAGCACTGATGAGCGCACATGAAGAAGACCCCAAGAGCCTGCAGCCGCAGGATGAGCAGGAGCATCACAGTGCCATTGCCCCTCAACCCTGACTGCAGCGGATAGCCCATCCACCCATAGAGGATGGCTTGGATCATCCAGCCTGAGAGAAGGAAGAGGAGGTCTGTGTAGAGCCGCCCAGCGCACGGCCCTATTGAGCTCGAGCAAGCCGAAGCCATCTCGCTGGCCGTCCCACGCTTGATCTCAACCCCTTATGAACATGAGGTCAGCAGGAGCACCATCAGCTGCAGGATGCCCGGGAGGATCGGTGGTGTGAGGTGAGTGCAGTAGTTCAGCCACGGATTGCTCATCACCTCTGGTGCGTACGACGATGCGCTGCACTGTCGCCATGATTTCCCTCCTGTGTCTTCCTTAGCTTGGCCTGTCAGCAGCCCTACTTTAGCCGATGCCAGCTCGGAGAGCATCTTCGTTATCCTCGGAAGGTGAAGCTTCTCCCTGCCATCAGGTAGGCACTGTTGGTACAGTAGTGGAGCTTTGGGCTGACGTGCCGAGCCCGCCTCTGCTGGAGCCCTGAGGGATGCGCAGGATGGCGTAGACTTCGGCCCTGCCCATCGCTGTGAAGGCCTTCGCTCATCGAGGTAGCTCGGAGCGTGACTCTGAGCTGTGGAAGGCACTCGAGTGCCTCGCGTAGGGCACGTGACGTGGCAGTGTGATCTTCGTCGACGACGGCCACGGGCATATTGGTCGGCAGTCCTCCCCCACTGGCAGCAGCAGAGGAGGATGAAGCAGACCAAGAGCGCGCTCCGGGGAAGAGCCGCAGCAGGTAGATAGGGCGTGTGATGAGGCAGCGTAGTTCGCGCCGTAGCACCGCACTTATGCACGTTGTTTGACCGGGACATCTTAGAGCTGACCCTTGTCGAGTACGATGGTCATTCCGGCTAAGAGCTCGATAGCCTGTTGCGTGGAGTGGGCTGTCACCCTCGAAGGTGCGGTGGAGGTCGCTGGTCGCGTGGCTTGCCTGCCTTCCACGTGGCAGCAGGCATATCCTTCATCTCGTGACGGTGACCTCTATGCGGCATTTGCAAGCGCAGGGATGGTACCGTGGAGCTTGCTCCCTCAGACGGAGGCGTGTGGCGAGCTTGTCCTCACGTACGGCGAAGACGACACGCACGGCACTACAGTCCGATAGTACCACGAATGGCGCAGAGCCGACAAGCTCACCACGGTGAGGATAAATCTCCGAGATGATGCCGTCCCATTGGGGCGGCAGAGTTCCTCCTTCCTGAGGTAGGCATCTACTGGACAGATGGCACCAGAAGCACGATCGACGAGGCTTGTGCCGCCCACTTTGTCTTCACGCTGCGCACGCAGCCATGTCGTACTGGCTGCGAGCAGCACGTCTGGTAAGTACGCGTACTGCATTGCTGTGCGGGTGCCCTCGTCATACGTCTGTGCTGGCAGGACGCCTCTCCCTTGTACAGAGACGCTCAACACGCGCGAAGCTCTTTCTGCCACTCGAGACCCGCTTTGGCTCCTCCTCGCCAAAGTCTCGTAGGCCTTCCTCTGCTCTGCGTGCGCCAGCCTGTGCCTTCTGACTCTGGGGCTTCAGCGGCGACTCGAAGGTCTCGAGCCTGCCTGAGCCTGGCAAGCACTCGTGGCAGATGCGCACCAATGCGTCGCCACGATGGACGCCTGCCCTTCGCCGGACGAGGTGCAAACCCGGTGATGCGACCCGACTTTGCCTGCGATACGCACTCTCCATGACACTTGACCGTGCATGATCCTCCTTCTCACCGAAGAAGATGGAAGCCTGAGAGGGCAGAACCACATGATGATGACGAAGCAGACACCGAGGAGGACACTCTTGAGGAAGCGTTGGGAGCTTCTGGGAATTAAGCACTCATTATGGGGCGAGGATATTTTTCAGTTTGCTGGAGAAGGACACTGAATTCTGCATCGATGAGGCTGTCTTGTGCGCTCATCCAAGCAGTCGTGCCATCGTGTAGTTAAGGGAGGGAATGACCCTCTCTGTAGCCGACTTCTGGCGTAGCGCATGTATCCTCACGTGCCATCTCGACGGCCTTGAGGGCGGTGGCGTAGGCACGGCGAGCACCGCGGCAGAAGCGAAGAGCCTGCCGCATCTGTAGGGTAATCTTTGTTACGTGCTTCGGGCGAGCTCTGCTGTTTGATGCGGTGCTCTGGCCTTGGCTTGACGTCGACGTACTTTGGAAGGCGCCTGAGAAGAGCGGAGATGGGTACTTGGAGCAGGCACCGAGGTAGTATTGTCCGCCGAACTCCTTCTTTGCCCAGCTTGAAGCTGTTAGTTTGGTCAAAGCTGAAACAGGCCGGCAAAGCCGTAGAGCTTGGGGAGTAGCTCTGCCGTCTCCAGACGCACACGCTTGCTGTAAATCGTGTCAGCTAAGCGCAGGAGCGCATTTGCACATGGCGCCTCACAGCACTCAGGTAGGTCTTCTGCCTCTTTGGAGTCGCTGGCAGGTGAGAGCTTAATCTCGATTTGTCCCTTCGTCCGCCAAGCGTAGGTCGGGCGAGTCTACGCCACAGAGGTCGGCTAAGGAGCATGCATGCAGAGCTCGAGTCCTGCTCTGCACCTCGACTGCGCTTTACCCCGCTTCGCTGAGCTTGCAGCGCACGGGAGCCCATCTGCCTCTGCAGTGATAAGCACTGCGATCGAGGCATCGATACTGCGTACCGCTCTGTGCGAGGAGTGACGAGCTGTCAACCAAGAGGCGCGCCTGCCGTCGGAGGGAGATGATTGTGCCAGTAGGTCTCATCGACCTTGTTCTCACCTCTCGTGCGGCAGCTGTGCGCAGCCCGCCCGGTAGCTCTCTCTGCCAGCGTATGCTACTTTGGTGTGCCTGTGGTGATCTTCCCTCCGAGGAAAATAGGCTGGATGGCGGCACGCGTAATGCAGAAGACACCTCGAAGGTCTACTCGCAGCCGAGGTCACGCAGGCGATCGGGGATGAGGAAGTTGAAATGAGCCCAAGGGCTTATTCCAGTCGATCGTGGTGAAACCCTTCTGCATGTGCAGGTAGGGCCTCGGCGCGTGACTTGTGGAAGAACTTCGTGAAGACTCTGCTTGCGCGCGCCTTGGCAGCTTCTGCGCCTGCGGCACTCCTTCTGCTGGAGGACATGGCTGTGGCTTTCTGGCCAGTGCACGACATTCCCGAGAGAGAAATCGCCTTGTGCCAGAAGTGTTGTGGAGTGTGCCAGCCAAGATGCCTGCAGAGGAGTGAGCAGGCACTTGGTGCGTGCCCACTCCATTGTTGTTCATACTTTATTCTTTGGGGCTTGAGGTCTCTTCCTCGCTCGATTTCGAGCAGGTGATGCGCCCGAGAGCTTGGCGGATATTCTTCTTTTGATGCATGATGATTTTCGTAAGGAAGTGGAGGGTTGCCCCAGTGACCTCTCTTTCGCGTGTTCATCAGCTTCGCCTGGACGAAGGGCATTATGCGTGCCCATCTCTCCGAGGTCTCAGCGCTGACGTGCCTGCTCAAAGCTTCGCGCACAAACAGACGTGAGCAAAGGCACGTAGGTGCAGACTCTACATCGATGGGGGAGAGCGAACAGATCTTGCATGATCCTCTTCCGAATCACCTGCCTCGTGTTCAGCTTCTCGCGTTTCGCGTGTAGGCGTAGTAGAGTCGCCCTGCCAGCGCGGGAAGTCCTCTTGCTTCGATTACCTCTGCTCTTAATCTCAAGCGTCATCATATGATTGGTTAGGATGAGTGCCACTGCTTGGTGGTGATTTCATCTTCACCTCACATAGGTGACGTGTGATGCAAAGGCAAATAAGGTGATTCAATCAGGCAAACATCGACCCTGATTTGTGGGTGGTGTGGGCAATAAGATGTGCATAGAGCACACTGCACGAGGCTTCGGTGCGGCATCTGGTCGCTGTATCCCGGAGCACCGCGCAAGGGGAGCAGCAACCACTATAGGTCGCCGCTCGGAGCAGTAGTGGTGTCGGGTATCCACCTATACTGCCTGCATGCGAGCAATTTTATTGGTCGATGTCAGAGCAGTATAGGTCGATCGCATGACTTATATTGGCTAAGGAGTGTAGCTCGCTCGCTGCGCGTTTAGCTCTTGATGAATGTAGCCAGGGCTACCTCGTGAGGAGGGCATAGCCCTGGCTATTATATGGTGGGGTGAAGAGGGGGAGTACATGCACGCCTGGGACTGACGTGGTCGATCCAGTCTTGGTGCTCGAGGTACCACTGTCATCGGTCTCTCAAGCCCTTCCTCGAACTGAACTGGGCCCCAACCCACTCCGCGCTGGAGCTTCGTCGAGTCGATGGCATAGCGCAGGTCGTGCCCAGCACGGTCGGTGACGAAGGTGACTAGTTCCTCAGAGTAGCCTCAAAAGAGACCAAGGAGGCGGTCAGTGACCTTCACCAAGAGGTGGATGAGGTCGATGTCGCGCCACCCGCGAAGCCCCTCGATATTATAGGTGTCGGTCTTCCTCTGTGGAAGATAAGGTCATGATGGCACGTCGCGGTCTTCTGCAGCCAGTCACGGATATTCTCCTTGCCGTAGACGGGGAGTGGCTTGCGCTTGCGGATGTTGTCGATGAAGAGCGGGATGAGCTTCTCAGGGAATTGATACGGCCTGTAGTTATTGGAGCAGTTCAGTCACAAGGGTAGGCGTGTCAGTAGTCGGTAAGACGGACGAAGTGATCGCTGGAAGCCTTGCTGCTGAATAGGGGCTGTGTGGTGTACTTGGTCTCTCTGGTGAAGAGACCCACCGCCCAGCCTGGAGTGCGCCGCAGACTTCATCGGTGGAGATGTGGTAGAAGCGTTTGCCCTCGAAGCCTAGTGGGAAGCCCCCAGACCGTACGTGCAGCCCTCGAGCGAAACTTAGCGTGCCCATCACATTGTGCGCGAAGGTGAAGGGCCGAGATACTGCGGTCAACGTGGCTTTCGGCAGCTAAGAATGATACTCATCCACAGTGTACTCCTGCAAGGAGCCTACGCATACGCCTGTAGTCACAGATGTCTGCCTCGATGAAGGTGTAGTTGGGGAGGGGGCAACGTCCTCCAGGGTCTTGAGGTTGCCAGCGTAGGTGAGCCCTATCCAGACAGATGATGTGGTACTGCGGATACTTATTGGACAGAAGGCGATCGACGTGCGAGCTGATGGGCGCCAGCACCGCCGGTGATGAGGTAGCGTGCGAAGGTAATGCATGAGTAGACGGATAGGAGAAAGTTAGTCGAAGTATAGCCATGAGGCGTAAGCATCTCCAGAGCAGTGCGCCAGTGTGGAATGGTGATGCCGAAGGTCGTGCGGATGAGGCCCTGTCGAGGACAGAGAAGTGAGGACGCCTGGCGCGTGTCGGATACTCGCTACTGCGGATGGATGGAGGCATCGATAGCCAGAGAGGCGGAAGATGGCTTCAGAAGTCGACTACACGAGGCTAGCCCTTCTGGAGAAGTGGTAAAGTCCACTCTATCCAGCCCTCCACGCCTGAGGACTGAGACGATGAAGCGTCCAAAGAGAGGCTGATGTCGAGTGCCCACTTGGTCGAAGACCACCCGAAGCTCGGGACGCTCTGCACCTAAGGAAGCATCGTCTCAGGAAGCTCGCCCCATAGGGAGAGAGAAGCCACGAAGTGCGGAGGATGAGGTGGCGAGGAGCGATGCGCCGGATCGCTACTTCCCGAGTCGCTTTTGTCTGCCCATAGACCCTGATGGGATCGGGTGTATATCCCTCCGTGTACGGCACGGAGCTACTCTCGAGAATCACGTAGCAGTGGAGATATGTAACGACGAAGATGTCTCGCCGCTTGCAGACTTCACAGTCGTGCTACCGCCAGGTGTGATTGACTCCCATCCGCTTGATCTGGGCTCATCTTCGGCCTCGATCAACAGCCGTAAGCAGCTGCATTGATGATGACTCAATACCTCTTTAAAGGGGAATTGTCCGATGGCAGCGGTGCCGGAGAGGTCAAGCGGCACGTGAGACGAAGTGATATGGTGAGCAGAGCCCTGCCACGTCGGGGCGATACAGCGACCGTTTAGACCTGATGCGCTGAGGACGAGGATGTTCAGAGTGAAGTGTCGTACCGTCGAAGAGCTGCTTTGCCTCAGGCGTGATGGTGGCTATCCTCGCAGAGAGACGGATGGCCTCGGCTGGTAGTCGCCAGTCGATGCCGAGGGCTCGTCATCCCACGCAATAGCTCCCTTCGGCTCGGGAGCATAGTAGTTGTCGCACTTGTACTGGAAGACGGCCTCGCCGTGAGTACGCTGCGCCGTGGCAAAGCCGTGAGGAGAGGAAGATACCGATGGTTGTCCCCAGTAAGCCTGACGGCCATGTGTTGCCCGGGCGTGGCAAGAGCTGCACATCTCATCGCCACATCCAGCACACGACCACGTAGACGCGCACGAGCTTGGCCTGTGCATGAGGAGTGGAGCTGAAGTGCAGGCCACGCTACTACGCCGTAGCTGGAGCGACTCCGTTGTCTTGACGAAGTGCGTGGGAGCAACGAGCTCGGCAAAAAGCGTTGTTCGCTGAAAAGATTCGAAGAACAGCCACGTTCATCACGGAAGAGACGTGGTCGAGGATGACGACCCGGGATAGAAGTGATGTCTTGATAGCGGTAGGTGGTTACTTCCATATCTGCGATGCGAAGCTAGTGTACTGTCCGTATTGGTTCTTCGCCATAGGCGCAGCACGCTGGATAAGGCCTCGCGTGAGAGCCAGCCAGCACGGTAGGCAACTTTGAGGCAAGCAATCTTGAGTCCCTGACGCTGATGACTCTGACGAAGGTAGATGCTTTCGAAAGGGAGTCGTGTACCGTGCCAAGCCATGCGAAGCCACGCCCGAGCGTCTGTACTAAGAGCTGCTCACGGCGGAGGAACTCTCGGTTCACGTCAGATCTCGAGTGCCCGCCACGCGCCGAGGGACGCACCTCTCGGCTACCTGGACGACGGAGTTGGGGTAGGCGCACAGTCCGACGACAGCGTAGTTGCTCTTCGGTGTCTGGGGCTTCTTCGATGGAGATGCAGCGTCCATTAGGGGCGAACCCGCCACGCCATAGCGCTCAGGATCGCTGACCCAATAGCTGAAGACGGTCGCTTCGTTGCGCTCTTCGGCATCTTCGACAGCTTTGACGCAGGGGTCTGAGGAAGGACATCCCATAGAAGATATTGTCGCCGAGCACGAGGCAGACAGAGTCGTCACCGATGAAGTCCTTGCCGATGAGGGAAAGGCTTGTGCTAATCCTTCAAGGGCGAGGCTGTCTCGGCATAGGAGAAGTGCACTCAGTGTCGCTTCCCATCGCCGAGAAGGCGGCGAAAAGGCAGGTAGGCTTCGGGGGCTAGATATGATGAGTATGTCCCGCATCCCTGCGAGCATAAGCACCGAGATCGGGTAGTAGACCGCGGGTTTATCGTAGATAGGTAGGAGCTGCCTGCCACTCCTTGGTGATGGGGTAGAGGCGAGTACCCGCCTCCAGCCAAGACTATTCTCTCTAGATGGATGACGATGGTAGGACAAGCCGTGGATCGACCCGTTATCTTTAGATAAGCAGAGAAAGGGTGAGCTACCTAAGCCGGTAGCCTACCCTGTCTTGAGATCTACCGCCTTCGTGGCTTAGCCACGACGGCCGAAGAGGCGAAGCAGGTAGATGAAGAGGTTGATGAAGTCCAAACAAGTGGAGCGCACCGAGCAGGCGCGACCTTCTTCGTCTGCCCTTTCGTCCCCGACGGAGCTAGCGATCATAGCCTTGATCTGCTGGGGTGTCATAGGCGGTAAGGCCTACGAAGATAAGGGACCTGAGGTAGCTTTCACTACCCACACTCAGTAGGCTGCCGCCCACGAACATATTGACCACGCTGGCGATGATCAAGCCGATGAGAGCCATCATCAGATATTGCTTCCCATGCTCGACAAATCTCGCTTTGGTGGTATAGTCGAGAAATCGCCATCGCAGCGAAGGTACTGCTGATGAAGAAGGTCGAGGCAATGGATTCTCCCGTGTAGACCAAGAAGATCGGGCTGAGCATCAACCCGCTGAGCAGGGAGTAGACGGCAAAGGCGGGCCGTCTGCTACTGGCATGAGAGCTTCCATGATGCGGCCTGAAAGATACTACACGAGTGCTACCTGCGATCACCAAGATCCAGAAGGGGAAGGACCCAGAGAAGAGCACTTGACAGAGGTTGGAGTCGGCAACAAAGAGGGCGGTGAGCCCCGGATGGCGAGCCTGAGGGTCATCCATACGAAGGCACGTGTCACAGACTGACGTACCAACACCGTGTAGCTGTCGTCAACGATTGTACGGCTGAGCTCTTCGCCGGGTAGGGGAATCTGGGAGTTATTCATTAGGATAAGTGTGTGGGAAATACTTGTGATTAGAAGCGCAGGGATAGGGTGGCGATGGCCTTGTGTCGTAGGTTCGTCTCCTTGATGCCCTCCATCCCGACAAGCTCAGTGTGTTGTCCTCGGATGTTAGGCCCGTTCCCTTTGCGGTCGACATCGAAGCAGATACCGTAGTCGTTGATGGTCGGGAAGGCGAAGGTGCGTGCATCCCGTCTGGGAGCAGACATAGGCCAAGTCCAGCGAGAGGCTGGGGGTCAGTCGTATGCCTGCACCGAAGGAGTAGCTACTCTGAGTGTCGGGTAGCGTATCAGTGCACGGCAGGCCCTGAGACGAAGGCCCTGCAGTCACCGAAGTCCCCTTCAAAACGCTCATTCTTAATCGGAGAGGTGGAGTAGCGATAGCCTCCCGCAGGGGCAATGCGGCTGCCGAGCATCACTCAGCCCCCGAGGCGCAGGGTGCAACTCTCCGAAGTTCGCCTTGAGATGGGCATTATCCTCGAAGCCAGCTTCGTTATCGCCATACCTCGTCATAGGTGTTAGCTGCTCGTCGTAGCGCACCTCCGGTGTATTCGTAGTCGGTACCGAGGAAGCTTCATGGCAGTGACCGATGAGGTAAGTCTGCTAAGCCCTAACCGCCATGTCCACGTAGGCTGTAGGAGGTGGCTGCACCTTTGGAGTTCCCACCACCACCATCTCCCTAGACGTGCCTCTGCCATGTGCTCGAAAATCCACCTCGTACGCAGGAAGGTAGGGGTATAGAGCGAAGCCTGAGGCAGACCATCTGCCGCTCCATAGAGGAAACCCAACGCCGAGACGACCGCCACACGCCTGAGATGCTCTTGGTATTTTGGAGCGTCAGTGAGTTGCTTTTCACGCAGAGCCTCGTGTGAGAGAGCTCTATCCGTAGTCCAGCGAAGAGAGGGGTAAGTATGGTCTGAAGTGCGTAGCTTCACTGGCTCTGCGACTGAAAGCTACGTCGTAGTCGGTGATACTTCCTCGCGTAGTATCAGGTCTGCTCTTGTCAGTGTAGTCCTACGCTGGGTCGGTCATAAGGAGTCCCATCGGGGGCGGTACTGTAGAGGTAGGCAGAGTGGTAGCTCTTATCGCCGTCTCATCTATCCATCCAGCCCCTGCGCCCAAGTGATCGATATGGCAGGGGACGCACTGGGTTACTGAAGGCTTCTGTCGAGGCAGGAGGCACGCTTGCGAAGCATTGCTCCATATCCGAGCTGCTATCGCAGCGCGAGATTGTCTGTGCGCCCTGCCAGTGCAAGTCCAAGCCAGCGAGGAGTAGCTGCCCTGCTTGTGGTAGGCTGCTGGAGGCGCAGAAGCCTCACGGTCAAAGGACCAGCGTGCCATGTGTACATGCTGAAGGCGAAGGATATGGGAACAGCCAGTGGCACTCTATTGGTTCTGCTTGCAGGAGACCCACCAAAGCAGCATCCTAGGGCTAAACTTCCAGAGTTGAGGCCGATCCATACCAGATGCTCTCGGCTCTAGCTTCCCATCTTCTGCCAAGGGTGAGGAAAAGCTCGATTACTCCCTCGGAAGAGCGAGATCCCGCAGGGTTTGCGCGTACTATGAGGAAGCGTCTGAGCCGACAGCCCCATAGTCTTCAGAGATAGCGCAGCGAAAGTGCCGATCCCATTGGGTCGTAGGCGCAATTGAGATGGGAAAGGCTTCCCATCCCACCAAAGTGCTCAGTGATAGAGGTAGGAGGCCACATCACTACCCTGCAGATCTGGTATGCTTGAAAGTCGTGGCATAGTGGTCTCTTTTCGAATAAAAGAGTGGAATAAAGTACAGACGTGCGTACCTGGCATACCACGGCGACGAGGGGAGCGGAGGACCCACCACCACCTGAGTTGGAAACTGTTGGTTGATCAGCGCCTGGCCAGCAGCTGCGTAGTGGACGATAGCCGTCAGCTGCAGCTGCTGTGTGGAGCGATTGCTTTCTGCAGGAGCGAGAATAATCGCTGCCAGACGGAGCGAGACTCCGAGCTGCTCTCTCTTGGCTGGTAGGGAGCGAGGAGGCGGATATAGCCTCTCACTCACGCGTACGCTGCGTAGGCTGAGTAGCTGAAACTTGATGCTGAGGAGCGTACCGTGCGAATAGGATCGTGAGTAGTAGTGGCTGCGTAGGCGCGTAGCAGCAGCAGCATAGCTTTCATAGCGGTGGTCCTGCAGTAGTCACGCTAAAGGCTCATATTGCGCCACCGTACCACTCCACCTGCAGTGAGGCACTGTAGTACCTCCAGCAGCCAGTACGCCGAGTAGCTATGCACAATAGGGACCATGAATTAGGCCATACTAACCGCCGTAGCGAGGATAACCATAGTAATAGGAAGAGCGTGCAGAAAGTGGTCAATACCACGAGCTCCAGCCTCCCAGCCTCCGTTCTAGCCAGCAGCGACTTCCAGAAGGGATCACTGCTGCCTACACGCACATAGACATCATCCTGCATAGGCCGTAGTCTATGCCACTGTACCATGGGTCAGAGTCGATGTAGACACTGACGCGCCCCTGGATGGTGACGGGAGCCCACGCCATAGAAGCGGGTTGAGGCGGAGAGGAGTAGGGACGTGACTCCCAGCCCTGAAAGTTCTCTGACGCTGCTCGAGCAGACGGCCCAGCCCACCGGCGTGAGTTAGCGTGATGGCATTTCTCGAGCGAGCGTGACGTTGCAGGCATCGATCTCACGGGCGTGGCTTGCCTCTTCTTATAGTTACGAAGGAGGGCAGCCCGTTCTTTCTCCCAGGCTCACGTTCCGCACGCCCGGCGGCACGACGGATCTCCGCCTGTCGGCGTGCTTCCTCATCTATTTTCTGCAGATCGCTGCGGCGATAGTAGGCACTCACCGAGGTACCAACCATGTCGGTCTGGTGCTTAAGGCAATCTGTACCTGGGAAGCAGGAGCCTGAACTCCGAGGAGGAAACAGCCCATAGCTCCCTGTAGTTCCAGTACTTTTAGTTTTTGTTATACCGCGTTAGTTCTGGCTTCCTTGCCTCAGCATCACAAGGTGCAGTAGGACAGACAGAGTGGCGTTTACTTCCGACTAAGTGCATGTAGCCATTTCACGAATAGCAAAGTAGAGCTAATGCGTTATGCCTCGTGTCTCGCTTTGCTCGGTTTGCCGGTATTTTGCGCTCGCAGTGACTCAGCGCTTTAGCTGGGGTCGTGCCATTGATATAGGATGCTCGGCCCACCTTGTCTCCCTGGTGAGAGTACGTTTCTAGCTGGGGAGTCCACTGATGGAAGCGAGTGCCAGTATCTAAATACCAATCGTCCTTTGACTCGTAGTCTTCGATGAGCTGCTTGAGTGCACGGTGAGAAGGCCACGGTAGAGGCTACAGGTACGCCCATACGCAGGGCGAGCGCATCTATCGGAGTGCCTGCCATGATGAACGACTCTGACGGAGAAAACAATATCCCCATCTTTCTACCACGCAGGCTTTGCTGACCTTCTGGTCGAAGTCCGTCTTAGCGCAGGGCCTCTATAGGACGCTCTATGTACGCTCACCAAAGGCAGCCTGCCTGAAGGTAAGCAGCGCACGAGGAGAAATCCTGGCCATCCTCGCGGTAGTAGAAGCAGCCAGAAGACATCACCTTGTGACGATGTGATCTCGTTGTCGCGTTCGGGACGATAGCTCTCCTGACTGAGTAGCCCTAAGATGGTAGGGAGGATGTCCGAAGGATTTAGTGGAAGCCTCAGTTCTTTTGGTGAATTTCCATCGAATGAGAGCCATTGCTTTTGAGCCGAAGCACCGACGCTTTATGCGCATAGATGTCTGGCGTGGAGTGAGTGCAGATACGCTTTTCCTTAGATAGCCCTGCTGAGCCTCTGTCGGGCCATATCCTTCCTGTGGCATCTGGGTCATGGGCCAATGTAGGTGTGGAGACGAAGCAGAAAGTGGGAAAGGAGAGCAAAAGCACTGGCATTGCTTTGCGTGTGAAGCAGCAGTGGTCGATGCCATCGACCACCACTGGATCGTCCTGTGCTCAGCAGTGGTCGTAATCCCTGTTGGGAAGTGCCAGCTTGTGATGCCCTAGAGTGCCAAAATCAGCTTTTCTATAGAGTGCACTTGCACCGCTGGTGGAGAGAAGAGGATATGCACGCAATCATTACTAGAGACTATTGCATCACACGCTGCACCTGCTTCGTTGTTTGCGAGCATTCGGACCTCTGGCCATTTACAGGAGGTAAACTCCTTCGCCCTCTAGTCTTAACGCCTTGCAGAATACCGTGCATGCAGTCAGAGTTAGCACAATGACAAGCACAGCTTTGATCATTGTGGAGCCCGTCGAGCGGTCTCCTCGCCAGTAATTGTAGGAGGAAGCGAGCAGGAAGCAGGGCTATTTTATTAAAATATTTATTTAGGGAAAGTGAGGGTTTAAACGGTATTCTGCGTAGGTATGCATCTCTATCTTTGCTCGAAAGATTGTAACGAATGGTAATGGATAGGGACTCAGAGGGACACCTCTCTTGCGATCACTGGGAATGGATCGCTACGCATAGAGCTGTATCGCTTGCGACAGGGTGGAGTGGTTCGTAATACCCACCCTATGGGAAGATGGTGACGCAGGCGATTTATGCTATTTGGTCGATGTGCCAGGATGTCCATCCTATACCTGAGTATAATAGAGCCCAGAGGGCAGATCAGCGATGAAACGCCGACTCCTTCGGGGCCATTTTTGTACTCCTTCTGTACCCTGCCTCTACGCAGTGTGAGAAATGTAGTGAGCGGGCCTGCGTCGCCTATTTTTAGTTTTGAATATGAAGAAAGTACTATCTATCCTCATGATCCTCTTCCTTGCGGTCGCCACGGCGATGGCTCAGGGGAAGAGCATCCGCTGGGGTCGTGCCTGACGCCGCCAACCGCGAGCCCGTGATCGGGGCTCGGTCTTGGTCAAGGGCGTACCAGGTCAGGTGCTTCCACGGACATCAACGGGAAGTTCACCCTCAAGAACGTGAAGGCAGGTGCCGTCCTCGTCGTCGTCTGTCGGCTACAAGAAGATCGAGGTCCTGTCGGTAACCAGACCGATCTGAAGATTGATCTCCCACGGAAGATAATCAGGTAGAAGCGGTCGTCGTCACGGCGCTTGTATCGTAGCCTCGCAGAAGGCCTTGAGCCACAATGTCCAGGAAGTCAAGAGCGATGCCTGACGGCGGTCGGCGACGCCAACTTCATGAACAGCCTCACCGGTAGGTCGCTCGAGAAGATCAATGCTTCTTCATCGGGGCTTGGTGGTGCTACGCGTACGTCACGCGTGGTCCTGAGTCGATGAACCAGCAACGCACGTCAATGATGGATACCCATCAATCAATTACCATGGCTATGGGAAACTACTGTAAGTCTCTCACTCAGCCTAAGAAGGGATCCTTAGATATCAACCCTGTGATGATACTCGACGATTAGTGTCCCCAGTGGTCCCAGCTGCTGCTGCCTCACGCGGGCACAGTGGTGCCTAGCCTGCGACGTGGCTGCGCACTGCTAGCGTAGGATGGTCGCGTCCAGGTGATGCCTTCTAATAGCTCCTCCCTTCTCGCGTCCCTTCGTGATGCCCTCGCCTCCCAGAATGAGTCTCATCAACGCTCCTGGTGTGATGCGAAGAGTCAGCACAGGTGGCTTCTCCTTATGCGGTACGTCATTCATCCTGCAGACCTTTCCAGATACGGGTCTCGAACATCCAATACCGCTTCGCCTACCATTGGTAATGCTAAGAATCAGACGTACCCCCTCTTGCTGCTGACTCAACGCCGCAGGATCATCCCCAACAGCAAGTACAGTCGCTACAAACCTCCAGCCTCCGCAACACAACAAAGTTCCCTCGGAAGATAAGCTTGACGCTGGACAGCTTCAACTATATCCGTCAGGACCAGAATCTGATCGCCCAGGGGTGAGTATGATAATCCGACTGTCCCGCTTTATCTCTTCCTCGTGGGGAAAACTCTGATGGGCACGCACCTATGAGGGTTTATGGACCCCACGCGTAAGATCTAGTGCAGAACTCGAACTACGGCGATGCTTATATCGCAGCAGAACCCTTACGTGGCTAATCGTATGCTGGATCGGCGTGTAGTGCTAGATCGCTATGTGGTCAATGGTCTCGCCTCAAGTGGCAGATCAATGACCGATTGATACTCACGGCACTGCACGTGCACGACGGATCAATAGCCTCGATGAGGTTAAGCCGCAATGCGTCTACGCGAACCTTTGACGTTCTGCGTGGCCCAGTACGGCCGTACTGGACTCCTACAATAAGGAAATAACACTCTGCTCTATGGAGACGTGGATGGCCAACATCAACAAGCGTATCGCAGGATTTCTTCTATCGCAGCTAACATCGGTCTCTCCACGAACCGGATCCTCTCAACGATGTGCGGCCTCCAAGGAGGCTTCGCTCAATTTCCAATGTGTCTGATCCTAACCAGACCAACACGGACTGCTACGCAGGAGTGAGACCGATGATCTACCAATACAGCGCATCACTAACTCCTGGCCTCGCCAGCGTGAAGTTACAGGCCGCAGAAAGAACATGAGTCTTCCCTCGCGCTTACTGGTCGTGAAGACTGGATCTGGCTTGGCCCGTACGGGCAGCTAACCCTTCTTCATCCTTCGGAATCGGTCCTCTGGAGTCATCTCTCAGATGGCAAAGATGCCTGCAGTGGGCTCAACCACCTCAAGATGCCATGTCTCTTGGGCTAAGGTGGGCCCGCCCACTATCCTGCCTCAGATCTCTCCTCCACCGCTATACCTCCAGCAATCCCACGCAGAGCCATTCTGACGGTGACGACAAGTTCTGAAGCACGCGAAGCCTGGAGCTGACTTATTCTTTGGGAAGCAGGTGTGACGGTAAGTTCTTCCCGGCAATCGCCTGAGCCCTCAGTCACGGGTCCACCAGTCCAACATGAAGAATCAGACCTCTGCATGCCTCTCTCAGCCGACTAGCCACAGGAGGAGTAGATCCCAGGCTGGTAATGTGACGCAACCGTGGTATCGGTCTGCTTGGCTGACGAGCAAGCCCGGCGACCCGAGTGGACCACGACGGTACTTCTCAGTGCGAAATCCAGAACCGCATCATCGAGCTCATCCCTCGTCGCGATGGATCCCATCTCTAAGGGTGGTCTGAAGGGTGTAGATATTTACCTCCCGTGAAGGTGGTGCTGATGGGTGATGTCTACATCAATACGGGCTGCATCAAGCGTACACCAGAAGGCTATCCTGTCCTCTCTTCTGATGGTAAGATCAATGCACATGACCCCTGGATAATCCTATCGAGTAAGGGCCCGGTACTCCCAGATGCTAACCTCGTGGATGGAGTAAATGAATTCAACTGGAAGGGTCTCGAATGGTAGGCTTCCTCCCGGCTCAAGATCCCGGTGGTATCGTTCTCTCGCAGACGCAGGCTATTCTCGAGCGAATATGGTAGTCTCTAAGGCTTCGGGCGATGCCTCGTAAGGCGTGGTATCGCTGTCGGTAATGGCCGTATCAATGCTCGCGAGGTTGGTCCTGTCGTGTTGGTGGTGCCTCCTCGTCAGAAGTATATCCATGATGGTACGAAACGCCCGTCCGTGCAGCGCAGCCGCTCACTACCTATTCCTAAGAAGCTCCTCGGAGACAAGGTGCGCCTCTCGGCCCGGACCTCACGGCACGCAACCCGCTGATGATCTACAATAAGGCTCCATTCGGACCTCTGAACTCACTCGCCTCGACGGCACTACCACTAGGCGCTTCGACTACTTCGCGCAGCCCAGCCTGCAGTAACCTTTGGCCTCACGGTGAAGCCCCAGTTCTAAGCGTATTCTTAGGACGCTTCTACCGATGAAATGTATCTTATGAAGAAGAACGCTGCGATCGCTAAGTCATCGGCATCGCCGCCCTAACGATCGCTTTGCTCCTGTACCAGTGTGGCTTTGAAGAAGCTTGCACCGTCCTGGTGGAAGCATGAGCCGTGGAGCACTGCAGCGCGATAACTACAATATCGCCTCCCTCACCTGGCAGTTAGAGAATCTCCTGCTTCCTGGACAGGAGAGAACGACTCATCAGTGTAACTCTCGACCTCATCGGTAATCAGCTTTGGCTGCCACTTAGCGAATGCCAAATGAAGCCTTTAGCCTCAAGAACTTTACTCACCTTCACGCTCTGCAGTGGGTGGCTTTGGATGTAGTCAAGCCTCAGATCTTAGTCCCGCTAAGAGTGCTCGCAAGGAAATAGCAGGTCTGCATGGTAAGGAAGATCCTCAATCTACAATCTGGGCACTCATCATGCGTGCTCACGCCTTCCTGGAGAGCTACGGACAAGTATGGTCCTAGAGGCCTTCGCCTCTGATGAGGTAAAGAATCCTGCTGGCCACAACTCCTTGTGGGAAACGATCTCCATAAGGGCACTTGTCGCTGACCTCGATGCTGCAGCTTAAGAAATATCGGAGCCTTTGGTCTTGGCATAATCCAGGACGCACGGTCAATGAGCCCGCTGATAAGATCTATGATGCAGGCGGACTCTTCCAAGTGGCTCAAGTTCGCCCATATCACCTCAAGCGTATCGCTATCCAGTATGCGCCATGCAGCCCTGAATTGTGCTCAAGTAGTACGCCACGGAAGCAGTCCACGCTGGGGCTACTCGAGCCCCTCGGCTGATAACTGCGCCATCACCTACTCACATGGTCTCTATAAGACCTCCCGTAGAAATTGGGACTCTGCGTGCTTGCAGCTGACATCGACTCTATATGAATGGGTACAGCGGGACCCATCGCTATCTCTTTGCCACTTTCGCTGAGCCTGAGACGAAGGAGATCGAAGTCATCGGCCGCCTGGGCTCGGGTGCCACGGACAACAACACCGCAGATGTCGCGTTTGACTCATAGCGCGTCGTTCCTTCCAACTCGCCGTGCCGCATGGGCCTCTGCCGCTGAATGTGGGCGCCGAAGCACTGGCTGGTTGGCTGACATGGGTGCTCTTCATAAGGCCCCCTGACGAACGTGCGAAGGAACTCTTCTACGCAGTGGAATGCAAAGGGCGTAGAGGAACATCTCCAGAGCGACAAGACTCCTCAAGCATCTATAAAGTGATGCGAAGATGAGGCGGTAAGGAGACGACAGCCGCAACAGCACGATCACCCAGCGTGGATGATGCTGACAAGGAGCAGTCTCAGTACGAGCGTCTGATTACTCAGAAGTGGATTTGCCTCCTTCCCTAATGGCGTCAGGAAGGCTTCGGTCGGAACCAGTCGTACGGGTTATCCGCGTCTTTGATCTTCCTGTCGCGGCAAACGGACATATACGATCCATGGCAAAACCGTAATTCCCTACGATGTCAATCGAGCGGCCGTCTCCACCAAGCGAACTACAGGCGCAGCCTCGGTATCCCTCGCGGTGCTGATGACTATGCTACGAAGCCTGGTGGGCAGAAGCAGAACCAACATAGCTAACGAACTCAAGAAATGAAGATCAAGAAGCATCCTCGCGGCATCGGCCTATTCTGGCTCTGACCACGCTGGCTTGCAGCAAGTGGACGGATAAGTGTAGAGGACTCAGCATCCGCTGACCTCTACCACGCCCGCGCACGATGAAGCCTCACTATGTTAAGCGCCTCCATGACCACAAGAACCTGATCACCAGATTGCGTGCTAATACTACAGCGCCTGGACAGGTGTCAGGCATGGAACATGCAGAGCCCGCTGATGGACTCCCTGACCTCGGTAGACCTCTGCAGTCTCTGGGGTGGATGGAAGAACTCACCGAAGCGCAGAATGCTGAAAGATCTCCGTGCATGTACACGCAGAAGAAGGGACTGATAGGAGTTGATCCGCTTCCCTCGTCCTGGACATGGGAGCTGTACGCACCCGATCCTACCGAAGCTGAAAGGCCGCCTCAAGTGAGGGAAAGCTGGACGGCATAAGCACTTGGGGCTGGAGCACTGCATTTCAGACCCCCGAAGGCAGTGGCTACGCCGTGCCGCTGCCGTCAGCTCGTACGCCAGTCGCCATCTGCGACCCTCATCGAGAAGTATGGCCAAGGACGGCTTTGATATATCGATGCTGAGCCCAATCTGACTCTTCATCCATTCCTCAACGAATCCAAGTGAAATGTGGAGAATGGATAGGGAAGATGGCGCTCGGCGCTGATGACGCCTTCACTGGAGATGCTTGGTAAGCGTATCGGCCTCATGGCGAGGACGGAAGCTGGGCGCAAAGAGAGAATCTAGCCGTAGACGTGAGCCTGGATGCACCTCCTCCACCCATGCCAAGTACTCTAACCACGGCATTATTCAAGCATACGTGATGGAGTAGGCTATGGTAATGGGCACTTCCCAGTGGAGTGCCTGAGCTATATGATGTCCCATCTGCAGAGTGCGGGAAATCTGTAAGTGAAGAGCATCTTTGTTGTGAACTTGAGTCCGAGCGACTCGAGGCGGCCGAAGCTGGTCATTCGGCCTGGGTTCTCAACTTTCGTACTCTGTGAACCTGTACGTTGATGGGGTGACCCATCGTAGGTGGTGTTGGTGCATTCTCGAGTGGACCTTTGAGTATGCTATCACAACCCTGATGTCGTCAATGGTATCGATATGATCGCCTGTTAAGGGTCTCTCTTATCCTTGGTGGCGTCACGTGCTATTCAACTGATGAACCCCACTATTAAGTAGTCCCATGAAGATGAATATCATTAAATATCTCCTCGGAGTAGTAGCCACAACTACAATTCTTGGTCTCTTGCAAATGACAGAGTACAGGAGCTACTTCCCAAGCCTATATTGCTCCGAGACGGGTACGCAGGCTAGGCGTATTGATCGCTTCAGCTTGGTGACACGAAAGTGTCGATGGATATCAATGTCCGTCTCTTCATCGCCCTCAGCTCTAAGGATGAGGGCTTATACGCTTGAGCTTAAGCCAAGATGCACTGATGCCTACAAACAAGATTAATGGTACTGTATACGATGCTACCTGCTGACTCAAGTGAGCCAGCTGTCTCTCCTCCCAGGTCGAGATGGCGTGGGGCCAGTCTTTTCTGCACCAGTCAAGATTACGCTGAAGTCTCTGGAGTAAGGAGCAAAATGGACCTCGAAGAAGTTTGCCATGCGGCCTTTAAGTTTCTTCCAAGGCAGCAGGAGATGTGCACCCAGTCCTATGTGGGTCCGATACTCTATGTCCATGCCGCCAAGACGATCACTTCTGCAAGTGCTCCAACTCTTGCACTCTACAACGTCAAGGTACCTTATCGAGCCAGAGCCTCGAGGTAGTTTGCCCCAGTAGAGCTTTAGCCGCTTCGATCGACCGGAAGCTCAGCTAATATCAAATGGACTCCACATCAGCTTTAACCAGGGCGCTTTACCTTGGAGCTTGGGCCACAGGGCCCGGAGATCTATAAGCGCTTTGGTGATGCCAACCCTCCGTTTAATCCATCATCTGAACACGTTCAAAGCACGGCGGGCAGATTGATCCGTAGCCTGAAGGGCCAGCTGAAACACTTGTATCATGTGGCACCTGCGCGATGATGCCCAGCGCTACGCCTTATGTCAATGGAAAGACGTCGAGCACGATAAGCCTGCAGGCCGTGCTCAAGCTTGATGTGATGCTGGTCCATATATGCAGTGATCTGCGCTGACTGGTTCCGTAATGCTTGGCTCTTCCAGCGAAGCTCGTACTGGAATACAGCACGCGCCACCAGAGCAGCCTTTAAGGACAATGAATATACGGTGGATCCTACTCACTCCTGGTCTCCTCTATTAGCTGGAAGCATGAGTCGAAGGTCAGGCGTGGTGAGTCTCGCTAACTCTAGTCGCTGGAGGACCCGCCCTCGAAGGTATATGGAAGCGCTTACGATGAGAAGCATCCAGCAAATAGCACTGCGTGCTTACTCCATACGTGTGGGTAAGCCCAATGTCCGTTCAGACGGGTAAGGGACGAATAAGGCAGGTACCTTTAGTCTTAACATGGGGTAGCAGTAGTATAGCTCTCATGCTGGGAGCCATACAACTCTTCCCACATCGCTTTTAGGAATTTATGCAAGATACTGCCCATAGCATGCAACGCGGGCTCTAGCCTGAGCCTCACTGCCCGTCAGAAGAACTTTGACTCTGAGCTCACCCCCTTTATTCCGATAAGGCTGAAGTCAGTCCCCACCCCTTCTCGGCCGTTGTACATTAAGACTGGGACTCGACCTGGTCCGTGTCAAATCTCTACCATGCAAGTTAGCCATCTGCACAAGGACAATCAGCCACAAAGTGCGTCTGCCCAAGAACGCCACGTATATCTCTGCCGACCGATCAGGACAGCGTGACTGTCACGCCTGGAAGTAGGGACGCACAAAAGAGGATATAGTGGCGTGCGTTTACGAAGAGCTTTCTCTTCTGATCCTGGGTTACCAAGTCGCAGCCAGAAGGCTATGCTAAGCTTCGACTGCGACTGCAATAACTCGCCTAAGGGATAAACGAAAAGCCCAGTAGCGACTCAACTACCATCAGAGCCCAGTGAAGGTATGATGAGACTTTCCAAGGAAAGTTAGCGCTGGAGTACTTTTGTCGTTCCAGTCTCGAGCAAAGGAAAGTTACTGGTTCTGTCTCTCAGTCGGAGTAAGTCAAGACTTCGAAACTCCACTTTCTTATCCCGATCTATAAGAGCCACCGAATGTGGCAAGTTTCTAGTACCTGTGTGATCCCCAGGTACTCCAATCCTCATCGGATCTCACGTTCGATGTCTCCTCTGTATTGTCATTTAGAGCAGCCTTATTCGAAGGAATACACGCACGATGCAGATCCTTCAACGGCATGGTATGCTGGATTATTCCAATGATAAACCTGGTTTGGTCAGTGCTTTATACTAAACAATTAGGAACGAAAGTAGTCTAGCTACATCCTTCCTGAAGACTTCAGCCGCTGCGTGAGTTTGCTGCTCAGAGCAGACCGACTGAACACTGGCGATGATGGTAAGACTGACTTCTCAGCGTGCTTGGTACAGCGTACATACGAGGATCAGGCGGTACGGGATCTCGCCCCATGAGTCCGAGGTAAAACCAGTGGAAAATCTCTGCTCAGCACGCCCGTTAGTCTCCGAGTTCTTCACTGTAAGTGTGAGGTGAACTCCTTACGCCGAGGAACCAAGGTTCCTCACGCTTCTCTACAGCAGAACGCGGAGATACCGCCCGTGGCGCTATTGTCTCTGCAAGGAACGAGGGTGGCTAGTTGCCTTCGGCGAGCTTGGCGGGCAATGAAGCGGTATTGAGCATAAGGGAGATGATCGTCATCGGACCGACACCCGCCTGGGACAGGCGGACGTAGGAGAGCTAAAGGGGGCTACTTCAGTCAAAGGCAACATCCCAGTGGGCTTGAAGCCACTCTTTGCGCAGACGCATCAGACGCGTGGTCCTCGACGCCGATGATAACAGCATGCAGGACGCACCATGTCTGCCTTGAGGAACTCCAGGAACACCGAGGGCAGCTTACGATGATGTCTGCCTGACAGACAGGTTCCTGCCATTGGGGGTGCCGGCTGTGGCAGACCGATGACGATTGCAGCTCACCAGGAGTGCCTTGTGCAGAAGGAGCTGATATAGGCTTCCCGACGATGTTGCTACGGCCGAGGGCGACGCAGAGCTTGCCTCGTCTCGATCTCATAGCGACGCAGGAGCTCAACGATTCGTGGGTAGCTTTGAGACGGAAGCAGGGAAGGCCAATGCTCGCCACGCCCAACATTGACTCGGGTGGAAGCCTACCGACATCCTTCCTCAGGGCTGACCGCCTGAATGCGCTGCTCGTCGACGTGCTGGAGAGCTGACGATGAATCCGTGAACGTCTCGGGATCGCTGCTATGCTGAGGCAAGTGGATCGCTGAGTTGCTCTCTTCGGTGACATCCTCTTCAGAAGCGGATGAGTGAGGAGCGGAAGCTCCACCTCGGCACACAGTCTTAATCTTGGCAGCTACGCAAAGTTTCGCTGCCGCCAGCGCTTAATGACTGAAGGCGAGGATGGCCACTAAGCGAGCTTCTGTCCAGCTGCTACAGCGAGCTGCTACTTCGGCTGCGATTCCCGCTTTGATTTGCCGGAGTATGCTTTACCGTCGAGGAGCTTGTAGGTTTGTCTCGCCATTTGGGTAGTATGAGTGGGTAACGAATGGACGGCAAGGCACTGCCACTGACCCTAAAGGCTTACTCAAAGATAGGGAAAGCTTTGACGGCCTAATGCAGAGGGCGTTATGGGGTGAGACATGTTGATAGCAAAGTACTCTACAGCCTCTTCCGAGAGCAGCAATAGCGTGTAGTCGTGACAGGGCTAGATGGCGTACACGATGCCGTCACGAAGCAGCAGGGCGTCGATCGTGGGCTACTCGCCACGGAGAGGCTTTGGTGAAAGCTGATCGCATCATGCGACTCTCGCTGAGGACTTCACGGCGGAAGCGGTCAAAGCGGTCAGCCTGAGAGAATCCCTTCTTCTTGGAAGGCAGCGTTGCATCGGCATCCAGCGCCTCGCCCACTTTGTGGCCGTAGTGAGACCGCAGCGTATCCTCCTGAGAAGATGCCTGAAGGAGGTACTCATCTGGCAGGGTGCAGGCGAAGGAAGAGAGCGCAGTGTCTGCTGCGGTCTCTTCAGGCATACTATGTCGCAGCCTGCAGGCAGGGGTTCCGTGGAGCGGTATGCTACCGCCATATCGAGGTAGCCGAAGCTGGAGCTTGACGCGTCAAGCCGCATAGCCTGCAGCAGCGCGGGCACTGCCCATGCCTTCCAATGAGTACTGTCTGGGAAGAGCCTCGTCTGATGGTGATAGGCCAAAGCTCTGAAGCCAAGAACCTCGCTCATCCAGCCAGACACTCCATCAGCTGGCTGGGTAGCTCAACTGAAGTCTACGGACTTTAGACATTGGTACGCGCTGAGGAGCTGTGGCGGCAAGCGGAGAACATCCCGTGGAGGGGTGACCAAACTCGTGCGGGAAGGTGCGCACACCCTGGAGTGAAGCAGAGCTGGGCGGTCGGCCGTGCGCTGAGTGAAGTTCATCACCAGCGCATGTGTCGAGACGATTGACATCTCTCACCGTGACGTGGTACTAGCTCCTGCATGTTGTTCATCCACGCACTGCCCAGCTTCCTCTTCGCGTGGAGAAGTCGGTAGAGTAGTCCGAGGTAGCTACCATCAGCGCCGCGCACTTCGTAGGTGTGACATCGCTGTGGCAGACGCAGTGAGTCGGCACGCCCGGTGAAGCGGATGCCGTAGAGCGCGTCGCCAGAGAGAAGACGGCTTCGGAGACACGGGACAGCTCAGTGAGCGTAGCTCCTCTTCGTCCACCTCGTAGAATGCTCTGCTTGTAGCGCCTTCCGCTTCCAGTAGCTCCAGTCCCAAGGCTGGTGTAAGAGTGGCCTGCTTGGCTGCAGCAAGGATGCCACGTCTGCGCTTCTTCCGCTACGGGCTTAGAGCCTCGAGGAGCTGATCCAATAGCCTCGTAGACGGCGGTCGTACTACCTGCCATACGGCGTGAGCACTCTCTCTCGGCAAAGCTCTTGGAGCCTAAGAGCTGGGCAGGCTCCAGCCGTGAGGTTGACGAGTCGTGATGACCTCTCTATTAGTCAAGTATTCGTCCCTGCTGTCTACGGACATCTTCGCTACATACATCTCTTGGCGTAGGGCACTCGAGGGACAGAGTGCCGCATGGAAGATATAGAGCGCGGAGAGGGTGAAGAGCCAGCCTCGCCTTACCTTCCTTCTCTGCTAATCTACACGAGCCCGCAGCGAGTGGGTAGGAAGTCGCCTTCGATGGAGGCAAAAGAGGCGCCCTCGACGAAGAGGCGGAAGCGCCGCCATGGTCCTGAGCGTTTCGGTCCGGAAGGTGAGGCCCAGCCTCGCTCAGTCTACGTTTGACCTCGCGTAGTCGCTCCTTCTCGTCGGATGCCGAGCGGCTCCACTCTCGCTGAAGCCTCTCGCATCGCTCCCGAGGAGGCAGGTCTTCGACATCGAGGCTGGAGACTTTCATGTGCAACTTCCATACCTGACGCATGCGTGCCTCGAAGAGGGGCCGGAGAGGTGGACAAGGAGGAGAGGGCAGAGAGCGAGGGACTGACTTCTCATGGCTGATCTGCACTCAGCCCGTCCGTGGCCCAGCGTGTGGGGAGGGCTGTGTAGAAGCTCCCTCGACACCACTCGAGGAGAGCACCAGAGCGCCTCGAGGCGCGAGGATGGTGTTGGCGAAGGTCGGGTTTTCGGGCGAGGCGATGATGCCCTCTACCTCACGGCGCTTCTCATCGATGGCCAGGCCGGAAGGCTTCGCGTGAAATCTTCCGTCTCTGAATTCGTCAAGCCTTGGGCTCCATGCTGGCTGGGCTGACAAACATAACACTATTCATTACCACAGCGCAGGATAAAGTGCAATACCTGCCTTCGCCACGAGCCACGCAAAGGGCAGGCGAGAGGCAGGTAGCCGATATGCTCCTAAGCTACCCAGGACTGTAGCGAGATAGGGCTCCATGCAAGGAAGTCCTCGAGACGGTCGTTAGAGCCGAGGACGCTGATGATCCTGTGTTCGTAGAGCTCTGAGCTGATTCGCGAGCTGGGCAGGCACTTTACGTGCGAAATCAGCTGGGACTTTCATGAGAGACCTTTACGCAGCAGCGGTCTGGCAATGACGACCACTCAGAGTCGATGTTGATCTCCGCAGACGGCGCTCTTAGAAGCCTGACAGAGCTGCTCTTCGGGATACCTGACAGCATCCTGTGGAGGGGCACCACTGGAACTTGTTGATCGTGAAAGGGACTTCGTCCTGAGGTACGCTGGACGAACCCGTGGAGTACATGATGGGAAGCCAGGATCATAGCCTGCGAGTCCCAGCGAGGGATGTCGAAGCGGAGGGGAGGCACGAGGAATACCGCTAGCATCACGCCTGCACTGCCCGGGCGTGAACACTTTGCTAGCACCAAAGAGCGACGTACCGATGGAGTAGCAGTTTCAGAGAGTCAACGCATCCGCTGACGGAAGTCGATGACGCTCGGGCCCGGTACAGGTGGTGCTCGAAGCTACGACATCATCTTCTGATACCTTCAGCGAGGACACCGAGTTCACCTTCGACCGTTACGTCGAACTGGTGAGCGTACCCAACGCGACGAACGCGGCCAGAGCAATGCTGTTCTCGCCGTAGAGGTGCGAACCGTCGATCATCAACACCGAGGAGAAGCTCATTTCGATGCAGCTCTTGCCGAGCTCGGAGGCTACTCACCGTGGTCGAGGTGAAGGGCGCGATCTGAGGATTAAAGCTGTACTCAGCGCGTATTCGACAGCACCTGACGCGCGTAGCGCAGGAGCGTCTGGCCAGCGTCTTACCGATGCTACGCCACTGGATACCCGTGCAGGATGACAGGAGGACTTTCGCCTCTACCGCAGCGCTGATGATAGTCTCCGCAGCCGCCCCAAGCGTTATTGAGAGTTGAATGCCGTTAAGCGTAGCCGCTTGACAGCCTGTAGCAACATATCGCGAGTGTCTACGCAGACTCCAGTCTTTGTAACTATACCATTACTGCTGCTAGTTTATAGGTTGATAGTTGATACATTGATTCTCTCTCACAAAGGTAAGACAAAATATATGTAACAGACTGGGCATAATTAAGTTTCTCAGCGACGTAACCACCTCTCTTGAAGTACTAAGCACGTATCTCCAGGTTGGAGGGTATGAAGCATCAGGATACCCTTCCGATAGCCTGGATGGCAACTAGTCACGCTATGTGTAAGCTCTTGTGCATGGAAGAGAAGGTGTAGAGTAGTGCACATGGGGCCACAAGCAGCTGTGGTGTGAGAGGAAGCAGACAGGTGGAGGGTGTTGACTACGTGGTCGATACCTCCACCTATACTGGCCAGCGCACGCAGTAGTGCTTTCTTTGGCCAAGCAACGGGAGAGGGTTGCTCACCAATCGTGTGCCAAGGCTCATCGTAAAGCGAGAGCCATGGGTGACCGTCTCGCCCATAGACGAAGTCCGCCCCGACTCGTCCACAGTGTGGACAATCGGGGCGGTGATTTTCGATTGAAGCTGCGCTTGCGTGGGCTAAAGAGTGTAGCTGACCGACGGCGAAGGCCAAGGAGGCCGGGATAGCCTGGGACGAAGGTCGTCGCCATATCGACTTAGGGCTGAGATGCAAACTTTGTATTCCAGCTCGCCTCCGTACCAGAGGAACTATGCTGCCACTTATCTGTGGGGCTGCCCTCGTAGTATTTGGTGTCGATGTACCTGGCAGGTGGTACCAGTTGCGTCGAGTAGATCCATGTTGGTCCGATACCGCCGTAGAGGCTATGCCGTCTGATGTGGAAGATACGAGCACGTAGGCCGATACTCGTCACCATGCAGGCTGGGCGGCGCAGTGGCATAAAGCCCTTGGATACCCTTTGACCGAGAGGATCTCGGGGATGATGAAGTACTCGTAGGGAGAGTAGGGCGCCCAGATCAACTAAAAGTAAGCCTCAGGGTCCAGTCGGTTTCGTATCAACGGCGATTGGGTCTCACTCAGAGGGATGGAAGCTGAGGCCCATGAACTCAGGCTGATGTTTTGACGGCTCTGCCCTTGTAAGGGGTGAGCAGAGGAAAAGCCTATGAGGGGCATATAGGAAATGGCGTATAGCATAGATGAGGATAAAAAGCATAGCGCCAGCTTCACGTAGAGCAAAGAGATTGCTGTCTGGGGAAGCTGGCGCTACATGAGTAGGATTAGCAGTCGGGCTTGGAGCCCATCTCTATGGTGAGCTTGCCGTGCGGATGGATATCCTTGTGCGTGAAGATGAGGCTCTTGGTGATGTCTCGTCCGTTGATAGGAGCCCTTCTGCACGTACTTATTCCTCCTGCTTGCTGTTACGCACCTCGATGGTGAAGGTGCCTAGGAAGCTGGATCTTCGCCATATCTACCAGAGGACGACCGATGGTATATTCAGCCTTTCCTGGGCATACCTGGTAGAAGCCTGAGGCACTGAGGACGTACTACATGACATCTGACCGTGCAGTCCTCTGACTTGCATCGATGTCAGCCGTGGGCTGTAGAAGTGGCGCAGGACGGTATGGGATCCTCGGCCAGCGAGGAGCAGAGGTGTAGTTATAGAGGTAGGCGATGTGGTGGCTGGGCTCGTTGCCGTGCATACTGCCCGATGAGTCCGTGATGTCCTGACTACTCAGCTCCATCGATGCGCGAGGACGTGGTGAAGAGGGGTGTCAGGTTGCGCTCCAGCACCTGATGTCCGCCCATCGAGCAGGAAACTCCATATCGTGGGGGCGTAGAAGCTCCACTGTTAGGCGTTTCCTCGGTGTAGTCCGCTCTTCTCGTGGGCGGAGAAACGAGGTTGAGGCTTGAGGAAGGACCCATCGCCCTTGATGGGGCGCTGAGGTCTGTCTCACGATCCCAGTAGCGGCAGTAGTAGAGTCCGCGCTGGTCCATAAGCCTTAGCCAGGAGTCCAGGCCAGCAGCCCTCAGCGATGCAGAGCGATACGCAGTCATCGTAGAGCCATCTCTACGCCCCAGCTGACGCTCTCGGGACGGAGTGCAGGATGAAGCCGTAGCGTTCCTTGTAGTAAAGGGTGACGTGTGATGAGGTCGAGCTCCGATGAGCCGGCGAACTTCTCCGCTAAGTCAGCACGATAGATCGAGCTACGCTGCAGCTTCTGTCCAGTGACGTGGGGTCTTCCTTTGTAGCAAGACCCTTTGGCGACGAGGGTCAGCGAGGATGCCACGAGTGGTAGCAGGCATGAAGCCCGTATGGAGTCGAGGCGAGTGGCCAGCGTGGAGGATTGTGCCTTCATCGTAGTCGCTGACGAGGGCTCTTGCTGCAGCGCAGAGCTTGCTCGGGATCAATGATAGTGAGTAGCGGATGCAGGCGCGATAGGTATCCCAGATGGAGAAGACGGCAGTGACCTCTTCTGGGCTGAGGATTCGATGAATAGCCTTGTCCATACCACAGGCTTCTGCATCGACATCCTGATAGTTGAAGGGGCGATGTTTGAGCAGGAAGTGCGAGTGTAGAAGTTAGTCCAGCACGGCTGTATCGGCAGTCCTGATGCGTATCTTGCCAGAGGAGGTCAGCCCAGATGCGACGGCTCTCGGTGCGGACGGCTACCAAAGTCCCAGTGGGGAAGCTCCGCCTGTAGGTTGCGCTCCAGCACACTTCAGAGACGGAGGAGAGCCCGACTTTCACGAGATGAGCGTACTTCCCTGGGGAGGAAGAGGTGGAGCCTGAGGTCGGCTGTCGTGTGACGAAGCCTGCGCTGAGGAGCTGACGCCCACCATCGCGATAGAGCACGATGCTGTCGGCAGGGGTAGAGGTCGAAGGATATAGCTCATCTGATGATGCTCCCGCCCGCCCTTAGTATAGTACGTGCCGACGAGGGTTGAGTCATTGACCAGACGTAGGTCATTCCCCATGACTTTGTGTCTCCCAGTTGGGCTGGAGGATGTGCCAAGATCGGGAGGAGCTTGCGGTCCGGGTACTGTCGGCGTAGGTAGCGCAGTATGCACCGAGCGCTCGGTGTGACCGCTCAGACCCTAATGCCAAGTTCTTCAAGCGTCGGAGTAGTAGCCTGGGGTGCAGCCTCTTCTGCCTTGTCAGACTCGTTACAGGGCGTAGCGTGTCAGCTCCACTCATAAGGGGAGCACGGCTACATCCCCGAGGTCGCCAATCCCTGTCCCTGAGAGATGCGTGGTGAGGCACGACAATGACGCTGTCCGAAGCGTGGTAGCCGCTGCTGGCATCCCAGCCGATGAGGGTGCGTGTCGGGGCTGAACTGCACCATCGCATTGGGGCGCGTTGCCCCAGGGAAGCTGTGTCCGTGTTCGCCCGATCCGATGAATGGATTGACGAAGCTCAGATCTCTACTGGGTCCCTACGCCCGTCGTCTTCAGCAGCGAGCAGGAGGTGAGGACGCTTGCCCATGAAGGCTGCTGAGGCAGGCCAGTAGCCCTCTCAGCGAACGGGTGAATAGATGCATAAGATGGGGATAAATAGGACTTAGCTTTTGGCTGGGAGAAGGCAGGGCGAAGAGGCGCATCTGACGAAAAGCATTGATCCAGTCCGTTGGAGCGCGTAGGAGAAAGGTGCTCTGAGAGTCCAATCTCCTTGATGAAGTACAAGTCGAGTCCAAGGATGTCCTGCGGTGTCTGATTGTCTAAGACACGTGAGGGTAGGGCTGACAATCCCTTGACACGATGGCATCACTCTCCACGGAGATGCACGCGCTCGCCGTCAGAGTGAGCGGTGATCCACAGCTGACTCTGACAACCCCTCGATGATGTTGGTGGAGTCTTATCGCTCTCGAGTGGCTCTAGGGGTTGCCGGGGTCGATCGATGAGCGCATAGCGGTCCATCCAGTCGTCCAAGGCGGAGAAGTCTTCTATAATCTCGTCTTGTGGTTCGTTGATAGTAGGCATAGGTATGGGTGAGTGTTAGAATATCCCTCTGAGGGTAGTGGCTACAGTCTCGCTGACAGCAGGCGCATCTCCTTGCTGATGACGCCCATTGTATCCCCGAGGTGTGCCAATGAGCTCCAAGCCTAGTGGCTCTATTTGGGTCAAAGTTGATGATGTCTACCGAAGGAATACCTCGCTGACAGATGACCGGGCCGTGGTCAATGGTCATCTGCAGAGCCATCGGCTTGTGCAGGAAATAGTCGTCCCCAGCCAATCTGAGACAGTCTGCCACAGGGAGGAAGTAGGGGGCGGGCGAGCTAGTCCTTCGGAGCCCTTCCCAGTGAAGCGAGCCTCGAGCCCTCCGACCATGTCGAGGAGGATGCCCACTTAGCTTTTCAGTCCCTTTGGTGAGGGTGTGGCCCAGTATTGCGAGCCCAAGCACCAGCTCTCCTTCGTCGTTGCTTTGTCCTCCATCTTCGAGGTCAAAGAGCAGAAGTCAAACCTTTCCCGAAGGATGAAGGCTCTCCTGACGCAGCCAGCTCGAGTGCACAGCTACGCCACTGGCTCCATCATCATCTGCCCTTGATAGCGAGGGCTTGACGCTGGGCAATAGGGTCTTGGTCTGCGACTTGTCGGGTGTCCCAATGTGCCATGCAGGATGCGGTCGCTCCCTTCGGGCGTGCGTGTAGCGATGATGTTCGTTCCCTGGCGGACTTGCCAGTGATCCTTCCCTCAAGTGCTGTAGAGTGACCTCGTAGCCCCAGGAGCGGAAGCCTCTTCCGATCCATTTTTCTGTGGCTTGATGCCCTGGACTATTCTGGGGTCACGTACCCCGAAGGCTACCTGTTGCTGTGTATAGAGGTAGGCGGAGCTCGGCATCGAAGGAGGCTGCAGTGAGCCCTTGCTCTTGGATGGTGCTATCAGTGCTGTCAGCACTCTGTGTGCAGCTGGTCGTCCCACTGCAGCTGATGAGAGCCGAGGAGACCAATGGAGGAGGGTGGAGAAGGCGTGTCAGGCATAATCTTCTTGCTCTGTGAGGAAGGTGGATGGGTGAAGGTGCTTAGAAGACCGAGGGCTGGTTAGCTCGATGATGAGCTCACTCAGTGGACGCTTGGCATGCTGGTGGCGACCAGCTTCGTCTCTCCAGTAGCGGACGTCATCGGCACTGCGAGCTTCTTCGAGATGATTTCTTCGTGGGGCTTCCCGATCGCTACGATGGCGTTAATGGAGAGGTGTAGGTAGGTCGAGGCGGCTGTGATTTTCGCCCTTTGCCGTGTCCCGATAAGATGCAGATACTGCAGCCTGCTTCGGTGGCTAAAAGTCCCAAGGGCTTGGGCTGGATCCCTCGTCAAACGAGCTGCTGGAGCGATGATGAGTGTCGATGAGCAGCGGCAGGTAGGGCATGAGGACTGCTCTCCGACAGCAGGCCCTTCCACTCGGGAAGCATAGCTGCCCAGTGCTGGAGTGCGGTGATCTCGTGACAGAGTGCCTCGTCTGTGATGATGATGTATTTCGGGGCTGGACGTTGCGAGCCGAAGGGGTTTGGCGGACGATGTCGAGCCAGCGGAGTATCTGTAGTCGGTCGATAGCTACCGCTTCGTCAAAGCGGCGGTAGGCATGGCTCTGTTCGAGTGAGCGTCTCGATGAGCGAGGACATGGTAATGTGTAGATTAGTATTCGGGTAGAGCAGAAGGGTCGGCGAGCATTCTCGCTGGTCTTCACAATTAATGTATCGTCTGTCAGCTGGTAGCAACTGGCACAAAAGCTGGCCGTATGAGGGCAGGAAGGAAGGTTCATTGCGCTTGACGCTTCGGTACAGGAGCTAAGTACGGAGCATCAGTCTCTAAGAGCAAGCGGTCTGAAAGGAATGGAGCTGACATATTCCTTGAGCGTGCTGTTCTTGAAAGTCACATGCCATTGATACTAAAAAAGTGCTCAAAGGATAGGGCTTCTCTTAGCTCCTCATCTGTGCCAGTGAAGCTATGAAATACGCCTCTCGAGCTGGGGAAGATTGACCTCACGAAGTACAGAGAACGCATCTGCAAAAGGCCTCACAGATGTGTAGAATGACAGGAAGGTCGTGCTGAGCGCCCAGTGCAAACTGTCGCTTGAAGCATCAATTTGCTCCTTCTGATAAGTGGCATCCCAGTAATCTAAGCCAATCTCTCCCGATAGCAATGTGGGTGCGCTCAGTGAGTTCGCCCTCCATGCACACGAAGCTGTGTGCCTGAGTCCTCCTTGACATAGGTCGGATGCAGGGCGATGGTCGGGAAGAGTCGCTGGGGATATGCCGCACATAGCTCCAGAGGCGTGGATAGCTCTCTATGTCTACATTGGGGAGCACCATCTGTCCACGCCTGCTTCTGCGGCGCTGAAGACGTCGCATCGGTCTTCAGTCGAACACCTCTCCGTATATGTGTGGGCTGTCAATGAGATGCGTACATGTTTACTTCGTGCCCAGAGAGGGGTGTGGAATAGAGTGAAGGAGCGTCCGTCCTTCTTCGCTTAGTGCAGAGCCTTCAAGCCTGATAAGCGGCTTCTGTGAGTCGTGCGATCTCGCTCTACATAGCTCCGTGTTCCCGCTTGGTCGTGAAAGCGCACGTACTTCATCGTGTGGTGACTTCGCTCGTCAGGGGTGAAGGTGAGGATTTCTTGCAGGCGAGCGAGCCTCCTTGTCCTTCAGCTGCTCCAGGGTGTGAGGAGGAGAAGGGTCTTCTCGCATTGATGATGTCTCCTCCGATGGGGCTTGCCAAAGGTCTTTTCATCACCATATACATCAATAGATCATCCTGGATCTGGAAGGCTAAGCGAGGCTGGATGCCCACTTCGTAGAGGGCTCGAGCCTGTTCCTCAGTAGCACTCACCGACTAAAGCTCCGAGCTCGAGCGAAGAGCCTAAAGAGTACGGAGGTCTTGGGGCGGATCATCTCCATATATTCCTCACACGTACCGTGGTGCGCGTCTCGAACTCCATATCATATTGCTGTCTGCATACCTCGGAGTGCCATCTGGCTAAAATCGAGGTAGCAAAACGAGAGGAGCCGACTTGTCCTCAACCTCGAGAGAGCTGCATAGGCTGATGCTCATGGCATCTCCCGAGAGGATAGCGGTGTTGTCTCCCCAGCGGCGAGTAGATCCTCCTTCCACGGCGTAGTGGCGGGCGATCCATCAGGTCATCGTGAAGCAGGGTGAAGTTGTGGAAGATCTCACCCGCCACGGCTACTGGAAGCGGGCGCTGCCATTCCGTGGTGAAGCTGCGGCTGCACGGGCAAGAGGGGGCGGGTCGCTTACCTCGAGGCGTCAGCGTGTGGTCGATGGAGAGAGCCCTTCGGGAGTGCAGAGCCAAGCGAGCGAGCGCTAAACTTGTGCTTCGATGGTCTCTCGTATGAGCTGGGTTTATGTTGATCTGAGGTGCATTGTCTTGGGGATGCTATGCTGGCGATGTGCCTTACACAAAGATACGACTTAGCCAGCGAATAAGGCTTATGGAATCATCTATCTGCCGATACATATATATACAGAGTCAGAGCAGATGCTCCGATGAGGGCGCATCTGCGGAAGTTAGTTGAGGCTCCCAGTAGAGTCTTGGGAGGGTCTTACTGCAGGAGGGACGAAGACAAGGGATGACGTAGCGCGTACGTACAGCGTTTACCTGCTTACCAGGCTTCCACTTTGGAATAGACTTGACTACGCGGACAGCTTCCTTGTCGAGGCAGGGTCTACGCCTCTGTAGGACTTCTGACATGCAGTAGCCGATCCGTCATGTCTGGACGACGAAGCGTACCCATGACCTACCTCTGTACCCGCGTCCTGAGTGCACCTCTGGGCGCGGAGGTGATCCTGTAGATGCCTACGGAAGGCATCCAGCCCACTCAGGGGAACCCAGGTTGCCTCTCTCTACGACTCTGTAAAGGGTTCATCAGAGAGTTCTTCGGGTTGGTGTCAGGGACATCCTTCGGGCCGAAGGACATTTGATGATGTGGAGGAAGATCCTTGTTTCTACCAGCTGAGACGTGAGGCTTCTCGATCTTTACGTCATTAAGCTCAGCGACTTTCAAACTTCATACGGGAGCTGGATTCTCGATTCGCTGAGGCTGCTCTTCGCCTGGGATCTTCGGGCCATTCCTCAGCTGCTGCTCATCTTTGACGAGGAGTGCTTTCTTCCATTTGGGCCCTTGCGCCGCCCCATCAAGGTTACCTGCCTGAGCAGTTGAGCTACGCCATTCCAATCCCACGCCGAAGGTCAAGGAGAGGGCTAACTACGAGGACCGAGCAAGAGCGAAAGCCCCTTTGGCCTTTCCTCGAGGCCATTTCTGGGTGACTGCTTTGATTTCCATACCGTTTGCACTGTATTCTTTAGTGGTTGATGTTGATCTTGTGCGTTGCGTACACTTGACTCTTGACCACAACATACGAATATGTCTGCGTCGCTGAAGCACTCCATCATCAAAGATTGAAGAGTGTTCTTTGAGGAGGCTGGCATCCTTCCTGATGGGGGTGTGTGCCTCTTTCCGAAGGCCTCTGTGCCCAATACTTTCAGTAATCTTACAATAGCCCGCTGGTAAAATCTGTCTTGCTCTCCCGTGTGTAGGTGTGTTTTCGCGATGGAGCCCTCGCCTTTGTCCGTCGACAGCTCCTCCTTTGGGGGATGTAGAGGGAGCTTGTACCACTACTGCCTCGCCGCTTGGATCAGTGGTGCCTCAGCTACGAAGCAATAGTGGGGTGCGAGTGACCGCAGTGGTCAGTGTGCGTGGACTCAGTATAGGCCGTGGGCGTGTGGAAGTGAGTGCTCTCTGGCGATTTGTCGTGTCCGCGTTACATCAACGTCCTTGGTAGGATGCCATATCATATAATATATGTAGCGCGCGAGCTGAGGTGGAGCTCCAGTGGATCGGAGCTTTAAATCGGGCGAGGATTTGGAGTTTAGGGATAAAAAGCTCTACTCTGCACTCGCAAGTCAGGCGGACGAGCGTTATATAAAGCGAGCATAGAGATGAGGTGGTCAGATAGTTTCCTCGAGATTTGGTGAATAAAAACTTTTGATTTACCTTTGCACTCGCCAAAAGAAACGGACGACAAGCAGTGGTACGACGCTGGTTGTGACGACGAGAGATCTTTGAGATAATTGATATTGACAAACAGAAGTGTAGTAACAAACGTTTAGAACAGCCTAAATCCGCCAATGTATGACTCTTTTACTTTAGTGTAGAGATACACTAATAAATCTGAAGCAAGAATCATTTTCGGAGCAAGACAAACAGAACAAAGTACAATAAAAATATTGACAATGAAGAGTTTGATCCTGGCTCAGGATGAACGCTAGCGATAGGCTTAACACATGCAAGTCGAGGGCATGCATGGTGCTTAGCTTGCTAGACTGATGGCGACCGGCGCACGGGTGCGTAATGCGTATGCAACTTGCCCTCACAGATAACCCGTCGAAAGACGGACTAATACCACGTACACTCCATCTTAGGCATCCAAGGAGAAATGAGATTCGCTGTGAGATGAGGCATCGTCCCATTAGCTAGTTGGTGAGGTAACGGCTCACCAAGGCGACGATGGGTAGGGGAACTGAGAGGTTGAACCCCCACACTGGTACTGAGACACGGACCAGACTCCTACGGGAGGCAGCAGTGAGGAATATTGGTCAATGGGCGAGAGCCTGAACCAGCCAAGTCGCGTGAAGGATGACTGTCTTATGGATTGTAAACTTCTTTTATACGGGAATAACAAAGAGGCCACGTGGCGACTCCTGCATGTACCGTATGAATAAGCATCAGCTAACTCCGTGCCAGCAGCCGCGGTAATCGGAGGATGCAGGCGTTATCCGGATTTATTGGGTTTAAAGGGTGCGTAGGCGGCCTGTTAAGTCAGCGGTGAAATCTAGGAGCTAACTCCTAGATTGCCATTGAAACTGGCGGGCTTGAGTGTAGATGAGGTAGGCGGAATGCGTGGTGTAGCGGTGGAATGCATAGATATCACGCAGAACTCCGATTGCGAAGGCAGCTTACTAAGGTACAACTGACGCTGGAGCACGAAAGCGTGGGTATCAAACAGGATTAGATACCCTGGTAGTCCACGCAGTAAACGATGATAACTGGGCGTATGCGATATACAGTATGCTCCCTAAGCGAAAGCGTTAAGTTATCCACCTGGGGGTACGCCGGCAACGGTGAAACTCAAAGGAATTGACGAGGGGCCCGCACAAGCGGAGGAACATGTGGTTTAATTCGATGATACGCGAGGAACCTTGCCGGGATTGAAATGTAGATGACGCTCCTGAAAGGAGTTTTCCTTCGGGAGCATCTATGTAGGTGCTGCATAGTTGTCGTCAGCTCGTGCCGTGAGGTGTCGGCTTAAGTGCCATAACGAGCGCAACCCCTGTCTACGGTTGCCATCAGGTAATGCTGGGGAACTCCGTGAGACTGCCGTCGTAAGGCGTGAGGAAGGTGGGGATGACGTCAAATCAGCACGGCCCCGCCCATCCGGGGCGACACGTGTTACAATGGTAAGGACAAAGGGCAGCCACCTGGCGACGGGACTGCGAATCCTAAACCTTATCACACAGTTCGGATCGAGTCTGCAACTCGACTCCGTGAAGCTGGATTCGACTTCAGTAATCGCGCATCAGCCATGGCGCGGTGAATACGTTCCGGGCCTTGTACACACCGCCCGTCAAGCCATGGGGTCTGGGTACCTAGAGTCCGTAACCGCAGAGGGTCGGCCTAGGGTAATACAGGTGACTGGGGCTAAGAATCGTAACAAGGTAGCGCATACCGGAAGGTGCGGCTGAACCTATCCTTTCTGGAGTTCTGAAAATGGGCTTTAGTATAGTCAGTGTAGTATGTACGTAAGAGATGAGTTAGGTGACTTTCCTAATGGCGTGCTCGCTTCTGCTGTCGATATCTATTCTTCTCGCACTTGCCCATAGTCTTGAAGACAGTCCCTGCCATAGCTCCAGTTGGTTAGAGCGCTACACTGATAATGTAGAGGTCGGCGGTTCAAATCTGCCTGGGACTACTTTAAGTAAGACTTACTCTGGGATTAGCTCAGCTGGCTAGAGCACCTGCCTTGCACGCAGGGGGTCAACGGTTCGAATCCGTTATTCTCCACTCTTTATAAGACGGATTGGCTGACCTCACGAGAGTAGGCCGTTTTATCTTCAGATAAAGGCCCGGTAGTCTGAATTACGGGTGAGGCTGCTACTGATGCTACTGCTGCAGGATTAGCTCAGCTGGCTTCAGAGCACCTGGCTGTAGATGCCAGGCCATACGGTCTCAGACTCCGTTAGGCCTCCACTCTATATGACTAGACGGCTTACCCCAGGCGGAGGTAAGCTGCCTTGTATTATATCCTTATGTGACAGGGCTCTCTCTTACCCTCTCTTGCACGTGCTCTGTACGGGGGAGAGGTGATGCTGCCACTCGAAGGATGTGATGCACTTTAGATGGGTGGAGAGCCATCGATTAGCTACTGTCGTCCTCGGTGAGGGCACAGTATCTGGCGCGTATGTATTAAGAGGAGCTCTGTGCGTATTATTTATATTACCACCTCCGCTGAGTACATTTTCGCCTGCTGGGCTGTGATAAGCAATACTGCTTCGTAGGCTTTTTGTGAGCAAGGTAATAGCTTTATAGGAGCGACGGGATGAATGTGATAAGGGCTGTACTACCTGAGGGTAGTACAGCCCTTATGCTGCTTTTGGGGGAGTGTCGATAGAGAGGCTTAGAGCAGCCCCTTCGATGGACTTCTTCAGACGTCCTTGCTCTGTGCACCGACCTTCTTTTCTACGACTTCACCGCCCTTGACGAAGATGATCGTGGGGATGTTGCGTACACCGAAGCGACCTGGAAGGTCTTGTCTTGGTCTACGTCTACCTTACCGATGACGACCTTGCCTTCGTATTCCTTAGCGAGTTCATCGATGATGGAGCTACTCATCTGGCAGGGCTGCACCATGTAGCACCCAGTCGAGGACTACGGGCTGGTCACCGGCGATGAGGAGTCGAAGTTCCATGTTGATTTCTAATGCCATGATTGTTTCTTTCTTATTGGTGATACTGATGTTATTACTTGCCACTTAGCTATCATCTCGATGCCGTACGTACTGGCAGAAGTCGAGGAGGATAGGTGTCGGAGCTACTGTACCCTCGATCATAGGTGAGCTCGACATCATTGCGCCCGTACCATCCGGAGAGTCTTATTGATAACATAGCAGAGCCGCTATTGTTCGATATGATCTCTCCGAGCTCGCTGATGACGCTCTGATTGACCACGCGCACATCGATATGAAGCTGGATGCTGGAGATGATACTGTCGATGAGCATCGCTAAGTAGATGGACGCTCTGGATGCTGAGTTCCAGCTCTTCTCCGTAGCGGCGCTTCTGGACAACCCCTTCGATGAAGACGAATAGCCCCTTCTGGCAGTACTGCGAATAGCTGACGTAGTTATTGCTAAAGAGAGGGATGGTGCAAGAGCCTTGGGTATCCTCGATGGTGAGGCGCGATAGGGGTCACCACGCTTGGTGGTGCTGATGAATACGTTCGACACCATCCCCCTGAAGGAGACTTGTCGCCCTTCCCCGAGGGCTTGAGGATCATTCATCATCTGGGCGTTGACGGGGCAATAGCATCTGAGCAGGACACGATAGGGATCTAAGGGTTGCCCGAAAGGTAAAGCCCGACGAGCTCACGCCCTTGTTCAAGCGTTCCATATCAGAGAGCCTCGACGAAGTGCGTCGGAGGGGTAGGGCGAGGTATCTGCAGGGCTTCGTCATCACCGCCGAAGAGGGAAGACTCGTTGAGGCTCTGTTCGGCTTGGCTTATTTGACCGAAGCGCACGAGTGCTGAGAGGAAGGAGTCATCGTTCCCTGTCTCCATAGGGGGCGCTATACAGCTCACGCTGCAAGCCGAAGCTATCGAAGGCACCGGAGAAGATGAGGCTTTCGAGTGTCTTCTTATTCACTACGCTCATGGGTACACGCTCGAAGAAGTCGAAGACATCTGGCGAAGGCACCATGCTCCTCACGCTCACGGATAATCATCTCCACAGCGGAGCTGCCGACACCCTTGATGGCATTGAGACCGAAGCGGATATTCTCTCGTGGTTCACTGCGAATTTGAAGTCCGACTCATTGATATCGGGGTGAGTACACGTATGCCCATCGTACGGCACTCATCCATCAGCCCTGATGATTTCGGTGATGTTGTTGAGGTTGCGGCTCACGCACCCGCCATATCTCGGCGGGATAGTTAGCCTCGAGGTATGCTGTCTGGTAAGCCACCCAGCTGTAGCAGGTGGCGTGGCTCTTGTTGAAGGCGTAGCTGGCGAACTTCGCCCAGTCAGCCCAGATCTTCTCAGCGTGTCCTCCTTGTAGCCCCTTCTTCGTGCCATCAGCGAGGAACTTCACCTTGAGCTCAGCCATCTTGTCGGCGAGCTTCTTACCCATTGCCTTACGCAGCCACTCGGATTCGCCTCGCGTGAAGTCTGCGATTTCACGCGAGAGAAGCATCACCTGCTCCTGATAGACGGTGATCCCGTAGGGTGTCTTTTGAGGTAACGCTCCACACAGGGCAGGTCGTAGGTGATGGGCTTACGGCCGTGCTTACGATCGATGAAGTCGGGGATGTAGTCCATAGGCCCTGGACGGTGAGGGCGTTCATCGCTATGAGGTCCTCGAAGGTCAAGGCTTGAGCTCGCGGAGGTATTTCTGCATCCCAGCGGATTCGAACTGGAACGTTCCACGGTCTTCCCCTCGGTGTATAGCTCGTAGGTCTTTGCATCATCGATGGGTATCTTATCGATGTCGAGGTCATGCTACGGCTCTTCTTGATGTTGGAGTAGGGCTTCCTTGATGACCGAGGAGGGTCTTGAGGCCGAGGAAGTCCATCTTGATGAGCCCTGTGGACTCGATGACAGAGCCTTCGTACTGTGTGACGAGCATATTCTCGCCCGTGGCCTTGTCCTCAGCTGTACTGAGGGGACGACATCGCTGGATGTCCATCTTCCTGATGATGATACCGCAGGCGTGTACCCTGTGCTGCGGATGTTCCCTCGAGCATCTGAGCAGCACCAGCGTGTCGTGCAGGAGTGGATCGGGGCTAAGGGAAGCCTGCTTGAGCTCGGGGACTGCTCGAGCGAAGCCCTGATGGTGACGTTCTTGACGTTGGGAATCTTGTCGGGGATGAGCTTGGTGAGGCGGTCACTCTCCGAGAGAGGGAGAGGCGCTGCACGCGAGCTACGTCCTTGATCGCACCCTCTGGCAGCCACATCGTGCCGCAGGTGACGATGTGTGCCACACGCTCGTAGCCGTACTTCTCCGTGACCCAATGCAGGACATCCGCACGACCATCATCGTCAAAGTCCACGTCAATATCAGGCATCGAGATACGGTCTGGATTGAGGAAACGCTCGAAGAGGAGGTCGTAGTGAATAGGGTCAATATCGGTGATGCCCAAGCAATAGAGCTACAGCCGATCCAGCAGCCGATCCGCGCCCTGGGCCTGCAGAAGACACCCATATTGCGTGCCGCTGCGATGAAGTCCTGTACGATGAGGAAGTAGCCTGGGAAGCCCATCCCTGAGATAACACCTAACTCCAAAGTCAATACGCTCTCGCACTTCTTCTGTGAGCCCATCCTCTTCCGTACTTGCGCCGTGCTCCTTCGTAGGTCAGATGACGCAGATAGCATCGGCGTCAGCGAACTCCGTAGGGATGGGGAAGTCGGGCATCAGAGGGTCATTCTCGATGCTATATAGCTCGATCTTATCGCATATTTCTTGGGTCGTGGCAAGTACCTCAGGTAGGTCGGCAAAGAGTCTCGTTCATCTCTGCCGTCGTCTCTCATCCACTCCTGCTTGCTGTAGCGCATGCGTCGGGGTCATGGAGGTCCTTGCCGGTGCTGAGACAGATGAGGCGGTCGTGGGCTTCGGCATCTTCTTCGTTGAGGAAGCATGTACGTCATTGGTGGCGATGACCTTTACTCCGCTGCTTCCCTAATTCGAGAAGGACGGCATTGACCTCTGCTGCTTCCTCATGGAGGTCTCTTGGTTGCCCAAAGGATTATCCGTCTTGTGGCGCTGGGCTCCAGGTAGAAGTCCTCTCCGAGACACGCCTGAACCACTCGATGCTCTTCTCCGCCTCATCGATGCTGCCGTACATAATGTGCTGCGGTATCTCCACCGAGGGCAAGCCGAGGAGACGATGATGACCCTCGTGGTAGGTCTCTAGAGCTCCTTGTCGATGCGCGGACGGTAGTAGTAGCCATCGATCCAAGCGCGGGAGACCATCTTGATGAGGTTCTTGTAGCCCGTGAGGTCCTCGCTAAGAGGACTAAGTGCCAGCCACTGTTGTCTATGGACTGGTTAGGACGATAAGGGTTGGGGACGTTTGCATCCTTCTTGAAGCGCGAGCGGCGAGCTATAGACCTCACACCCCTAGATCGGCTTGAAGAGGGGCTTTGCTTCGGCTGCTTCGAGGCTGTGCACGAGCTCACTTTAGCTGCGCTTCCTCCTCCCCACTCTGCTCCTCCTTGCCCCTCAAGCGCCTTAATCTGCTTCTTGAGGTCTTTACGCTCACGCAGGAGGGGGCCGTTCTTTTTGTTGACATAGTCAAAGAACTCTTTGATGCCGAACATGTGCTCCGTGGTCGGTGAGGGCGATGCCTGGCATTCCGTCGGCGATGACTTTTGCAGCAAGGCCTTTGACGGAGGCTTGACCGTCAAGGAGGGAGAACTGAGAGTGTACGTGCAGGTGTACGAAGGGTTGCATATAGCTGTAAATGAGGGAGAATTGAGGATATATATTCTCAGGGATGTGGTGCAAAGTTACCGCAAATAGCTTAGAAATCTACCCTCTTGGTACGGCTCTTTCGGGAGGAAACCACTCCATCGTGCGAGCTGTAACGCACACCCTCCCGAGGTAGTTGCTACCGACCACTATTGGTTCGCGAGCAAAGCACTATTGGTACGCAGTGAAAGCACTATTGCTTCGTGGGCGACAGTAGTGCTCGGAGCCTAAAGCAGTAGTGCTTGCTATGACTGGTCTCTCATTGGTTGGCTGTTGCATCATACGGTACTCGCTTCGTTGTTTGTGGCTGTGCATCGTGGGAAAGAAGTAGGTCACTCACTTGATACCGCAGGATATCGGTGATGACCTACACAAGGGGGAGCCACGAGTAGATTAAGTGAAAACTCCGAAAAACAGGATTTGAGTTCCTCATCCTTTGTAATCTACTCTGCTTGCCGAGGGCAAGGAGACTCGAGGAGTCCCGGTAGCACGCCATTGGAGTAGAGGGTTGTCTCGGTTTTCAACTTAGTACGATGAGTTTCCCAATCGACAACGTGGCTCTGTTCTTCTTCTTTCTACAAAGGTATGTATTTGTTCGCTTCTTGTCAAGAGGCTACTTCGTGCGTATATACTGCTATAGCGAGGGGTAGACGACCGAGGTGGATGCACATTGGAGCCATTTGACCAAAAATCAAGCTGTCGGTGATGGGATGCTGCTCGATGTGGGCGGTTAGCCTCGTCAGCATTGGGGAAGACGTGGTCAGAAGCTCCGAGTTCTTCGACCCACTGTGGCCCGCAGAGGAAGATCGTCAGCGGAGAAGAGCTGTGCGCTGTGAGGCGCATAGAGCTCGTGGTGCGTATACGTGGCTGGATGCTCCGAGGATTCGTTCATATCCCGAGGATGACGGTACGTGGGCGATCCACTGGTGCGATATGGAGGAAGTTGTCCAGAGCGGTGTGCATGCTCGAGGGGTTCGCATTGTAGGGCATCGGCAATGATCTGATTGCCACGTGTGGAGGTGATGAGCTGCGAACGGCTGTTGCTGGGTGTGTAGTCGGTGAGTGCTTGGTCGATCTGCTCGGGTGCCACATCGAAGTACAGTCCGATGGTGATGGCTGCTAAGGCGTTGGCGAGGTTGTAGTCACCGACGAGCTTCGTCTGATGATGGTGCGAGGGTCGATGCCGAGTGTGGGGCAGGACCATGCAAGATGCAGGAAGAGTTGATCGCCCTGATTGGGCGTAGCTTGTCCCACGATGCGTGCTTCGGGGGTCGGTACCATAGTCGATGCGGTCGATGCCTTCCTCATTTCTTCCAAGACCTTGTCCTCGGCACGGAAGAAGACGATACCTTGACGTGTGCGCAGGCTGTCATAGAGCTCACCCTTGGTGCGGCGCGTACCCTTTCGATAGAGCCGAAGCCCTCGAGGTGCGCGCGTCCTATGTTGGTGATGAGCCCGTAGTTGGGGAGGGCTTATGTCACAAGCTCGGCGATGTCACCGGCTTGCTTGCGCCCATCTCGATGAGTGCTAACTGGTGCTCGGGGGTGAGGCGTAGCAGGTGTGGGGGGACGCCGTGATGGTTGTTGAGGTTGCCCTCGCAGAGAAGTCGGTACGTGGTGGAGAGGACGGCTGCGGTAAGCTCTTTCGTAGTGGTCTTGCTGTTGGTTCCTGTGATGGCAATGACAGGGTGCCTAACTGCTGGCGGTGGTAGCTCGCTAACTGTTGCAGAGCTTGCAGACCGTCTTCGACGAGGATGGTGCGCCTCGTCGATCTGTGCTGCGGATCGTCGATGACGGCATAGGCAGCTCCAGCGTCGAGGCAGCTCCGGGCATGACTGAGTGCCGTCGAAGCGAGCTCCACGTAGGGGCAGAAGAGGCATCCAGCAGGAAGCGACGTGTATCGGTGCTCACTGTGGAATGGCTCAGGTAGATGGAGTGCAGGGTCTTCTATCGTGATCAGTAAGTCTTGTCGTGAGGCGTAGGGTGGGGGTGCAGCCCTACGATGATGCTGTTGTCTGCAAGCAAAGGTACTACATACACTAAAAATGAGGATAAACTTTTCACTTGGCTGCCGAGCTTTTATGCTCGTTCTCCATAATATATATAGAGGAAGGGCGAAGTTCATAGGAACTTCGCCCTTCCCTCTATCGTCTCCTTCTTCTTTATGGGCGTGCGAGCTTAGCAAAGAGGCGAGAGAACGCTGCACGAGAATGGGGGTGGAAGATAGCCCCTGCTAATAAGGCGAAGCAGAGGAAGATGAGGATCTCGAGGTAGGGGGCAGGTGATGCTGCTATGAGGGTGATACATACCTGTCGTAGCGATGGGGTGCGTGACGAAGATGGCAGCCAGAAATGCCACCCACCCAGCTCAGAGGACGAAGGGACGTCTTCGCGAGTAGCTGACGACATGAAATACCTAAGGAGCACACGAAGATCGGGGTGAAGAGCCAGGGGTATGAACGAGAGGCTGGTAACGAAGATCAGCCCTGCCGAGGATGAGGCGCAATGAGGCATAAGCCTTCTTGCTGAGCTGAAGGAGGCTTCGTGGCGCGCAGAGAAGCCCTCAGACCAAAGGGAAGGATGCTCCCGATGACGTTGTTTCGTAGCCACTCCATCGTTGGCCCATCAGGTGTGACGTATGAGCTTGTATTAAGGTGCAGATGAGGATGGCTCCAACGATCCTCTTCCACGAACGGCGGAAGAGCAACAGACGATAGACGATGTACAGCTCCAGCGTCAGCCCGAAGTACCAGTAGGGTGTAAGCTCAGGAATGTCAGGAGGCGTAGGCTGGAGATTGCGAAGATGCTGCAGGCTACTCGAGGAATCCAGCCATTTCCCAAAGGTCTTCAGTAGTAGCCATAGATCAGGATGTAGGTCACACAGCCCACCAGACACATAGAGAGGAGCTGAGGTGAGTGACTCCAGATGAAGGAGAGGGGCGCAATTTCCTTGGCTGGTCGTAGAGCCATACTTCTTCTCCAAACCATAGGCACTGAGGAAGACGAAGAGAACGACTCCATAGTGACCGAAGAAGGAAAAGAGCCGTAGAGGGAGGTAGATGTCGGTATGTGATAGATACCTCAGGAGCTTATCGACGTGCCATGCCTGGTGGGCAAACTCATTCTCATAGATAGCTCCATGCATCAGATGGGTATAGTTGTGGAGGATGATGGACAGGATGGCTATACCTCACGCAGAAGCTGCGTGTTGAGGGCTCTGTGGATGGCGTGGAATGGGTAGCTGTTTGTGGGGCTGATAGGACATCTGAAGCGTAGAGGAGCAAGTGATGTGATGAAGGAAGCCTTGCATGCACAGAGTCGAGTACAAAGGTAGTTATTCATGCCCTTTGAAAACTCTGCAAGCGAAAGATTTTACCAAGGCTTCCTGCATCACAATCAGAGGGCAGCTATACCCAATGTCAGGCTACCACCTTAGCTCTCGTAGCCTTCGGCTAAGCGCAAGACATCACCAGAAGACACGTGCTGTGACAGCTGCGCCCGCCCCCTGCGCCCTGGATGACGATGGGCTGACTGCCGTAGCTCTCCGTGTAGATCTCAAAGCAGCTATCCGCTCCGCTCACCCGTCCCTAGGGAGAGGTGCGTGACGAGCGTAGCCCCGTGCAGTCAGCGTGGCCTTTGCTGTCGGTCATCCCAGACGATATCCCCTACATAACGGAGGACTTCATCGGGCTGTGCCGTAGCACGCAGGGCTTCGATCGAGGCTTCAGTTTGTCCAAAGTGTGCCCAGAGTCCTCCACGCTCCAGTGGGCGCAGGCTTCCGGGAACGGATTTTTCCAACACACATCTGACAGCTCAGCAGGGACATCTAGCTCGCACGAGGATGAGTACCTTTGCAGCTGCCTGCATACTCCGCTGAGATCTTCGCGCGGATCGGGCTCCGTCAAGCCCAGACAGGCCAGTTCACTCCACGATGGAGCGAAGTGAACGTCAGGCTCTTCGGTAGGCGATTGAAGATGTAGCTAAGGCTTCCCGAGAAGAGTCCGTGGATACGCGTACATCGTTCGCCCGAGAGTGCAGGAGCCTGTTGTCGATGAGCGGAAGTCCTGCTACATTCGTCTCCTAGCGGTAGCTTCGGCGGTGACGCTGGAGGGTATCACGCAGGTGGCGGTAGTCGGCATACGGGGCGATATTCGCCTTCTTGTTGGAGGAAACGATATCGAAGCCTTCGGCAGCATAGCGCACATAGTGCGAAGCGATGAGCGGCGAGGAGGCATTATCCATCAAGATTACATTCTCCAGAGCCTGCTGCTGACTGAAGGTGATGATGACTCGCCTAAGTCCCCAGGAAGGACGCCCCCTCGAGCTGTGCAGCACACTCCCAGCATCCACCCCCGCAGCAGTCAGCGAGAGATGTCGCGAGTCAGCGATAGCGAAAATGCGTGAATCAATGTTCTTCTGGACAATCGCTGCTCTCCGCTGCTGGATAATCTGCCAATCGAATGCCCCACCGACCGTGCCGTGACCGATGACGAGCTAAGTGGATGCGCTTCGGACGCTCGAAGAGTTCACCGTGGATGACCTTCAGGGCCTTCTCGCGCTCTTCATCGTCACGCACCAAGAGGCAGGAGCGTATTCTCCGGCACCGAATTGCTCAGGAGAATAGGTAGGATGGCGGTTGCGGACGAGGGGCACGATAGGGGCGGTCCGAACTCAATAGATTGGAGCCCGATGATAGCCACTACTGCCAGCCCTTTCTCCGCATAGATGCGCGTCACGAAGCCTGCTTGAGGTCGTGCTGGAACTCTTTGCTTGAGGGGCTTCCACCGCACGATCAGCCTCTTCCTCATCGACGACGATAGCCGTTCCTCATCCGTAGAGCCTTGAGCAATCAGGCTGACACTGACCTCCCGCCGCCTCAAAGGCACGGAAGATACGAGCATCGATCCCTGAGCGACCGAGCATATTGCGCCCCTCAAAGTGGATCAGCGCCTTCCCGAGGCGAAGCCAGAGCACGCACCACCTTATCCGTGGATGGGTAACCAGCGTACCGTTCGACTCTTCGCCGTAGCTGAAGTTATTGAGCACGCGAAGCGGTATGCCACGCTCCTGCAGTGGCTCAATGGTGTGATGTGCAGGATCTCCGCACCGAACTGCGACAGCTCCGACGTATCGGCGTAGGAGAGTTCGTCTATTTTGCGTGCTTCGGGGACGATGGAGGGATTGGCGGTATAGATGCCATCGACGTGCGTGTAGTTCTCCATCCAGCGAGGCTTCGAGGAAGTTCGCTAAGAGTGCTGCGCTGTAGTTACTGCCATTGCGCCCCCAAGGTCGCTGCCTTCCCTCCCTCATCACGAGCGATGAAGCCCGTCACAATGGGGATGACCCCTCAGGAGGCCAGCGAAGAGGCACGGCACCGTTCGCGTGATAGCTCCGTGAAGACCGACGCCCCTCCGTAGTGTGCGTCCGTCACGAGAATCCCCCGAATCAACGGGGACAGCGAGGTAGCCACGCTCCTGCAGGGGCGTGGGCGACATAGTGCTGAGAGGACTTCCATAGCTCACAGGGTTCAGTCCCGTTGTGCGCGAGGCATTCCCCTAAAACGAGATCCCTGAGGCAAACGCTCAGCTTTCGCGCTCGGTCTCGAAGCGCAGGGGTGGTATCTTGACCTGATGCGCCCAGAAGGCGTGCAAGGCAGTTCATACTCCCTCACCAGCACAAAGCCTGCTCGGCCAGAGCCTAAGAGGGCATCGGTACTCTTGCCACGTGCCGAGACTACGACGACAGGCGACTCTCCAGCTCGATAGTTATCAATGATGATGTCCCAGCACCTTAGCAATGCCACCGACCATTATCCAGGACTTTCCCCCGAACTTCAATATCTTCATACGTGTATAGGAAGTAGGGCTCGGACAATGTGATTGGGTTAGCTCGTACTCCATCAGAAAGGCATCGTGTCCGTGGATGAATGAATGACCAGACAGGCTCACGTCAGCGCCCAGAGAGCGCAGGGCTTCGTAGAGTGGCTTCGGCTCGGTCGTGCGTAAAGAGTAAGTCACTATCGATGGAGACCAAATGAATCGCTGAGCGGATGTGCGCCAGCTCCGCCTCCTCTTGGCAGACTCCGATAGTCGAGGTCAGGTGCGTCATCACGTGGTAAGCTGAGAGCTTGAAGCGGCGAGCCAAGGCATCCCCTGTGGTGAGAAGCCAGCTCTCAACATCATACCGTCCAGTGCCACTCCCCCGACTATCACGCTGCCCTGAGAAGCGCACATTGAGCGACTGCGGCGTGCGGTAGCACGACATAGCGTGGATACGTGCATCTTCGAGCGGATGCGTCGAGTGCGCCAAGATCTGCTTCTGTATTAATGTCTGCGTCAAGAGCCAGTCCGAAGCACGACTAATCGCAGGCGATGGGGAAGATATGCTCAGCGAGTGTGGGCTGCAGATAAGCTATCTGCCAGGTCAATGCACCGCCCATCGAAAGCCCCGATAATCGCATAGAGCTGCGTCACCCAAGCGCTTCTAAAACCACGGAGAAAGAGTCGGGCGACATCACGCAGCTCAAAGGCTTCGGGATCCTGTGCCTCTCGTCCATCGTAGGCATTACCAGGGATGTTGAAGGATAAGATGGTGTAGTGCTTCGGAGAGATAGCCCCCTCCTCGCTGATGAGCTTGTTCCACCAGCCTTGCTCCCCTGTGACGGTGGAGTTGCCCGTCAAAGCGTGGCACACTGAGCACGAGGGCGCTGAGCCATGAGGGGAGCCCAGCCACCCCATAGCCTCAGTACAACCTCCGGATACGAGTCCCTCGCTCGGGCGAAAGTCGGAGATAGTGACATCAGTGCAACATCTTACTTGTAGCCTTCTTCAGTGCTTGTGCGATGTCCGCCTTGAGGTCTTCTATCCCTTCGATACCGATCGAGAGGCGAACCAAGTCGGGCGTAACACCTGCCGAGTGCTGCTGTTCCTGAGAGCTGGCGGTGTGTGGTGCTAGAAGGGTGAATGATCAGAGACTTCGTGTCACCGAGGTTGCTACGATGCGGAAGATCTCCGTGCTGTCGACGAAGCTCTTAGCAGCTTCATAGCCCTGCTTCAGACCGAAGGTAATGATAAGCAGCCGAAGCCTCCTGAGATAGCGGTCACAGATGGCGTGGTGCTTGTCCGTCTCCAGACCTGGATAGTTGACCCACGCCACCTCAGGCTGATCTTGTAGCCAACGAGCGATCCTGCAAGTGCCGACTGCGAAGCGTGCTGGATGCGGAGCGCAAGCGTCTCCAGCCCCTGGATGAAGATGAAGCTATTCGTTGGGCTCAGGCAGCTCCCAAGTCACGCAGCCTTCGACACGAGCACGGACGATGAAGGCAGCAGGCCCGAGGTCTCGCTATAGCGCAGGCCGTGGTAGCCTGGGCTGGGCTCGGTGAAGTCGGGGAACTTACCATTGGTCCAGTCAGACTTACCCGAGCCGATAATCGCACCACCCATCGCTGTACCATTGCCACAGAAGTACTTCGTCAGCGAATAGATCACGATGTCAGCACCATGCTCAATGGGACGGGCAGAGCACACTGCGTCAGCGTATTGTCTACGACCAAGGGGAGGTGCGTAAGTGCCACGTCCGCCACCGCTGCGATGTCCACGAAGTCGAGCTTCGGATTGCCCAGGTCTCTGTACAGATGAGCTTGGTATTGGGTTGGATGGCCGCTTCGAAGTTCTTGGGATCCTGAGCATCCACAAGGTCGTCGTGATACCGAGACGAGGCGAGCGTGACGCTCAGCAGGTTGGGCACGTGCCACCGCAGACACTGGAGGAGGCTGATATGATCCCCAGCACGCAGCAGAGTAAAGATGGTCGTGGCGATCGCACTCCATGCCGCTGGCGGTAGCGACAGCACCGACACCCCTCAAGGGCCGCAAGACGCTGCTCCAGGACACTCAGCTGTCGGATTATTGAGGCGTGTGTAGAGGTAAGCTGGGATCTGCAGGTCAAAGACACCTGCTGCATGATCGCAACTCTCGAAAGCGAAGGCATTGGCCTGATAGAGAGGTGCAGCCGTAGAGCCGTTGTTAGCCGCTGGTTCGTAGGCGTGGTGGAGGGATGGGTAGATACGTTCTTGCTCATTGTCTTCTGTTGTTTTGTAGGGTGAATAGGAGGGTAAGGAGTTTTGATGAGGGCAAAGTGCGATAAAAGAAAGCCCGTTGCAATCACTGACTGCAACGGGCTCACGTAATATCTTACTCGATTCGACTATCCAAACCACAGATGCGACGCGCCCGATGCAGACATCATCTGCATCATCATCATCGTCATCATGTAGCCTCGTAAACTTCATCTAAATACTTCGCTCCTTGGAGTTTGTTTGCAACGAAGGTAGGAAGAATAAACTTACCCACCAAATGGAGTGCATATTCCATCAGCAAATTATAGGTGCATGCACTTCAGGATATTAGCCATCTGAGTACCGCTACAGTACGCGGCGGACACTTCGCAGGCGAGCGGCAATCCCTAATTGCTCGGTATAGCTACCTCTTTTAGCAAGAGCATCGCACCGATGAGCAGGGGCGAGGAAGAAAACATTGCGTGCCGTCGCGCCCAGGGTCTTATTGAGTGCACTCCTTCGGCTTCCTGCAGCTGACGGTAGGTCATCGAGAAGGCGATGACGTAGGGAAGCATCAAGAGCATCCCCCAGAAGCTATAAATAGGATAGAGTAACCCCATCGACAGCAGTCCGCAGGTGAGGTAGAAGCGTGGGGCAAAGTCTCGCCCCATACGTACGATGAGGGTGCGCTTACCTGCTCTGCGATCTTCGTCTCACATACGAGTAATTATTCACGATAGAGGATATTCACCTCGCTGAGACCAATGGCCGTCGCTGGTGCCACACCACAGGATCGGCGATCGTCCCCGTAGGATGAAGAAGCCTCGTCACAGCAGGCACCCACCCGAAGAATACCAATACGCCACATCTCCTAAGCCGTGGTAGGAGAGTGGATAAGATCCCACCAGAGTAGGCAGAAGATACCGAGAGCAACGGCTACGCCAACCAGTAGCAACTACGAGCTGAGTGCGACCAGCGCAATTCCACTGGCAAGGAGGACGGCTGAGCTGATGTAAAGAGCACGGCGCACCTCTCCTTCGGTCAGAAGACCTTTGGAGGGGACGGAGCGGTCCTGTACGTTCGTCGTGTCTGCGCCCTTCTTGAAGTCGATAAGGTCGTTGGCGATATTGCTCCCTATCTGTGCGCTGACTGCAACGATGAGGAGCAGGCGGTGCGTAGAGGATTAATAGCACGATAGAAGCTGCGTAGAAGATAGCCACCAGGACGGAGCCAAGTCCCGAGAGCAAGGTACGTGGACGTGTCAAGCCCAGCCAGAGCTGAGTGCGCGAAGGTGTCTTATCGGAAAGCATATACTTTTACTTACAGCTCTGTCTCCGTCTTGCATCCCTAGCTCCAAAGAGGTGGTCGCTGAGTGCAAAGCAGTACGTCGCTTGTCCTGAGCTTCGACCAAGATCGGTGAGGTGTAGTCACTTCCTCCGTAGGAGATCATGCGCACAGGGATCTCACTGAGCGTATTGAGGATCTCAGCGCCTCAAAGCCAACGTTCTCCCACCCATATCCCCGACGACGCAGACAATCGTCATATCATGCTCGACCTCGACGCTCCCCAGCTCTGGAGGCTGTGGTGAAGGTCTTCGGGCAGGGTACTACGCCCGATGGTCAGAGAGAGATGGAGGCTTCTGTCGAAGCTATAATCATATCGATGGGGATGCAGTGGTGCTCGAAAGAGGAGAAGACCTTCCCACCAAAAGCTCCAGTGCGAGCTGGTGATTGCTGCGGATACGTACCACTTCCTGATATTGTCCTTCGCAGCCACAGCCTATGATCATATCCTTGTCGGTGTCCAGCGGATATGAGCGTACCGGGAGCTTCGGGAGCCATCGTATTGAGTGGAGCAGCCACTTGGGATATGCCTGCGCACGCTGAGCTGGCTGGATGCAGGTGTGTGTGCAGAGTCTTTGCCCCGGAAAATAAGCCAGTTCGGAGGCTTCCTCGAAGTGCAGGCGACGCACTGTGGTGCTGTGGCATCACCAAGCGAGGATCATTAGTGTGCATCATCGATATCCGTCCAGATCTGGATCCCGTCGTCAGCTCTCGAGGGCAGCACCGACGAGGGTGGCCGTGCAGTCACTCCCCACGCTGCAGGTAAGGTTGTCATATGCTTCCCGAAGGCATTGCGACAGATAGAGCCCTCCGTGATGAAGCTGCATCTGAAGGTGCTCGATCGATAAGTGGAGAGCGAGGTGTGCTTGGATGTAGGCTTGCACGCCCGGGCTCGGCTTGTCCGTACGCATATACTCCAAGGCTGGTGAGACCGGGCGGCCTGTACGCCCCGATCTCTCGAGATGACGAGCAGCATCGCCGTGCTTGAGCAGTTCACGAGCGATCTTCCTCTTCGTCAAAGAGCGTGAAGCTCTCTGCATAGCAGCAGCCGCTCGAGGAAGAAGAACGTCTCGTTGACGAGCGATCCACGCACGGTCGTAGCGTGTATCATTCGAAGAGTAGCTGACACTCTTGCTCATCACTTATGTGAGCTTCGCCGAGGATGGTGGCAGGGCTTCGTGGCGGTGGTGCGCCATCAGCTGACGTCCTATTTCGACGAGGGCATTGGTCGTGCCAGCCATCGCCGAGAGGACTACAGGTCTTAGGCTCTGGAGTAGCGGAGACGAGGTCTGCTACGTGAGCTATGCGCTGGGCGGAGGCTGCAGATGTGCCTCCGAACTTCCATTACGGCTTTCAACGGCTTCTTGGTATAAAGGGATAGATGTCGCCGATGGGATTGCGCTTATGCACGCTACGCAGAGCTGATCCAGTGCGATGCAAGCAGGCGGGATGAGGTCTCGAGGACTTTGGAGATTGTGCGTAGCCATACGATCACGCTGCGCCACGCCTCATGCGTGAGGTACGATGCGGTAAGCTCCGGCTATGGCGAGGCCATCTCGCGCATCGAGATTGCCTGTCGCCCATCAGCGAGGATAAGCTCTGGATGACCAATGAGCGCACGCGCTGGCGACTTCGCTGTTGCTCACCACAGAGCTCGTGGGGGTATTTGTAGCTCTTGGTCTCAAGCCCTAGTACATCCTGCAGCGTCGTGATGCGACTCTCACGTTCCTTCTGCGACTGACTCCGAAGGCACGGAGGACGATGTCCTAGGAGTTGTCGTGTACAGTCTGGTCGGGTAGAAGCTGGAAGTTCTGGAAGACAATCCCCATACGACGACGGAGCCTCAGGAGATCCTGCTCTTGATAGTGTAGTGAGATCAAAGCCCATCACCCAGGCCTTCCCCACTGTAAGTGGTACTTGCAGCAGAAGGGTTGTCTATGTTAGACCTACTTACCTGCGCCTACGTGGGTCCCGTGAGGTAAACGTAAATTCACCCGAAGCGATCTGCGGGTCACAAAGTGCTCGAAGAGTGATATATGTTCGTGGCGAGCTATTTGTACGCATCAGAAGTCTCAGTAACACTTTATTATCAGCCATAGGTCTTATCGATTATATCTGTTGATGTACAAAGGATACGCAAAGGGTACCTATGTGGCAGGATTTCATGCCTTGTGGGTCATTTAGCCAGCAGGGCTGACACCTAATCGTTGCTTCGAGAGGCAACACTTGTGGCAGCTTTACTCAGGCACTCATCGCAGACCTTTATAAAGACCATTGCATCCTCTACGGCACTCGCTTCGCTGTTTGCGACATTTCTCCTCCAGGCTGAGTCATTGCGACCGTGCGACCGTGCAACGGCTGTAGGGTGGTATCGAGAGCCATACTGCTTCGTGCGTTGACCACCGCTGCTCCGCTCGCCGACCAGTAGTGAGTCAGTTTCCTCACCTATACCGCCGCTCCGCCCGCAGAGCAGCATAGAGTGGATAGAGCTTCACGGCTAGTCTCTGTGGATGAGCCGGAGACACCTCTAACAGACAGGCTATTTTTCACCTCCCTGTTCCAGTTAGTGAGTAGGAATGCACAACCCTGGGTACATATAGGTTGTTAAAGTGTATTATATTTTTCTTTGTACGAAGGTGCTGAGTTTCTTTCCTCAGTAGTTCTCTCGTTGGAGTAATAGATATGGACAAAAGAACATAGATAAGTGCTTACACTGCTACAAGAGCAATGTGTAACACGCACTTCATCAGCTAGACATACAATAAAGAAAAGAGCTGGATTTGGGCTAAAGGTCAAGAAGGCAGCCTCCGTGATTTAGCTAGACCTTTTGGAGCAAGCAAGGCTAGCTTTACCCTAGGAGCTATGGGTAAGGTGAGCTCCAGGAAGTCACGTCCTTTATTAACGCTCTTTTAGTATGATGCGTCTACCAACAGGTGCGAATCAAACTACTCTACAGAAATTACCTGCATTCGTCATGCAGATACACCTCGGGTCGAGAAATAACCTACGAGGACGGTCATAAGTAATCAAACAATCACGACAAGACATACGGGAGGGGCTTAAGGGAAGCTGTTTTAAACGGTAATGGGTTCCAAAATTTTCCGATTACATAGAAGTTGATGATCTGCTGCTAAAGAAGATCCTCCTCCTTAAGATTATGAGCCTTTACCCCAGTTAAAGGATCAGTCGCAAATGAAATTTGAGAGAGAGTGCCCTTAAGACGTTTCTTGAACTCTCGTAGAGTCAGAGAGACATCCCAGTAGAAGTTACGATTTGTTCCCCTCTTCCGGAGATGTCTCCACATTGGCAGATTCTTGATGCGCCAGGAGTCGGGGCTATTGGAGGTATGGAGAATTGAAGACATACGATCTGATGAATGAGAAGACTGGTGGGCATAAACCTTCAGAGTCGATGCCATTGTTTTTGTGGTCAAGGGGGACGGATGCAGCTGGAAAGAGACTGGGAATGTTGAGTTCATCAGAAGAGACCAATAATCTCAGCACCACTCGTGAGCGCCTCTTTATGGTGGCAACGCACTGCTATCAAATGAAAGAGATGCTCGCTGGCAGGAAATATTTACGAGACCTCGTAGCTCGAGGTATATCCCAGAGTGAACGTCTTCTGTTCCTCCTTGATAGCGCTGTTGCAAGGGATTAAGACAGCAGCTCATCTCATCCAAGATAGATATTCACCAAGAATTAGTTCTGACAAAAATCGACGTACCATCTTGGTCCACGATGAACAATCAAAGCTTTATCGTAACATCTTGCGTGATGCTGCCAAGATCGTATTGGATGACGAGGAGCCACATACAAATAATCTGATCTACTGGGAGCAACTAGAGATATGCGGGCGCTTTGCCCACTCTCCGTGCGTCGTTAAGATCAGTTTGTAGAGGCCAGCTAGAGGTGATCACTATCGATACCTACCCATGCATGCAGAAGCAAGATTTGGAGACTCTCCAGAGAACCAGAGACTTCAACGCACGTCATAAGAGGTTTAGATAGCCAATTGGGCATCTTTGCCCGGTGACCGCTCTAAGTTGGAGAAGAGCGAGCAAGAAAAGCGGGCATAGCTGAACGGGGAGAAGAAAGCTCGTATCCAGTTTAGTAAAATACTTCGCTCCAGATCAAGGAAACAGGATTATACTCGTCGGAAGGTGAGACCATCTTTGCTCCTTTGCAAGGAGCGGATAGAGGAAATACAACAGCATTCTGAAACCAACCTATGCGACTCGTCGAGAGGATTGCGAGGCAATTAGAAGTCATATCTTCTTAGAACTGGATAGGGAAAGTATATTGATCTTCTTGATGACCTACAGAAGGCATTAGCAACTGCTCCTGAAGGGATATCAAGAGTGGAACAAAGAAATGCAACGCTTTCCCTTTGGACTTTTGGAGCTTTGCGCAAGGAGGCCATTGGAAGCAGCAGCAACAGGTGAAGGAAGGTTACTTCCAAGAAGTTCAGCATCTGGGAGGCTATCAAGTCTAGGACGGTAGCTATGCCGCGAAGAGGAGGAAGGTGAGACTGGATTATAAGCAGGTGCAGAACAACTTTTGAAGGATGGGGAGAACAAGATTTACCGATAATATCACGTCATAGTGAATGGAGTGAGTCCATTATTATCAAGAATTGGCACAAGGCTATTGAGGATGAGATGAGGCAGCTGAACTACAAGAAACAGGAGGCTATCCGCAGAGAGAAGGCAGGTGGATTAAGAGCTTCTCAGATGAAGCTAAGGTGGTGGAAGAAGAAGGCGAGATCAGAGAAGCGAGAAAGAGTCTTGCCCTAACTCAAATCTCAATACCTTTATGTACAAGAGGTCGAATGTCAACCAGTAACGGTAGGTATGCTTACTAGTAATGCAATAAAAGAACAGATCCAAGTGATCGCGAAAAAGTACCTTGTGAGGGGCTAATTCAGGTCACGACAGGCAAATCAATAGATTTGTTGAGCAGGTACTAGCTTCAGTAAAACAGAGCTTGACGACTATCTCTCATTTCGGTCAGCCAGGATACTAGATCTGAGAAGACTAACGAGGGAGAAATACACACACAGTTTGCCAAGACCACTCCACAGGCTACAGGAAGCTAAAATGGAGCAGTGGATAGACCGCGCACCCTCTGGAGACGAAAGAAGCCATCCCGTCTCGAGGATGAAGAGGTGCGTACTGTATGGGCACAGCAAAGGATCCAGAGGCCAGCTAGTAAGTATTGGCTGTGGGTGCAGCATCTTCATCTTGAGTATCTTCTCTGCTCCAAGTATGGCTTTCGTCGTCAGTCGCCCTCAGCTAGCGAGTGGCCTAGGGAATTCAAGGCTACCAAGATGGAGCTAGAGAGAAGACATTGATCGCCTAGTACGACGTCGGCAGAATAAGATTGATCACGTTACAGCGCAGACCCAGAATGATGTCTTGAGTGGCTGGCTGAAGCGCTAAGGAAGCCTCCAGCTCAAATTGTTGCATCGATCGTCTCTGAATAGTTATGGCTCAGAAAGAGAATCAATTTAGGGCAAGTGCTTGCTGGGGAGGAAAGCTCCTAATGATATCTCATCACTGGGGTGGAGGTCTCGATCCTTCGCCATCCCATGATAGTGTCGTGTGGGAGATAGTGAAGTCTGGTGAGTCAAAGTCAGACCCAGGACAAGTGTGAGCTTCTGTAGAGCAGCCTAGTGAGGATCTCGCATCGACTCTTTGACTCAATGGTGACAAAGAGCTACCTTCAGCGGCTAGAGTATGCTGAAGTCCAGCCTCTGCCTGCAGCCGAAGATCTTGCTAAAATGGATTGGATTCATATCAGCAAGTTGGTCTATGAGCAGGATACATTCTTGCCCGATAAGCTTTCTATAGCTATACGCCCTCTGCATAGAGTAGCATCGCCAGGTTTGTCTCAGATCCAGTATACTAAAGGAAAGTCTGTCGATCTCTACCTCGGAGCACGTGACGGAGATAGCAATAACTTTCATGTCTCTGCGAAAACGATGGAGAGTGCTGCAGATACCTGGTGTCGAGTATGATCATTCTTCAGGCTCCATTGGGATAGTCAGCTACAGCGTGCAGTAGCTTCTTTCTCTGGAGTTGACATCATTGTGCGATGATAAAGGCAGAGCTTTGTCAAGGCATAGACCGTCTGCTCAATGCCGTAATGGTAAGTAGCGTGGGAAGCTTCTCTGCTATTTTCATTGCTGATAGAGTCAGGGAAGAAAAGTCTACAGGATGCTGCATGCCTATGAAGAGTTGTTCTCAGCTAATGAGTCCTCTAGCCGAACAACAGATCAATTTCTTTCTGAGAGTACGAGCGATGGAGTTTCTAGCATAACAGAGGCTTCAATGAATCGAGTTACAAAGAATATTGGCGAAGACGGTAACGGATGGACAGATAGCTCAAGTTCAATTGGCCCGAAGTCGTACGGAAACAAAGGAACATTTAGCTACATTCTCTTTCATCAGGCTGTTAGCTATGGGGTAGCTGGTGCAGTATCCATTGGACCGAGTTAATGTCGGTTGTAATACCAGTGTTAGTGCAGGGAGTAGCTACACCGAGGCACGTCTGAGAGTATAAAGTACAGGGACTACAGAGAACGAGACGCAAGGAACGAATCATTCCCTTAGTTTGCAAAGTGAGTGAAACGGACATCAAAAGGCTCACATCGATGCTTCCCGAATCAGTCAGCGAGCAGACGACAAAGGCCTGAGCTACCAGCAGACTTACAAGAGATCGTAGAGTGCAAAGCTATTTGAAAACGCTGATCATGCAGATTGAGCGTTTGACGGATCTTTACCTTTTTGGGCTACTGAGTCTACGGCGCTTATTTTGTAGCTAGCACAGATGTGAGAGGCCAGACCCTCGCCAGCATCTATCGGTGTCATCGGCGAGACTTCGGGTATAGAGGCAACAGCGATCAATCTATTTCCGAGAGAAAACACGAATACTGCGATGGTTCTATCCTACCTACAACAGGGATTACATCCTCCTTCCATTTGGATGGGATTGAAGTCTCTGCAGGTTCGATGATGACCAGCCAAGAGCTTGCAATTCTATTTTCTCTTCCCAAAGAAGTGTACCTGGCATGCTCGTTCAGGGCGGACTCCTTTTGGACGAAGCGTTGTTTCAACAAGGAGCTAAGCTAAGCAAGATGATTATATCGAGCTGGGGTGTATCCTCTCATCTGGGAAGAATTGGAATCAGCAATCAAGGTTCGGCTTGCTCTTTCAGAGCTAACTAAGCATACCTTCGTTACTGGATCTACTGGTAGTGGAAAAAGCAATACACTCTATCTGATACTAGAGCAACTGCTAGATAAGGGAATCAAGATGCTCGTTATAGAGCCAGCGAAGGGTGAGTATAAGCATGTCTTTGGGCATCGAGCAGATGTCAGGTATTAAGGACTAATCCAAAGAAGACCGAGTTACTTCGTCTCCAATCCTTTTGTCTTTCCTGATGATATTCTTGTGACGGAGCATATCGATCAGTTGGTAGAGATCTTCAATGCATGCTGGCCTATGTATGCTGCGATGCCAGCTGTGCTCAAAAGCTTCATAGAAAATGCTTACAAGGCATGTGGATGGGATCTTGCTACATCGGAGAATGAGTACCATTTGTATCCAACGATGGAGGATGTGCTATTTGCATTACGCTCCTACGTAGCTAGGTCTTCATACTCAGAGGAGGTCAAGAGTAATTACCGGGGCTCACTAGAGACACGCTTGGAGTCTTTCAACTAGAGGTATATTAGGGCGAGATCTTCATACATGGAGAAGTCTCCATCAGATGTAGAGCTGTTTGATGACAATGTGATCATAGATTTGAGTCGCGTGGGCTCCGTGGAAGTAAAAGCTTTGCTTGTGGGAGATATTGACGCTACGCTTGAGAGGTATCGGATCGCTACAGCTACGCAGATGGATATGCCACTTAAGCAGTGACTATACTGGAGGAAGCACACAACCTGCTCAAGCGCACATCAACAGAGCAAAGTGGTGAGGGAGCTAACCTTGTAGGTAAATCAGTCGAGATGATTGTGAATGGTATTGCGGAGATGCGTACCTATGGCGAAGGGTTCATTATTGTGGATCAGTCTCCAGGGATGCTGGATTTGTCAGCTATACGTACACCAATACTAAGATCGTAATGGCTCTCCCTGAGTGTTTTGGATAGAGATGCTGCGGGTAAGTCTTTAGGACTTACGGAAAAGCAGATACTAGATATATCAAGCAGTCTGTAGGGCAAGCAATTGCTTATCAGAGTCACTGGGAGGAGGCTGTGCAGTGCCAGATTTCTAGGAGTCAATCAGAAGAGATCCCATTTCTGTATACTCCTAAGCCCCAATGTGAAATCAAGACAGACCTGTCCATAGATGTTATTCGTTTCCTTTTCAATGGACTTGAAGATGTGAGGTATCGGATTAATAGGGATAAGGTGAAGAGAGATACTCTCAGCTCTAATCTATCAGCTACACTTACAACTGCCTTTTGTTAAAAGGAACTAAGACGTACTGATATGCTTGATATCCTCCTGTACAGCGCAAGGATTTTACTATTATGGTACTTAGGGATAGATGTGCTCGGAGACTTTGAAGCCTTTGTTGACCAGCAAAGAGTGGTAATCAAACAAGTGCTTCAACGCTCTTCATCCATATTAAGTCGGTTGATAAGTTTGTAATCAGCGGAAGAATTAAAGGATGTAACTAGGAGGTTAAAGACGTTGCAAGTCCAAGCAATGAATTAACTAAAGCCTTGAGAAGAGTTAGCCTAAGTGAAAAACTCCAGGCTATCGAGGTAAGGCTATGGATGCCTTTAAAGCAGTTGCTGCTAAATGGGTTGAAGGAGGTGATGCAGAATTTTTATCACCTCAAGATCTGCCCTAATGATGAGACATTATGCCGAGAGGGTGTAGAGCAATGGCATAGTAACCAAAGAGCGGATAGATGAACCTCAAGACCTCGACAGAGATCCCCCAGAGGGTGTGTGAATAGCAGAGCAACGAACTAGAGGAGAGCTCTAGAGCGCCTATGACTATGATAATCTCAAATGGGCAATATATCTAGTGAGGAGGTAGAGGCCGGAATCGAGCGTACACACCAGCGAACTGAGGAACACCCCTATAGAAGAGGCACCATTGAAGGAGTACGAGACTTCTTTTGACTTAAGGTTCGATGACTTTGTGGTAGCTTCCTTCGGCACAGGAATATCGTGCTATATGCCAAGAACGAGGATAGATCCCAAAGACAATAGACTCGGCGACCTTACGCAGTATCAACTATGATATTGTACGGAAAGCATTTGCTGAAAGTATGGCTGCTCTGTTAAGGACGCTGAGTTGATCATCGGTAATCGTCTGAATGGTATTATCCATGAAGATAAGGCTGGCTATGCCATCATAGTACCTGCAAATATTCATGCCGAGAAGTCTGCTTTTTCTCATACAGGATATGTAGAGAGGGTAAAAGGAGATGAGCTGCTAGCCGCGCATTTACTCTCATACAGCAATCAGCCCGAAGGCTGCGTCCAAATATAATTGGTTCCATAGCCTTTCCTGCAATACTCATGAAGACCATTGCTCCGGCATTTCAGAGACCACTGTGTATGGGCTGTGACTGCGTGAGTACGCAAAATATCGCTATAGCCCAAAGCGCCAGCGACTATATCAACCGCTACTTCTGCGGTATTGAAGCGCTGACCTCACCACCGCGACCTATGCTGGAAAAGAGTATTACTGGCTCGATCGAATAAGCACCTCTTCCGCCGAGAGTCGGTTACAGTGAGTAAAACGGGCCAAGTTGACCCAGCTGGTAAAATATCTCTACACGAAGCATAAGCCGTGTTGCTTGTGCTAGCAGCTACTGGCAGAGATGACAGATAGTAGAGCCCTCACTGAGTCACCTCATAGGTGTCTCAGTGAGGGCTACATCAGGCTTGCTAGTTCTAACTGGGTGCTATTTTTGTGCTTCTTACGTAAGGATTTGAGTTGGGCAAGCACAGTGGGAGCACGCTGTTCTCTTGGATGTTAATGGGATACCCCTTTAGAGATCTCTGCTCTCGATGATCTTCGCATCCTTCCTTGGAGGCTGTAGACAGCCAATCCCAATAGCAGCGCTCAAGTAGTCTCACTCACTTTGTCGGTAGAGAGTCGTGTGCAGTCCAGTTGCAACAAAGCACTGATACTCTGTCGCAATGTGGATAGAATGCCGTGCTTCACGGCGGAAGCAGTGATGCTTCTTGACAAGCATGCCAACGGATACGCTGGCGTAAACTCATGGCTATACCGGAAGTATAAGCACCAATATTCTTCTCCTGGATTACTTCCTTACCAGATGCGACTGAATCTCAATGCCATGTATTGAAGCAAGAGTTGCTGTCTGTATCTCTTTAGGAAACCACCAGCGATATATCCCAAGGCTCTTTGACACTTGTGAAGCGAGGGATCTTGCCTCTTTGCAGGAGCTTTACTGAGACGCGATTGAGAGTTCATAGCTGTGTTATTTGCTCATTAAGATATTTCAAAATGCAACCTATTCCGCCACGCCCTTTCGGTCGTGGCGTGAAATTGCGAATACCATGCTCTCCGAGATAATGCTCATAGTACTTCTCTCCTGCAAGGAGGATAAACTCATCATGTTCTGGATCTATTCCTGCAGATCTTAATTCCTAGAAGTACGGTCTGTGCCCAGGCTTTTCGTTTATAGGCTGGAAAACTTATACAGAGTCTCGTATATAAGTGTCGATCACCTCTCAGGATCGAGCAAATGATGCTTGGCAGAAAGGGATGAATATTCGGTCTGGGTTTAGTTGATTGGCACATGTCCAACTCTTCTAAAAAGAGGGCTGATATACATCTCTTTAGCTCTGCACGGTTTTTGCCTCTTTGCGAGCAACGCAGGAGATAGAGGACGATCTTTCTTTTCATGGGGTGTCTTTCTACTATGTTGATTCTCTATGTAGAGACCTATTTTGTTGCAACAAATATACTTTAGCCCTTGAATATATGCTATAGTTTGCATCAGACCTCCAGGGCAAGTCTGTGTACATACCGCCACATGTAGGCAGACGGGTGGTATCGAGCTATACTGCTTCGTGCGTTGACCACCGCTGCCCGCTCAAGCCGGCTTCAGTAGATGGTCAGCCCCTCCACCTATACTGCGTTCAGCCTGCCAGAGGCAGTGTAGAGTGGAGGAGCTCGAAGCTATCTTTAGCCGGATGAGCCGAGACACACCTCTATAACCGACAGGCTATTTTCACCACCCTGTTGCAGTTAACGGTGGAATGCGCTTCCTGAATTAACGGTGGACGCGTACGGTGGTTAGAGGATCTTTTGTATTTTTGTCAGTCAATTCCATAGTATTCGGCTCAGACTAAAAGAACTATGACGAATTTACTATGTAGCTGGAGCCGTTGGGTGCTTCGCCATCCTACTCGTAGAGCCATCACCCGCATATCGCACAGCAGTACTTCCACGGGAACCAACCTCCTCCGACGAACACACGGCGCACGCTGGATCTTCGGGGACTCCGTCCTTCTGGCACGATAATAAAGGCCAAGACTACGAAGCTGGACTTCTCCCCTGGGGTGGCTTACCTCTTCAATGAAAATCTAGGGACTGGGACCTCGTCGGAACCTTATCAGTTCGAGAAGCAGAACGATTGAGAGCGCGAGCCTCTGGGCGATCCGCCCCTTCAAGCGCCATTAGTATATATGCGCGAGCCCTTCAACCTCTATGTAGATGGAGGCTTTGAAGCATTTCTACCAGCGGGAGACGTGAAGGCTGGGAAGTCGGTCTGCGTCCGGGTGCGAGAGTTGATCTGACGAAGAGCCTATGCCTGTGCCTTCAGCAGGTTTTTGTTGGCTACCGCGAAGAAATCAGTTCGATTGCAGGCGAAGAACCAGGCTTGTCGCCTTCCAGCTTTTGGCTTGCGCTTCGCTCTGAAGAGGTGCAGATCGGTCTCGAGCTGGAGCTGTAAAGCCCTAAGACGCGTAATCAGGAGCGCTACACTGCAGACTCATCCTGCATTGTGGGGGCTTCTCAGTGTGTTGGAGTGATGTTTACTTGGCTACTAGCCTTCTCTAAGGGGATGAGTCTAGTGCAGCAACCCTCTGTCGGAATGTCTTGTAGCGAGTAGATCTGAATCCCTTGCTTATCCTTGTTTAGCATCAATGAAAGCTAGGGTTTTCAGCATCTAGAGGCTTGGTGGATGTGGTAGCCATCGTAGCATGTAGTGTGACCTGTACCTGCTCTTGGTCGATCTGCCACATTGCACCAGTCAGTGGGTCAATGATGATCATACCGAGAAGTCCTCCGACCAGGATATTCCCGAAGTACCAGGGTTGGATCGAGCTGTTGACCTGTGTCTGATAGCTGTCATAACCAGGTTTAGAGAAGGTAAGCGTATAAGTCGCTTTGCGGAAGAAGCCTTCACTAGACTTGAGGCGTACAGTAGCAGGAGTGTAGCCAGAGAAGACTTCGACCCCCTTGCTGTTCGTGATCTTAAGCTGTGCTTCAGAGGGGAGACTGTTGATGGATACGTTGGCAGTTCACTGTGCCGCAAAGATGCTGGCACAGCTTGTACTCATCAGGAGAAGAGACTGTCGCACATAGCGTAGTAGTTGCTTTCGCATGAGTGTTGTTCTTTAGAGTTAGCTGCAATAGGTGGAGTCGTACTGCACGTATCAAAAGTACGAATTTTATTGACCTGAACTATTTCTGACTCGATATATCGAGAGTAAATGACAATTTGGCACACTCTACGAGGCGTATTCTTTTTGGGCACAGCCTTTGACCTAAGTAGGGCGTGAGTGTGAGTTGTTAGACTCCTCATGAGTGTCGCCCCTGTAGACTACGCACCTTCATCGGTGGGATAGTCTGGCTAGGAGGCCCGCCCTATCGACGGAGGATGTCCACCGCCCACGCCGGACAGTAGAGCAAGTAAGAAATAAGATAAAGACAACAGAATATTATGGGAAAGATCATTGGAATAGACCTCGGGACTACAAACTCTTGTGTCTCCGTACTCCGAAGGGAACGAACCATCGTCATCGCTAACAGCGAAGAAAGCGCACACGACTCTCTGTCGTCGTCGCCTGCATCGATAAGTGGCGAACGTAAGGTGGGTGACCCCGCAAAGCGTCAAGCTATCACCAACCCCGAAGACGATCTACTCGATCAAGCGCTTCATGGGTGAAACCTTCTGCTCAGTGAAGGACGAAATCGCCGCGCGTACCTTTATCAGGTCGTGCGTGGCGACAACGACACGCCTCGTGTCGACGTCGACGCCGCCTCTCACACGCCTCAGGAAATCTCTGCCATCATCCTGCAGAAGATGAAGAAGACGGCTGAGGAACACCTCGGTGCAGAGGTCATTGGATGCAGTCATCACCGTACCTGCTTACTTCAACGACGCTCAGCGTCAGGCTACAAAGGAAGCAGATCGCAGGCTGAACGTCCGCCGCCGTATCGTCAACGAACCTACGCAGCAGCTTCGCTCGCCTACGGTCTCGATAAGAGCGACCGCGATATGAAGATCCTGTCTTCGACCTCGGTGGTGGTACATTCAATATCTCCATCCGAGCTCGATATTGTGTCTTCGAAGCACGCCCACCAACGGTGATACAAACTCGGTGGTGATGACCAACACGTGATCATCGACTGGCTCGCCGAAAGAGTTCAATGCTGATGAATGTAGACCTCCGTAAGGATCCTATGGCTATGCAGCGTCTGAAGGAAGCTGCTGAAGTCAAGATCGACTCTCAAGACGACCTCAACGAGATCAACCTCCTACATCATGCCCGTGGTGGCATACCAAACACCTCGTACTACGCTACTGTGCAAAGTTCGAGCAACTGGCTGACCGCCCATCCAGGCTTGTGTCGCTCCGCGAAACGGCTTGTGACGCTGGCTCCCAAGAGCGATATCGACGAATTAACTCGTAGGTGGCTCCACGCATATCCCCGCTATCCAGGAGATTTTAGAAGACCGGCAAGGCCCTTCTAAGGGCGCAACCCGAAGAAGTCGTCGTCAGTGCCGCTATCAATTTGGTGTCCTCACCGGTGACGATGATGTCCTTCACCGACGCCACCTCTCACTCGGTATCAAACGATGGGTGGTGATGACGCTCACCGATGCCAACACGACCATCCCAACGAAGAAGAGATCTTCACGACGGCTGTCGACAACCAGCCTGAGGTAGACCACGTCCAGGGTGAACGCTCACCTGCTAAGGACAACAAGAGCATCACGCTTAAGCTCGAAGTTGCCCTGCGCCCGCCAGACTTGATGATAATATCCAGCGACAGGCATGCCAAAAGCCTCCCAGCCTTCAGAGACAACAAGATCACGGGATGCAGACTTCGAAGAAGTGAAGACTTATCCCCGACGCTAATCATAGCGTCAGCAGATCTTAAAGCCCAGGGGCTACTCCGGAGGTGAGTAGCCCTTGGGCTTTTCTGGCAAGTATGAAAAGTCGGCGCTAGCCCTTGAGTCGTCGTATCAGTTCATCGGACACCCGGGATCAACAAAGGTACTGAATTAATGAGCAAAGGCCGAAGAGTCTAAAAAATAGGGAGATTTTCCGAAGTATCTGAGGTGATGGTGTAGCTTGCACAAATGAGAGTCTAGATCTCCGTGTTCTCCTTCCATGTCGTACACTTTGGAGCGGAAATAAGGATCGTTGTATAACAGTGTTTGTACAAAGATTTTGTCTGGGTAGCGAGTATATCGAAGGTTTATACTTTGTTTTAGTCGGAGGATGAAGTCATGTCCTCGTTATACTTGCCATTGGGATCCTTTTACAAAAGTGCAGTCCATCCGGCTGGGATGGTAACCTCTTTATCAGGCCTGCTACTACAGCCTAAGTCAAAGACAAGGAGGATTGATTGAGGATTGCATGGACTTCTCCATATGGTGTATCGGGAGACTTAGGGTTGTAGTGCCAGGAGATATGGAGAGCTCCTCGAGGGAAGAAGAGCATTGATGAGCAGTGAACGAGCATGTGAGGTGGTAAGAGTCGATGGTCGTGCTCTATGATTAGACCACGGCGTAGTAGCGACTCTGAGTGCCCTTGAGTAGAGGGTGTGCGGGGTGAAGCATCCACTCGGTTTCGACAAGGATGTTCGTGAAGCTGGTATCCGTAATGCGCCATCTTGGCGATT